>Ga0153916_10003727_pt1 | contig 11398 bp, 11 predicted proteins | sample Opewatmetagenome_FD_109642 | JGI IMG/M metagenome (GOLD analysis project Ga0153916, IMG submission 109642) | Freshwater wetland microbial communities from Ohio, USA - Open water 3 Core 3 Depth 4 metaG | ecosystem: Environmental > Aquatic > Freshwater > Wetlands | place: USA: Ohio, Lake Erie...
CTTTACGAACAAAACTGTGTGACCTGCCATGGTCCCAAAGGGGATGGAAAAGGGCAACTTGGAGCGGTTCTCAAGCCGCCCCCCTCAGATTTCACCAAACCTTTTAATCAGTGGGCTCTTGGGAAAGGAGATCTTAAGAAGGTTTTTGAGGTGATCACAAAAGGGATTCCCAGCACTTCCATGGTTAAATGGGATCAACTCTCTGAGCAAGAACGCTGGACATTGGTCTATACGGTGGTGGGATTTGCTTCGCCTCCGAAGAAGAAATAAAAAATTAGCTTGGAGCAAGGCACATAGAGCGTAGTGAGGAAAGAAACGAATGAAAGAGATTACATCTGAAGAATTGTTATCATTTAACGGAAAAGACGGAAAGCCGGTTTACATTTCCTTTCAAGGGAAGATCTATGATGTCTCTAAGAGCCCTCTCTGGTCCAAAGGCCTTCACATGAATAGGCATCTCCCAGGCAAGGATCTTACTGGAGAGATCTCTGCAGCTCCTCATGGAACAGAAGTCCTTGAACGATATCCACAGGTGGGAGTTTTGAAAAAAGGAGCACCTGAAGAATTAAAACACCTTCCTCCCCCATTTCAGAATTTTCTCCAAAAGTTTCCAATGGCAAGACGCCATCCACATCCCATGGTCGTCCATTTTCCTATTGCCCTGTTAATGGCCTCCTCTCTCTTTGTCCTTCTCCACCTTATTTTTAAAAATCCTTCCTTTGAGATCACCAGTTTCTACCTTCTCATTCTGGGAGCGATCGGCTCTCCCTTTGCCATGGGCACAGGGCTTCTTACTTGGTGGATCAATTATCGATTGAAGCTAACTCTTTTTGTGAAGAGAAAGATTCAATTTTCTATCCTTCTTCTTATTTTCGAAATCATCCTCATCCTCTGGCGTAGTTTTCAATCACAGATATCCCATCCCATCTATTTCATCATGATAATCATCCTCACTCCCATTGTTTCCATCTTGGGTTACTACGGAGGTCAGATGACCTTTCCGGTTGAAAAAGACTGACGCGACGATGGCGTGATAGCGTGACACCATGTTAGGAGGGTACCTCTCCATGTCCCCGCGTCTCTAAGTCACCGCGCCTTTCTTTTTTGGAGAAGGCGTAGAAGATCGCACTCGCTGCCAAGCCAATAAAGCAGATGAGGAAGGAGAGATGATAGGCCTCAGCAGGGTAGGATGAACCAACACGGGGAAAGGATTCGATGATCTTTCCCAAGGCTGTCATGAAGACGGCTGCTCCGGCCATGGTAAACAAGTTGACATAGGTCATCACTGTACCTGATATGGTTATGGGAAAAAACTCCTTCGCATGGGAGTAAATCACCATCCCGAAGCTAGAGAAGAAACCGATAAAGAAGAAGATAAGGCCAAACCAAAAAGGATGGTTAATCTCCCACACGCCGACAAGAGGGAAAAGGCTGATAGAATAGAGCCCTAATCCCGTCAGAGTAACTCCTTTTCTCGATCGAAAGATGCGATCAGAGAAATAACCTCCAATAGGACCTCCTAAAATCACTCCTATTGCTAGCATGCTTAGAATATGGCCAGCTTGGATGGGTGACAACCCTTTAATATAAATTAAATAGGGTCCAAGCCAGAGCCCTTGAAGGCTGACAAAGATTCCGTATCTAAAGAAAGCAACTGCACCAAATTGCCAGAAGGCCAAAGATCCGAGGATGATTCGGAACGATTGAAAAATTCCAATTTCAGGTTTGTTTTCAGAAATGAAAAGTGCCTTTTCATCCTTTATCTTTTCACCCTTTAAAATCCAAAAGATTAGAAAGCCAAGAAGAATGGTGATCCCCCCTGCAATCAGAAAAGTATTTCTCCATCCAATGGTTGAAGTCAGGTAGGCCAGAGGAGAAGCGGCTAAAATATTGCCTAACGTTCCAATGGAAGAAATGATACCCACAAGCGTAGCAAATTTTTCTGGAGGGTATCGCAACGTAAAGGTTTTGAAGGCACCCATCAGCATGGAAGACATCCCTGCGCCGATGAGAATCCTTCCAAGGAGAGCGGTTTGAAAAGAAGTCCCAAAGGCAAATAGAAATGCCCCAAGAGCCCCGATCCCACTAAAAAAAGTCATGATCATACGAGGGCCCATTCGGTCAAGCATCGGGCCCATGGGGATCTGGAGCAAAGCAAAGGCGGCGAAGAAAGCACCTCCGAGGATGCCAAGGGTTTCTGCGTCGAGACTTAGGTCTTGAACGAGATTGGGAGCAATGACCGCATTGGATACACGATAAAATTGTGAAAGAAGAAAGAGGGTTGAAAGAACGGAGAAGATCAAAAAAGATTTGAATGGTTGTGGTGCCTCTGCCATTTTGTTTTCTTTTTAGAGAGTAATAACTCCTTTGATGGGATCTTCACCGTCCATTTCATCACCAGCGACCTTCACTGTTTTCTCAGCCTCCTTCAGGGGAAATCGATGGACGATCATCTTCTCCAAAGGATATTTTTTGGATTCGGCTAATTGGATGACCGGGATAACAGATCGAAAGTCATGGCTGAGACGCCTTGAACCCTCACCTCTTGATCTTGAAAATAGAGATAGACCTTCTCTGGATTTCTTTCGACCTGTTGTTCAAAAAATTCCCCAAGGTTCATTTATTGAAGATTTTTCCGCTTGATGAATTGGAGAATCAAAATGATACCCAATACAGCCATGCCGAAAAGATCTGTATAAATTCCTGGTTTGATCAAAGCAAATCCACCTGCCACAAGAAGGAGTCTTGAAAATATTCCCAATGTTCCTAACATCTGTCCCATCAGTCCGGAACCCAATGCGATGCAACCCAATATGGCAGTGAAGAATGCCCAGAGGATATCAAGGAAGTCACCCTGCCAGATCAGTACGGGTTGGAAGACGAAGAAATAGGGGACGATATAAGCAATTAATGCCAGACGCATTGCCATAAATCCAACGGAGAAAGGATTTGCACCGGCTATCCCGGCTCCTGCATACGCAGCCAAGGCGACAGGCGGAGTGATGCAGGAGAGACAAGCATAATAAAAGACAAAGAGATGTGCAGCCAGCGGGAGGACTCCCAATTTTACCAATACAGGGCCACCCAAGATGATGGTTAAGATATAAGCGGCAGAAGTGGTCACGCCCATTCCAAGGATTAAAGAGGTGATGGCGATGAAAGTAAGGGCTAACGGAAGAAATCCTTTAGAAGCCTCAATGACAATGGTGGAGAACTTTAGACCGAGGCCTGTCTGTGTTACGACACCAATGACGATGCCTGCACAGGCGCAGGCTGTCGCCACTTCCAGACATCCTGTTCCTCCTCTCTTCAACGCCTCGATCAACTTTGTAGGGCCCATCCAGGTAATCCGCCTAAAAAAGCTGAAAAGAAAGACAGCCCCGATTGACCAAAAGCCTGCTTTCATCGGGGAGTAACCTACGGTGAGCCAATAGACTAATAGGATGGCTGGAATGAGAAGATATCCTCTTCCTTTCAACGTACTCCATAAATTAGGAAGTTCTTCCTTTGAGAGGCCTCGGAGTCCTAATCGGATCGCCTCCAGATGGACCATATACATCAGGGCAAAGTAATAGAGGATGGCAGGAATGGCTGCTGCGATAGCTACCTCAATGTAAGGGATTCCGAGCATCTCTGCGATGATAAATGCTGCCGCGCCCATCACGGGTGGCATGATCTGTCCACCTGTTGAAGCAACGGCTTCCACGGCGCCAGCAAAAGCCGGACGATAGCCGAGCCGTTTCATCAACGGTATGGTGAAGGATCCTGTTCCTACTACATTAGCTACAGCGCTCCCTGAAATAGTTCCAAAGCAGGCACTTGAGACAACAGCCACCTTTGCAGGTCCTCCTTTTAAGTGCCCTGCGATGGAATTGGCAAAATCGATGAAAAACTCACCCGTTCCCGAAGCCACGAGAAAACCTCCGAATAGAATGAAGATATAGATGAATGTGGCGGATACGCCGAGAGGCAGGCTGAAGATTCCCTCAGTGGTGAGGTATTGGTAACTGATCAGAGTTTCGAGATCGACCCCTCGATGCCCCCATAACCCAGGGAGATATTTTCCAAACAGGGCATACAAGATGAAGACCGATGCGATGATGGGAAGGGCCCATCCCAATACCCTTCGAGTCCCTTCTAAAATAAAGAGAATAAGCATTCCACCCAACCAGAGATCCAACTGGGTCGCCGCCCCCCCTCTTAACACAACCTCTTTGAAGGTTACGGTCAGGTAGATCAATGAAATCACCGAAAGAAGAATGAATAGCCCATCCAAACAATGAATCCACCAGGCCTTTCCTGTCTTTTTTGAGGGATGGAGAAGAAAGATGAGGACGAAGGCAAAGGCTAAGTGAACAGATCTCTGGACCAATGCAGAAAAGACTCCAAACTGTGCCGTGTAGATGTGGAAGAGGGACATCGCCACACCGACCGCCGTGATGAGGATGGTTTTTATCCTCCAGGTTTCACTCACTTTGGTAACCTCCTTATCCCACCGTTTTTTACCTAAGCATGCGTTATAGTATTTCTTTCAGTCTATTCTTTTTGACCACCCGAATCAGAATGATCTCTCCAAATCGAAAGAGATGGGATAACTCGATCCTCTCTTCTCTCCAGAGTAAGGTATGATTGGCTAAATCTTTTGACCCCATCATAAACTCCACTTTTTCCCTCGGTTCATCGATCTCCTTCAGTTCTCCCACGCCATCGGGTCTGAGATGGAAATGCGGGTAAGCAAATCCGCCACCGTTGAGATGGGATTTGAAGGTCATATCCCTGAGAAGGATCTGGTGGTGAGAATCGATCTCGTAATTTTCCTGGAAAAAGGCTCGATCATAAGAGTGTAGAAACCAGATGCTGAACCGATCCCCTGATGAAATAGGAAGGGAAAGAGGGGCCTTCGACCTGCCGAGGCTTGAGACCTCCAGACGATAGGCTGGCCAGAAGGCCCATAACAAGACGGCTACCATGGCGATGCCTGAAAAGATAAGTCCTCTCTGAATTCTTTTTCTTTTCATCTTTTTCAAGGTCAATGGAGCTTGGATCAAAGGTTCATGTCCAATGATTATTTGATCAGGCCTTTTTCCTTAAAGAATCGGATCGCTCCTGGATGAAGGGGAACGGACATCCCCTTATTGGCGTTTTCCAAAAGGATCTTCTTAAACTGTACATGAATCGCATCCAGTTCTGGTTTATGATCGAAGACCGCCTTTAAAATGTCATAGGCCAGTTCTCCTGGGAAATCCTTATGAACGATAAAGAGCCCCATCCAGGCTAAGGTATGATGCGGTTTGGTCATTCCAGAGTAAGTCCCGGCAGGAATGGTTCTCGGGAAATAGGCTGGAAATTTTTTATTGATCCGATTCGCCATCTCCGGTTCGATATCTAAAAATCGAATCTTCTTATACTGGGTTAAATCCATGAGCGTAGGAGCAGGTGTTCCCAAAGTCACAATACCCACATCGATATTCCCATCCTTCATCGCTGCTGTGGCTTCGGTGTGGGAAATAAATTGTTCGCGAATATCATCATAGGTGATGCCATATTCTTTTAAAACGAGACGGGCCATCACCTCTGTTCCACTCCCAGGAGGGCCAACCGCTACCCTCAGATTTTTCCCTTTAATATCGGCAATCGTCTTTACTGGGGATTTGTCCTCCACATAAAATTGGATGTCTATAGGATAGGTGGCGAAAAGCCCTCGAATTTCTTCGTGCCTCTCGGTCTTAAACATCTCCAATCCATTGTAAGCGAAATAGGCGACATCGGGCATACTGAGTGCCAAATCCTGAGTCTTTTTGTTAATGGCGCGGATGTTCTCGATGGAAGCACCTGAAGGGATGGCTGTGACGCTCACTCCTTTAATATATTTCGTGATGATGGTGGCAACCCCTCCTCCAAGAGGATACCATGTCCCACCGGTGCTGGCAGTTCCAATGACTAATCGCCTTTCTTGAGTTTGGGCGATACCCACCATGACGGCCAAAAGCAATAAAATGATGAAGATAAAAGATCGTTTCATGATTCTTCTCCTTTCCGGTTCAAATATTTTTCTCTGAGCACCGTCTTGAGAACCTTCCCTGATGGATTTCTGGGTAGATTCTCCGTGAACTCAACCGATCTGGGTTTCTTATAACTGGCAAGATGGTTTTTGCAGTATTCGATCACCTCCTCTTCTTTCATCGTTTCTTCCTTTTTCAAAACAACGATGGCCTTCACTGACTCACCCCAGACTTGATCCGGGACGCCGATGACCGCGGCCTCCTGAATCTTAGGATGGTGATAGAGCACTTCTTCGATCTCTCTGGGGTAGATATTCTCCCCTCCGCTGACAATCATATCCTTCTTCCGATCGACAATATAAATGAACCCTTCCTCATCCATTCGAGCGAGGTCCCCCGTATGAAGCCATCCTTCCTTAAGAGTTTCGTGGGTTGCCTGTTTATTCTTATAATAGCCTTTCATGACATTCGGACCTCGGCAGATCAACTCGCCGACCTCTCCGGATGGCACGTCTCTACCCTGATCATCTACAATCCTCACCTCCAAAAAGGGAAGGGGAGGACCCACACATTCCCGTTTTCGGAATGAATCCTTTGCCTTGAGGATCGTAATGTTGGGAGAGGCCTCAGTACAGCCATAAACATCATAAACTCCTTTTGCATTGGGAAAGAGCTTTAACAATCTCTCCTTGGTTTCATCAGGAAGGATGGAAGATCCTGTGGTACATTTGATAACGGAGCGAGTATCATATTTCTCCACATCCGGAAGTGCAAGGAGGAGATGATACATAGCAGGCGCTCCTGAGATCACATTCACTTTTTCTTTCTCGATGGTCTCCATCACGCCCCTGGGTTCGAACCGCTTGATGAGAATGCTCGTCCCGGCCAGGGCCACCGGAACCGTGAAATGGTTATTCAAGGCTGCGGTATGATAAAGAGGACCGATGATGAGAGAAATTTCTCCTTCTTGATCCTCCCTTCCCACAAGGGTATTGGTCAGGTTCCAGAGAATATTTCCGTGTGTGATGAGTGCCCCTTTGGGCCTGCCTGTCGTTCCCGAAGTATACATCAGTTGGCATTCATCTCTCTCTGAAAGATTTATAGCGGGTTCTTCTTTTCTTGATTTTTTTAATATGGTTTCATAATCGAGGGCCCTTTTAATGTTTTTCTCTCCAACCGAGATAAAAGTCTCAACCCTCTCGAGACGGGATTGGATCACCTCAAGGAGGTCTGAAAATTCTTCCCCAAAAATGAAAAAGCGGGCATCGGAGTGATTCAGAATATAATGGACCTCCTCCGGAGCGAGGCGAAAATTAACGGGTGTGAAAACTCCACCCACCTTGGCCGTTGCGAAATAGGCCTCGACGAAATGATTTGAATTGAAAAGAAGTGTAGCGACTTTCCCCCCTTTCTTTAATCCCATTGTAAGCAGGGAGTGAGCGAGCTGATTGACACGGCCATTAAATTCCAGATAGGTGAACCGTTTGTCCTCAAAGAGGATCGCTGTCCGGTTAGGGTACTTATGAGCGTTTAGGGTTAGAATTTGGCCGACATCCATAAAAGACCTCAGACCTAAAGCGACTCTATAAAAAAATAATCCATTCGTCAAGTAAGAGAGCAAAATTATAAGCAAGGTATCCGGGCTTCGGGAACCCAGAACTATTCACGTAGAGGGATCGATGAAATATAAAAGAGGATTGGCTGTGGTGAGAGTTGAAACCACCACATTATATAATTTTCTGAATAAATGAATTTTATAGACTAAATTTTTTCAAACATATCTTTGGGAGCACCGCACACAGGGCAGACCCAACTGTCGGGAAGCTTTTCGTATGGAGTATTGGGAGAAATATTCCCATCGGGATCACCTTTTTCTGGGTCGTAAATATAACCGCAAACCTTACATTGCCATTTTTCCATCTCAATCTCCTATCCGAATTTAAATGGTGATTATCTTAAAATCTCATCGTCATAGATTTTTTCGAGTCTTAGTTTGTGCTTGGCTTCCTCATTGGCCAAAAGGCTAAAGAGTTTTTTCAAATTTTCATCTTTATTCGATTTATTCATATGGGTGTAGAGTTTAAGGGCTCGCTCTTCCATTTTGATGGCCATTCGAAGGATGCTCGCATAGGGCATATCCGGCTTAAATTCTGCATCCACCATATAGTCACTGATCTTGAGATCAGGGACCTTCTCAATCTTTGCCTTGGCAATTTTTTTCATATCGAACTTCTCGAGCATTTTCCGATGCCCCACCTCTTCCTTGGCCAGGTCGGAAAAAAGATCTTTAGCGCCCGAATGTTTTGCCACTTTACTGGCCTTCGTATAAAAATTGTAAGATTTGATCTCTTTATCAATGGCAAATTTGATGATCTCCTTAAATTTCTTCTCGTCCATAACAGCTCCTTTCTATGACCAATCCCTATGAGCGACTTCTCCCACGCTTATCCTCAACCCCGCTTCATTTTACGGGATGCCTTCAGCCGGGTCAAGGGTAAATATTGAAAAGTTCGTAGTTCGGAGTTCGGAGCATTTTATAGTTTAAGATTCGAGTGTTAGAATTTTTCATCCCCGAACTAATTACTACGAACTAATTTCTCCTTAGCAGCCTCATTGAGCTGAGGATGACCAGGAGTGAGCTCGCCTGGTGCATGACGGCGCCCAGGATCATCGTCACCCATCCCTGGGCTGAGAGGATCACCAACACGGTATTAAAAACAAGAGCGAAGAGTAGATTTTCCTTGATCACCCGGAGGGCCTTTCGAGAGAGTCGAATGACCGTGGGAATCTTTTCAAGTTCATCCGTCATCAGGGCAATGTCAGCTGTCTCAATGGCCACATCCGTTCCCACGGCTCCCATAGCGATGCCTATGTCTGCAGCCGCAAGGGCTGGAGCATCATTCACTCCATCGCCGACCATGGCTACCACCTGACCTTGCTTTTTCCACTCTTTCACCCTCAGCACCTTGTCTTCAGGAAGAAGTTTCGCTTCATACCGGATCCCCAATTCTTTTCCAATCCGATCAGCTACCTGATCACTATCCCCCGTGAGCATCCAGATTTCGGATACTCCTTGTTTCCTGATCTTTTCAATGGCTTCCTTGGCCCCTTCTCTCAAGGTATCGGCAATGGAGAGGATACCTAAGAGGCGATTGTCCAATCTGATGAGGAGGGAGGTCATCCCTTGAGATTCTTTTGACTTCAGTAACTCTTTGACAGATTCTGGAATTTCAATCCCTTCCCCCTTCAACATTTCAGAACTCCCCACCATAATCCTCTTAGAGTCCCATTGAACCCTTACACCTTTTCCTCTGAAATTTTCAAAAGACTCTGGGTGGGGAATATGAAGACCTGTTTCTTCTGCCCTCTCTTGAATGGCTCTGGCTAAAGGATGTTCAGAACGTTTCTCTGCAAGCGCTGCCCAGTAAAGGACTTCTTTTTCATCCATTCCATCGAGAACCTTTATCTCCACCACTTTTGGTCTCCCGCGTGTCAGGGTTCCTGTTTTATCCAGTAAGAGGGTTTTTAACCTTCCCATCTGTTCAAGGAAAACGCCTCCTTTAATCAAGATGCCTTGCCGGGCAGCATTTCCAATCGCAGCCACGACGGCGGTAGGGGTACCCAGCACCAAGGCACAAGGGCAGGCGACGATGAGAATCGTGATCGCCCGAATAGGATCTCCTGTGATGAGAAAAGTGATTAGGGCGATCAGGAGGATGGCAGGGATAAAATATCGTGCAAATCGATCCATTATCCTTTGAATGGGTGATTTCTCTGCCTGAGCTTCTAAAATCAGACGTTTGATCTGGGCCAGTTTCGTATCCTCAGCCACCTGAGTTGTTTCAATTTCACAAGAGCCGGATTCGTTAATGGTTCCACAGTAAACCCGGTCATCCACCCCTTTTTCAACAGGAATCGATTCTCCTGTCAACATGGATTGATTGATCGAGCCACAACCAGAGATAATTTTGCCATCCACGGGAACTCTCTCGCCTGGTTTGACAATGACCACCTCCTTGGCTTTCACCTCCTCAATGGGAACCTGAACTTCCTTGCCTTCTCGTCTTACCCAGGCAGTCTTTGGAGAAAGCTGGATCAAGGAGGCAATGGCTTTCCGTGTTTTTCCCACGGTGAGGTGTTCAAGGAATTCGCCAAGGAGCATAATGAAGATGACCGTTGCTGCTTCTTGATAGGCACCCACTGAGACAGCGGCGAGGGCAGCCACGGAGACTAGCGTATCCACATTTAGATCTGGTATGAAGAGAGCCTTGATTGCGCTCTTTATGATGGGGTAGCCACCCAGAACCAAAGAGGCGATGGCAAAGGCCATCGGAATGCGAGTCGGACTCAAACCCGTCCATCCCGTAATCCAAGAGAGCCCCAGAGCAGTTCCTGAGGCGGCCATGAAGAGAAAGGGTCTCATCTCCTTCCAGAAAGTCCTCGTTCTTTCGGTAAGAGTTTCCCTCACTGCATAGCCAGGTTTAGTGATTGCTCTCTTGATCCGATCGACTTCTACTCGATGGGGATCATAATAAACCGTGGCGGAGGAAAGGACATAACTTACTTCTGCGGAGAGGACGCCTGGGACATGTTCCACCGAGCGCTCAATATTCAGGGCGCAATCACCACAGTGGATGTTCTCAATATGGACGACGACCTTCGACTTCCCTTCAAACTTCTTTTCTTTCTCTTCCATCTCTTTAGTCAGTTCGTCTTACAGTCAGATAGTCTTATAGTCTTCCAATTGACCATGAGACTATGAGACTAAGCGGCCACATGACTAGTCTCCCCAACTCCATATGCCGGTGTTATGAAGGCTGTAATATTGGTCATTGAGCAACTTTTCGTGGAGCCCCTCTTCCACGGCTAATCTTTTATACATATCTTTTCCTCGAGGGTCTTTGGTTAGCTCAGCCATGGATCGATAGTAGGCCTGCGCTTTTTTTTCTTCTCGAACAGCTATTTTTAGAGCGTCCATGTCCGTCAATTGTTCCTCTCCTTTGGTTTTTGGGGCTTTTAGAGGAATTTTCTTCTTTTTAAGAGAGGTCCCTTCGTAGAGAATCCACTCTCCTTTCTCCTGAAGCGATTTGAGGAGACCTTTCAATTTCTGAAAATGGTTCATCTCAAATTCGGAAAGTTGTTGAAACATATCTCTCCCTTTAGGATTTTTTGTCTTCTTCGCAGCCTTTGAATAGGCTTGGTAAGCATCCTTTTCAGCCTCGATCGCTAACTCGAGGGCTTTGATATCTTCCCTGTCCGTCCATGGAAGCTCTTTACCACAGGCTTTGCAGGAAAGTTTCTTCTCCCTTTGGATCACATCGGCCACGCTCTCGAAGCCTTCGAGCGTCATATCTGCCTCCGCACCGCAGTGACGACAGGCAAAGGCTTCCTTTGAA
>Ga0153916_10003729_pt1 | contig 11396 bp, 9 predicted proteins | sample Opewatmetagenome_FD_109642 | JGI IMG/M metagenome (GOLD analysis project Ga0153916, IMG submission 109642) | Freshwater wetland microbial communities from Ohio, USA - Open water 3 Core 3 Depth 4 metaG | ecosystem: Environmental > Aquatic > Freshwater > Wetlands | place: USA: Ohio, Lake Erie, Old...
ATGACAAAATATTGGGTCAAAAATCTTCTTTTTTGCGAATCCAATTATTCGGACTTTACAAATTCGTGGGTTAAAAGCCCAGCATGATAGAGCGATACTGAAAAATATATATTATGTACTTAGAACCAATATCCTTTTGCTATGCTTGCTTATCTTTAGACCTGCTTGATTAATCTTTCTAAATTATTAGATACCACCTATCTCCTCAGCAGATGAATTACATTTGACAGCTGGTGGACCATAAATCTCGACAGGATTTAGATCAGTGCGATTAATAATTTCACCTATTAAAACGTACGTGGCTATAACTATAGATCTGACATCCTGAAGTGATATTGGGTCATGTGCAATTGATTGATAGGCTATTAGGGATAGTATCGATGTCGCAAGTCTGTCAGCTTCGTTTCTGAAATACTCTCCATGAGTACCAGAAAGCCCTTTCTGGTGTAAGTAGGCTGCTAACCTATTGCCAAACTTACCACGTGTCACGTCCAAAAAGCCATCATCCGATTTACCTGGAAGGTGTTCATATCGGGGTCGATTATCGCGCCATAGGTGGTTGGCAAGGTCGTTGAGAAGATTACGGCACTCGAGGATAGCAGATCTCCATGCTTCAGGATTAGTCTCTCGGAGGCTATGCTGTATAGCTTTGAAGTGATCCGCTAGATTTAAATTTGCAAGACCTGCATCTACTATTATGCGATACTGACTCCAAATGTCGCCTAAAATATCTCCATACTTCAATTGAACTAATGCTCTTGACGAGAAATTAAAAGTTGCCCGTTCAATTTGTATAACGCTATCGATAAATGCTGAAGCTTCGAAGATCCTGACTCTCTGGAATGTGATTAATTGACGTCCGGTTGGGGAAGGTATTTGTTTTGTGTCTGCCAGAATTTCCGAATAACCAGTCGAACAGGCATTTATAAACCAATCGATGTCCGCATAAACAGGTAAAGTATCATTTTCCTGTTCGTAAATTGCTTGATCAGCACCGTATACTAATTCTTCGGAATCCCAGATAATTTTATTACTTGCATTAGGAAGTGGCTGCCACATGCGTCTACCCCGTATCTCTCTATGAGCAGGCAGTTTTGTAATTTGGTTATACCCGTTTAATTCTTGGTGGAACCAATCCCCTTGGGATTTCCAGCTGAGGATTTCACATACCAGCAGGCACTTTCTTAGAATTGCCTTGATGTCTCTAGGAATTCTTGTTAATTCGGAAATCACCTCATTCAAGAGTAATACAGCTTCTTCTTGGGGAGTAGTTTGGGCAATTATGCTCATACTTAGATCCTAAAGTAAATTATTGACAAGAAACTTACTATCTGTTTCGTAAGTATACCTGAGCATTCCTAAAAATTGTTTATTGACCTGTGCCTTGTTCAAACAGTGCACGCTAGGGTTTGACTCCAAGTGAATTGAACCTTGGCGTGTGTCGCCTGAACCAAGTTTCAGCGACCGAATACAGAAGACCAGCTTCTGTCTGGCAACTGCACGTATGAAGCAATTTGTATCCATCCTCAATTCCAATGAAAGGAGGCAATATGCACGATAGGTCCTAAAACTAAGTTGTTCAACATAACAGACAAAACAAAATCTGACAGAAAGCGAGGAAATATGGCAGAAACAACGGAAATCATCAATCGGCTGTCTCAACCCCTAGACATGCAAAGAGTGAAGCGGAGGCTGTCCTCCGGTGAGGACAGCGTTCCATACCTTGAAGGTTTTGATGTCATTCAAACCGCCAATGAGATCTTCGGCTATCGATGGTCGTTCGAGCTGGTCAGCGAGCCCAGAGTGATGTTTTGGGAGCAGGCTCTTACTACCTGGGATCGCCAAAAACGTGAGCGTGTACCTGTTCTGGACCAGCAAACCGGCCAGCAGAGAACCCATCGGGTGGGTATTGTCTACCTGACTGGTAGGGTGAGTGTGGAGCTTGATGGCAAGAGCTACACCCATGCTGACGTTGGTCGGCTGACCTTTACTGGAGACGCACCTGATGCGCTCGATACTGCTTTGAGCGGTGCAGCCACCGATTGCCTAAAACGCTGCTTTAGACATTTGGGGGACCAGTTCGGTTTATCGCTGTATGATAAGGAAACTGCTAAAACCGCGGGAACCGGCATCACTAAAAAGGATGGAGGTCTGCAGGGTCAGGGCAATGGGCACAACGATAATGGGCACGAGCGAAGACAGTCAAGTGCGCCAAAGTCAATAACTGAGCAGAATGGGATGACCGTCGAGCAAGCTGCTGCTGTTCTCTGCCCAGTTGGTTCTACCCAGAACCCCCATTGGGCAGGTCTACCCCTGGGGCAGGTCTTGGGACAGACTAATGGAGAGCGGATGATAACTTACCTCTCTGGTGAGCAGTTTACCGCTAACGGTGATCCTGCTCGTCAGCAGGCAAAAGAAGCAGCTCGCCTCCTCCTCAGCCAGGCCGAGAAAGCCACCTGATCCCAGAACAATCATCGAATACATAATCTCAAAAACCGAAAGGAGTATTACCCATGTCTTACCAAGAGATTACCATCATCGGTCACCTTGGGCGCGACCCTGAGATGCACTATACATCAGCAGGGGTCGCAGTAACCAGCTTCCCTGTCGCCGCCAACCGGCGTTACCGGGATGTACAAAGGGAACTAATCAAAGAAACCATTTGGTTCCAGGTCTGTGCCTGGGAAAGGCAGGCTGAGAATGCCAATCAGTACCTGGAGCGGGGAGATCAGGTAATGGTCAGGGGTCGCTTGAACCCTGATCCTAAAACTGGTAGTCCACGCATCTGGGAACGACGGGATGGCTCACCAGCAGCTTCCTATGAAGTTACCGCCCGCGAGATCATCTACCTGGATGGGCACGCAGCTGAAGAGACCGAGGAACAAGAATCAGGAGCTACCCCGGCGAAATTAGCCGAATTGATCGACAAAGACATCCCCTTCTAATACCAATAACTGCAAATCTAGGCAGTTATTTCACCAATCTGTACACAGCTTCCCCTTTTGATCTTGACAACTGAATAGGCCGAAACCTTCTCAACTGGTATTCCTTTGAGAATCTCCGGTAGGGTCTTACAGGTCAAGAAGTTGCCTGTAAGAACCCGACAGGTTTCGCCCATAGTAGTAAACCCAGCGGTAAGCCAGTGCGGATTGAGATCCCGGTACTTACAACCTAAGTTAGAAAGCGAGGTGAAGTATGAGCCTGCTCCGGGAATGCAAGACAAAATCACCGCAAGATGAGCTGCTGGCTGCAGCGGTGGTAACCATAACAGGTTACTTCTACAGTGTTGATTTTAGCAAATTGGATGACCTCGAAGCCAGCATGCGCACCAGGACGCACCGGGTCAGCAAAGAGAAGCGCTGTACCTGTTACCGTGGTGCCAGCTGTCCTGCAGTAGCCGCTGTCGTAGCCCACCTGAAGGCGGGTGGAGAACGCGCTCCCGACCCCCCACCTGGTTATTATCCAGTCGCTCCAGCATCCTGCCCAATCTGTGGAAAAGAAACAATGTATGACCCGCACCTGGACAGCAAGCAGCGCGGTGCTGGCTGGCGCTGTATCTCTGGTGGCAGCCGACACTATTGGGAAGCCCATGTATTGGTGCTCAAGCAGAAGTTTGCTGCCAACCCCTGGCACTTCCCACCCGTCGTGATACGGGAAGGGATGCGCATCCTCGCTTATGATGGAATCCAGGAGGGAGATGTTGTGCTCTATCCTGGTGTACTGAGAGCTGAGATCGTCTCTTCCCTTGACGGTCAATAACAGCAAGATAGTTCAATCCCCCGGCAGGGGACGGACAATAACCCCTGCGGGGAAGTCCGTCCCCTGTCTTGTTTTAACCCAACAGAATACAGAAAGGACGGACAATCATGAACGAACTGTTGCAGCTTCAAATCCCTTATCCTCTCCCGAAACTGAAGCGCCTGCCGCTGCGAGAGCAGCCGGCTTACCGGATGAGCCGTAACCCCGATGCCTGTAACCTGACTGAGCTGCTTGCCGTGCTGGCTGGTGGTCCGCATCAAATCGAGATTGCTGAAGCTATCCTGGAACACTTCACCAATATCCGCAAGCTCTACCAGGCACATGCTGTAGAAATCGCCTCCGTCAATGGGGTCAGTCAGGGGACTGCTTTACGTCTAAAGGCTGCCCTTGAGTTAGGGAAACGGGCGGTGCTTGAAACCAAAGATGAGCGGCCAACCATCCATGGGCCGGCTGATGCAGCTGGCCTGGTGCAGTATGAGATGAGCATGCTCGAGCAGGAATACCTGAAGGTGATTCTGCTCGACACCCGCAATAGGGTCATAGACATCGTCGAGATTTACCACGGTTCCCTGAACTCATCCCAGGTGCGGGTGGCTGAGCTGTTCAAGCCAGCCATCCAGCGCATGGCAGCCGCGATCATCGTCACGCATAATCATCCGAGTGGTGATCCCTCTCCCAGCCCGGATGATGTAGCAGTAACTCGGGCGATAGTATTTGCCGGAAAGCTGCTTGATTTGCAGGTAGTGGACCATCTCATCATCGGACATAATGGACACTATGTTTCTTTGAAGGAACGAGGGTTGGGCTTCGAAGACCGTATCGCTGAAGCAAGACAAAGCTACTGTCTGCGTGAGGCTGAGGTAATCTACACCTATACACGGGCGCAAGCCCTAGCGGATGGTGTGCTGATCGATGTCACCGCAAGGGCAAAGGAAGCAGGTTTTCGCTGCCCGGCTGCCATTACCGCTGCCTTACATGCGGAACTAAACCCAAATCAGCGTGAGCGCTCATACGGCCAATCCTATGAGGGCAGGCTGTGGGACGTCTTGTTCATGGCACAGCTGGCTGCCAGACGAGCGATCTGGGACAGCCAGACAGCTTTCTGTGTGAACCTGGCTGTCTACCCAGGAAAGCGATGCCGATTGCGAATGAGATTGTTGAATCTATGGCTGGTGATTGGTCCAGGTGATGAATATGAGCCGGTCATCACGATTGGCTTTGCGGAGGATTTCTAATGGACACAATTATGCTTCAAGATAATCAGCTCCAGATGCAAGTGACGGCTATCCAATATATACCCTACCATCGTTGTCCGAAGTGTGGAGCGCTACCCAGGACTACCGAAACCGGCACCTGGATCAGACCTTACCAGGACTGGTTCGGCACCGCCCTGAGTGGCTGGCTTGATCATCTGGGTTATGTGCATTTCCGGTGTAATTGCCAGCACCATATGCAGTTCCAGGGAGCACTGCGCGTAGCCCATCTAGGCGATGCGATCGTGCCAATCCACTTTGATGATGGCTCTCTGGCACGTCAGGTTGGATGGGAGATTGCCACCCTCAATGCTGAGCGTGTGCGCCAGGCGGTGACTTTTCTGGCGCAGTATGCTGATCCAGCTTTCACCGCAGGCAATGACTGGTTGCTGCAAAAGCTCTGCTCCCTGGTAGCTGGTGGGATCGGTCCCGAGGAAGCCAGGCGTGAGCTTCAGCAGTGGATCGAACGCCAAGTACTTCGGGCAGAATTCTCCGGGTGCGGGTGAGCTTACCTTTATATACTGATGTTTTGGATGAGCGTGTTCTTGCAGACTGATGGACAAAATATAGTCGCTGCAACTTTGATCGACGGAGAATAGTTTTACCTTTTTAGTAGGAGACCCCGGTGTTTAGCCGGGGTCTCCCGTCAAACTTGATAACTTTTATCAGATTGCCTAATTATATAGACTAAGTCAAGCAGGTTTCTTAATCATAGCTGTTTGAATATTCTGATACGTATATAATATAAAATATGCATTTTGATAGCAAAGAATAATCTATAGGAATCCTCATGCACTTATATGAAGTATTAGCAACTAAAGTAGCCGAATGGCACCAAAGGCAATATCCTTGCGCGGATTATCCTGCTATCGCTGAAATATTGGAGTGGACAAGAAAACCTGATATTAGCAGTTTTCAGCTCCGGGAACCACAATACCGCGCACTCGAAACTTACTGGTATTTAAGACTAGTTGAAAAGACCCCTCACATTTTTGATCTATATACAAGTTGTTTTTCTAAAAGTACCGAGCGGAGAGCTGCTCTAGGAATTGAACACAATGACTTACGTGATTTAATCGAGGATATTGGTTTCAGCGGTCTCGTTGAAAAGATTAAGACCGATGATGCCTTGGTAAAACAATATCATTTAGAAGCTGTTCGCGAAACCTTAACTTTGGAATACCCAAGCTATATTCTAGCACTGGCTATGGGAGCTGGTAAAACTGTCCTGATCGGAGCCATTTTTGCCAGTGAATTTTCTATGGCACAAGAATATCCCGATAACGGATTTGTAGAAAACGCCTTGGTGTTTGCTCCAGGTAAGACGATCATTGAAAGTCTACGCGAATTAGCCGAAACGCGTTATGAAGCTGTTTTACCCCCTCGTTTCTACAAGCCTTTTGCTGCCTCCCTGAAATTGACATTTACCCGGGATGGAGACCCCACAATTCCAGTCATCCCTAAAAGTCAATTCAATGTGATCGTCACGAACACTGAGAAAATCCGGATTCAAAAAGAAAATATCCGGAAAGCCGATCTAGGTAAATTGTTTACCAAAGAAAAAGAAGATGAAGCACGGACAGAAGTCGCCAATTTACGCCTGCAAGCCATTGCTAGTTTGCCAAAACTAGCCATTTTCTCCGATGAAGCACATCATACGTACGGTCAGGCAATGGATACGGAGCTAAAGAAAGTACGTAAAACAGTGGATTACTTATACAATCCCTATCCGGTAGGATCACCAGAACGTACTAATCACCATTCCAATTTGATTTGTGTGATCAACACGACTGGCACCCCATACTACCAACATCAGCCATTAAAGGATGTAGTGATTTGGTATGGGCTATCAGAAGGTATAAGAGACGGCATCTTAAAAGAAGTGTCAGGGAATATCCAGGCGTTCGATTTTGAGGGTAATGTTGATACATATCTGGCTCATGTAGTAGAGGATTTCTTTAAAGATTATGGAGATGTTGTTTTACCTGATGGCACACAAGCTAAGATAGCGATATTTTTTCCCCAAACAGATGACGTGCAGCAGCTTCGCCCAGTAATAGAAGCAAAACTTGCATCCCTAGGTCTTCCACACACACTAGTATTGGAGCACCATACTAAAAACGATAACAAGGAAGAATTTGACCGCTTCAAATCAAAAGACAGCCATCAAAGAGTGGCATTATTGGTAGATCGGGGAGTAGAGGGTTGGAACGTGCCCGCCTTGTTTGCATGTGCCTTAGCAAGAAAGTTAAAAAGTAGTAACAATTTTGTCTTGCAGGCCACATCCCGATGCTTGCGCCAGGTTCCCGGAAATACTGTCAAAGCCAGGATATATCTTTCGCTCGACAACCGATCTATTCTGGATAAGCAATTGCAGGAAACTTATGGTGAAACCATTTCCGACCTCAACTACACTACGACGAATAGCCGAAAATGGACAATTACTTTACGTAAAGTGAATATCCCACCTTTAGTAGTAAGAAAAATTATCCGAAAAATAGTTAGGATTGAAAAATCAGCCACCAAACTGCATCTAGATATACCTCAACAAGAGGCTGGGCCTACTTTAACCAAAACAACCTACCGCTTATCTGAACAGCCTGGAATTTATAAAGTCCTGCAACAGGTTGGAGAGACCCTTACCATTGAATCACAACAAGAAACGGTTGATTTATTTGCAGCGTCAGTTGACTTGGCAGCTAATTATCATCTGGATGTATTGACCCTATATACCCTTCTCAAAAGTATTTACCCCTTATCATCTACAATGCCAATATCCCATTTGACGAAACTTGCGGAGCAAATCGAAGAACAAACGCGCAATTATGAGGTTCGAGAAGAGGCTGTAGAAGTTGCTTTAGCACTAATCAAACCAGACGGCTTTGACAAAGAAATTACTGCTGATGGTGTAGAAACCTACACAGCAGAAATTAGTTATCCAATTGACAGAGAGCAACTTCTTACTCGTTGGGAAATGTGGAAGAACCAAGCTGGAAGCCTGGGCTTTCATTACGATCCTTATAATTTTGATTCAAGTCCAGAGAGAAGCTTTTTTACCCAACTTATTGACACTTTGCATCAACACCCAGACCAGATTGAAGACATCTACTTCACTGGTGCCATAAGCGATCCCCAAAAGACAGATTTTTTTATTGAATATAAAGGAGAAGATGGTAACTGGCATCGGTATACACCTGATTTTGTAATAAGGCGCAAGGACGGAAAGTGCTTAATTGTTGAGATTAAAAAGGAGCACGACCGATTGCACATTATCGATGGCGAGAAAGGCGCAAAGGCTTTAGCTACACAAAAATGGATTGGGTTAAACCCGAACAAACTCAAGTATCAGATGATATTTACGGCTAGCGACGAAATTGGTTATGACCAGGTTCATAAAGCTCAGCAATTATTAGAAGGGAAAGAATAATGAACGATAAAACTGGCGTCATTCAGATCAAACCAGCTAAAGGGCGTCCTATGTTGACCTGGGTTGGTAAGCGGCCATTAAGAAATGTAATAGCCTATCCAGCTCAATTAATTGAGACGTATGGAACTGCAAATAAAACCAGAGAGACCCGATTAGACCTCTGGCAGGATTGGCCAGCTGATTATCCGAAGGGTGGTCTCTTATTTCATGGGGATAACAAGGATGTTCTCGCTCATTTATTAGCAAACGGATTTCGAGGAAAAGTAAATCTAATATATATTGACCCCCCTTTTGATAGTGGTGCAGATTATATTCGTAAAGTCGTTTTGAGAGGATTGTCCGGATCATCGAGAATAAATGGCGAAGATTATAGTTTGGGAGAGCAAATACAATACACTGATATCTGGGCAAATGATAACTATTTACAATTTATTTATGAACGATTGTTACTAGTCAAGGAATTATTATCAGATGACGGAAGTATTATTATTCACTGCGATTATCGTCGAGCGCATTATCTCAAAATTATCTTGGATGAAATATTTGGGGAGGAAAACTTACAGGCGAACATTGTTTGGCGAAGTATGACGCCAAGTGGATTCAAAGGTAAATCAAGCATTGGACGTAGCCATGCCGACCTACTTTATTATAGTAAATCAAATAATTTCACCTACAATTCTATCTACAAACCATATGATAAGGAATATCTAGAGAGGTTTAATAAACATGATCCGGATGGAAGACGTTTTAAAGACGAGAAAATTGGAACTGCAACCACACAAGATACGATTAATAAATTGAAGTCTGAAGGACGAATTTTTACGACATCAAAAGGTACAATTCGTATAAAGAGCTATCTTAATGAAGCACCAGGCCTTATGATTGACGATGTTTGGACAGATATATATGGAGAAAACTCTCAATCATCAGATTTGACTGATTATCCAACCCAAAAACCCTCCGAGCTATTAGAACGGATTATTAGATTGTTAAGCAATCCCTTTGATCTAGTCTTGGATTGTTTCATAGGATCAGGTACTACTGCTGTAATTGCACAAAAACTTGGTCGACGCTGGATTGGCTGCGATATCAATAAAGGAGCCATTCAATCAACTTTCAAGCGCTTGCAGACAATCATTGACGAGCAGAGTGTATTCACAATACAATCATCTCTCCCAGAACTTGGTGATAAAGTAGAAACCAAAAATTCTCAAATACCCGCTCAGCTTTCTTTTTATGTCTACCGGGTTAATGATTATGACCTGCAAATCCAGCACAACGAAGCGATTAATCTGGCCTGCATGCATATTGGTGTCACTAGAACTAAGACTGATGCTTTCTTTGATGGAACTTTAGGTAAACGATTAGTGAAAATCACTCCATTCAATCATCCATTAACCCTGCTTGATCTAGAAGAAATAAAAAAAGAACTTGCAAATCGACCCGAAGAAGAACGTGATATAGTAGTTGCCTGTTTAGGGAAAGAATTGTCCGTTGAAGCCTGGTTAGAGGATTGGAACCGGCTTAGGAAACAAAAAGACTTCCCCAATAAGATTGAAGTTATAGAATTACGCTCCGATCCCCGATATGGCGGTTTCTTTACTCATAAACCAGCACAAGCAGATATTAAAATTCAACGGGCAGAAAATGGAATTGATGTGACGATCGAATCCTTTATTTCTCCTACAATCGTCGAACGCTTGAAGCAACAAGCAGGTATCCTGAGTCCACAAATTGATGACTGGAGGGCAATGGTGGATAGTGTGATGATCGATACGGCCTATGATGGGCAGGTGTTTAATGTGGTCCTGGCCGATGTACCAGAAAAGAAAAGCGATCTTGTGAGTGGTGGATATTCGTTACCGGCTACAAAAGGTGAGACGATTGTAGCAGTAAAGATTACGGATATGTTGGGTGAAGAGGTTCTAATCGCACAAAAAGTGTAATTATGCTTCCATACAACTACTATTTCCCGGGAGGGTTGGATCATGGATGTGAGTATTTATTCAAATTTATTTCAGGTTCACTGGGATATCCAGATTGTGGAAATTATGAGAGTCGGGAGAAGCAAATTCCCTGACTTGCGCGAACTCCGAAATCAGTTACACGACCATCAGATTGAAGTGCAAGTTTATGAGTTAGAGGATGATATTTATGGATACGGACAGCAGCAGACTGAAGTTCTCCGTGAAGCTGATGCCTTATTGCCGGCTGTTCTGGAGCGGGCGAATAGAGGGGAATTGTGAGTTTGCTCGCCCATATAAATTTTTTGTATAAGGTGTTGATTTCCGATGGCTAAACGAAAAAATATTCCACAAGAAGCCCAAATCCACGTTCTTGTGTCAAGTGCTCGACGTTGTTGCTTGTGTTATGGCTTAAATGGCGATTTCGAGCGTAAAGACGGGCAGATTGCTCATCTTGATCACGACCCTTCTAATATGGATCCTGATAATCTTGCCTGGCTGTGCTTCGAACACCATAACGAATACGATAGTCAACAGCGGCAAGGAAAAGGGATAACAATCCATGAGGTCAAGACATATCGTTCTACGCTGTATGAGGTTATTGCGGTAAGTGTGCGAGAAACTCAAACGTTATCAAAGCCTAAGGCACGGACTGATCGTAAACAGATTCCATATAAAGATTCCGGAAATCCCTGTTCCTATACACCCATACCCTTGTTTCCTGGTATTGGTAATGCCAACCTGCGCGATCTTTATCTTGATCCTCCCATTGGTGAAGTTCACTTTAACAATATTCCATTCCAAATTCCGTCAGGCGCGCTCTTTTTTGACACAAATGCGCAAATTCGCTACTATCTTCCTCAAGTAGACGGCGGCAAAGAGGTGGATTTGCGGCCATCCATACCCATCGCAAATATAAAAAAAGTTCATTTCCTAATCAATTCGGGGAACAGTAAGCGCGTATACGTCAATCAAAAAATCGGCGAAGTCAAG
>Ga0153916_10003730_pt1 | contig 11390 bp, 10 predicted proteins | sample Opewatmetagenome_FD_109642 | JGI IMG/M metagenome (GOLD analysis project Ga0153916, IMG submission 109642) | Freshwater wetland microbial communities from Ohio, USA - Open water 3 Core 3 Depth 4 metaG | ecosystem: Environmental > Aquatic > Freshwater > Wetlands | place: USA: Ohio, Lake Erie...
CGCTTCGTCAACTAAATGGGCATACGATTCCAAATTATGAGATAATATGCAAATGGGAAACCGTCTTATACAAGTATCGGAAAGTTTATTCCCTTTTAGTGAAAATATGGGCGAACATGAAAAGGCAATTTGGCAAAATGACATAATCGCCTTGTTCTATTCAGCACCTTTAACCATCATCGGCTTGATTTGGTTAGTTTTTGTCACCGATCTGTCAATATTTAAACACCATTGGTTTTTTATGCTTGGCACATTGGTGCTGGTTTACATTTTCCGACAATACGATTTCTTCGCTTATACTGAGATCAAAACAGGATTATATGCTGACTGGGGCAATTCGTTAGATGCAATCCCTACCTGGGCTGCAGCTCTTTTGCTTGGACCCACTGCTCTCTGGCCCGGATTACTGTTGCATTTATTAAACTTTATATTCAAATGGAAAGAAAATCGCGCTACGGGTAAGTTACTCAATCGAATCCGTCATTATTGCATGGATATAGCTGACCAGACTCTCTTGCCATTAATAGCCCTGAGCTTTTATCTAGCGTGGGGTGGTTCATTTCCACTAGCAGGTTTGGGATTATTCCAGGTCCTACCTGCTATATATGCTACTTTCTTGTGGTTCTTATTATCCCGGTTATTATGGTTGCCACACTTCATCCGATCTTTTTTCCCCGCCTCTCACTCTCTTACCCATGAAGAACGCACTTCTTCCTTAACCAAAATTGTAAAGCTATATGCGATCACAGACCTGACTCCCCTCTTTGTAGCACCCTTTTCTGTATTAACCGCCGGACTTTATTCTCAGAACGGTCTTAGTGTATATGGTTTCATTATGTTCGGCTTAGTCATGATTGCAGGTTTAGCAAACCAACTCAGTAAGGTTGCTGAACGTAGTTATCATCGCTCGAGAGAGCTCGAGAGGATAGATCTACTCGGTGCAGCGATAATCAATGCCCCTCTGGATGCGTCTACTCTACCTGATCTCCTTACAGAATACGTTCCAGGAATGTTTCCTGACAGCCAGGTGGAAATTCGTATCTTCCCGTCCCAAGTTTTATTACCAGGCTCAAATGAGTGGTCTCCAATACCAGAATCTCTCTGGGATTGGTTACGCTCCCTGTCTAATCCTGAAGCCAGTTTTTATCCAAGTGGGGAACCCTGGCCTTGGGAGAATAAACCTGCTCCGAGCTCTTTACTTGTCGCGCCTATTTTTAATATAGATACGGGAGGCTTGATCGGTGGAGCCTGTGTAATGGTCCGTTGGTTCCCGCCAAAAATCATCCCGTATTTCTTGCCTGCATTACAATCCCTGGCGACCCAGGTTTCTTCGGCGCTTCATCAGGCAGACGTATACACACGTTCCCTGGCCCATGAACTCGTTTTACAAGAATTATCTATGGCGGGGGAAATCCAGGCTAACCTTTTACCAGATCAAGTTCCACAGATCACGGGTTGGCAGTTTGCTGCCACTCTGGAAGCTACCCGTGAAACTTCTGGAGACTTCTACGATTGGATCGATCTTCCGGATGGAAAACTTGGTTTTGTCGTTGCAGATGTAGCTGATAAGGGAATGGGGGCAGCATTATTCATGATTCTCAGTCGCACCCTGATTCGATCTCATGCCTTAGATCACCCTTCCCGACCAGAGGCTGCTCTGCGAGATGTCAACGAACGGATTTTGGACGAGACTGGTGCCGATTTGTTTGTTACGGCGTTCTACGGGGTGTTGGATCCTGCTACTGGGCATATAGATTACTGTAACGCTGGGCACATTCCTCCTGTTTGGATAGATAACCAAATGCACACGAGCACTCTGACTCGGACTGGGATGGCTTTAGGTGTACTTCCAGATGCAAAATGGGAACGTGGAACAGTGATCTTGGCACCTGGTGATATCCTTTTGCTTTTTACCGACGGTATTACCGAAGCGGAAAATCGCGAAGGGAAGTTTTATGGAAATCAACCCATTTTAGACATAGCCGGAAAGTGTAGGGGTTTAAACGCTGACGAAATTAAACAAAATATTTTGGATAATGTCCATACCTTTGCTGAAAAAGCTTTTTTATCTGATGATATTACCTTAATGGTAATAGTTAGAGAAAGTATTAAAGATCATTTTTAAGAATTATCTTTTTATCTGCCGGAGGACCTAAATTGATGAATAGTCGTGAGGTCGTTTTTCGTACCATCACTTTCCAAGGAGCCGACAGGTTACCATATGATCTTCCGGAAAAATATGGCTCAGATTTTATTTCCACCGGAATGTCACCATCACCTGACGATCGTCCACGACAAGGAGTGGACGAGTGGGGAGCCGTATGGTCCAATCTAGGTAAGACCCAACTTGGTGAAGTAAAAGATTTCCCACTAAAGAGTTGGACAGACTTTAAAAAATTGCCAATCCCTGATATTAATGACCCCTTACGCTGGAAAACAATCGAAGGGATTCGCAAACGAGCTGGGGATAAGTTTATCCTAGGGAATGGCTTATCGATTTATGAAAGAGTCCACTTCTTACGAGGTCTACAAAATACCTGGATGGATATTTTCGATGCTCCTCAACAACTCGAGAAATTACTCGATTTATTAGTAGAGATGAACCTGGTGGCAATCCGGCATTATGCTGAGGCAGGTGTAGATGGTTATATCTTTTGTGATGATTGGGGACTTCAAAACAAACTCATGATCTCACCAAAAGCATGGTGTGCTTTATGGAAACCCAGGTATGCACGTATTTTTAGAGCTACTCACGAGGTAAGGATGTTAACCTTCTTGCACAGCTGCGGGTATATCGTGGATATCTTGGATGATTTGATTGAAGCTGGCTTGGATGTTATCCATATGGATCAGCAACAAAATATGGGGCTGGAAGTGCTTGGTAAACGTTTTGGCGGGCGTCTAACTTTCTTTTCTCCTGTAGATATCCAAAACCGCATGGTATATGGAACGTCAGATGAAATCCGCGCTTATTGCCAGGAAATGGTAAGGCACTTGGGTCGTCCTATGGGCGGTTTCATACCTCGTTGGTATACTGATCCCACTGGTGCAGGTCATCGGAAGGAAGCGATCGATATTATGTGCGAAGAATTCCTACGGTTAAGTTATGCCCATAAAGAAACCTATAAATTAACCGCAGGATAACCGGAATTGAGGTGAATTTGAATATCCAGATTACACCCGTACAGACGGAGAGAGACAAACGTGCCTTTTATCAATTCGCCTGGCAAGTATATAAAGATGATCCTTATTGGGTGCCTCATTTATGGCCTCAACGTAAACAGTATCTGGATAAAAGGGCTGCCTTTTTTGCTTTTGGTGAGGGAGAATATTGGATGGCAAAACAAGATGGTAAAGTAGTTGGTACCATAGGGACCGCCATAAACTACTCTCTGAATCAAGATAAAAAAATTAATACAGCCATTTTTGGTTTTTTCGAAGTACTCCCAAATGGCTGGAAAGTCGCCAAAACAATGTGGGATTATGCCAGAGAATGGAGTCAAAATAAAGGGATGAACGAGTTACGAGGACCTTATAGTTTCTCTGGGAATGATGAAAATGGCTTTTTAGTAGAAGGTAATGATTGTCTTCCATCAATTATGATGGGACATCATCCCCACTATTATGGGCAATTTGCGGAGAAATATGGTTTTAAGCCTATTCAAGATAGTATCGCATATCGCTTTGACCTCTCTAAAATTAATTATGATGTAAATAACGGACCGGAGATATTCCATCGTATCGCAGCACGCGCCCGCCAAAGACATGGTGAAACTGTTATCCGCAATCCTCGCATGGAAAATTGGAATGAGGAAATTGAGTTATTGCATCCGGTCTATAACAAATCCCTAGCTGTTCTACCCGAATTTACGCCTATTGAGTTGGTCGAGTTTCGTTCTCAGGCTGAATCTCTACGCGAAGTAATCGATCCGGAGCTAGTTTTTATTGCTGAAATTGATGGTAAAGCAGTTGGATTCGTGTTGGGTTTACCTAATGTCACTGAGGGGTTAAGATACGCTCATGGGTTACGCTATCCATGGGACTACTTACGTTTCTTAATTGCTAAAAAGAAAATTACCAGCGCTAGTTTTAAAATATTAGCGGTCGATCCTGACTATTGGGGCTACGGGTTAGAAGCAGCGATGATTGTTGAGATAGGAAAAGCAGTTATTCGCAAGGGTTATACCTGGGTGGATGGTTCATTAACCAATGAGGAAAACCCCCAAACCAACAAGTTTGCCCAACGTCTTGGTGCCCGAATTTACCGTAGATATCGGGAATATTCGATAAGCATTTAACAATTATTCGTGATATATATAACTGACCAATATGATTCGAAAACCAATCCCAACTGGAAAGCTTAAACTTGACGTTTTCACAGCATGGCAAAGGGCTTTCTTGCTTACGTGCGGTGACTTTCAATCTGGTAAATATAATTGCATGACGATAGGCTGGGGTAGCTTTGGAATTATGTGGGCTAAACCCTTTATACAAGTTGTAGTTCGTCCGACCAGATATACCTACATATTCATGGAACAATATGACACTTTTACAGTGTCAGCTTTCTCTACGAAGGATCGAGCTATCTTGGACTTTTTGGGTACTGTGTTTGGGCACGATCGAAACAAGATCTCAGAATCTGGACTAACGCCCATTTCCAGCTCTCTGGTAGCTTCACCCTCCTTCGAAGAAGCCGAGTTAATTTTTGAATGCAAAAAGGTTTATTTTGACGATTTAGAACCTCCCCATTTCCTCGCTGAATACATTCCAAGAGCTTATCGAAATGATTTCCACCGGATATATTTTGGAGAGATACTTGGAATTTTCGGAATAGACGAATATTTATTGTAATATACATTATAGGTTGTCACAACAAAGATAAACTGCGATTTCTCGCCTTTTAATACTATTACTTATCTTTGCTTTAGCAAATCCCAAGCTCCAATCACTGCTCCGGATAGGATCAAAACCATTGCCACTAATGACACCCATGTGAAGGAGCCCCCTCCCCACACAACCAGGTTTAGGGTGGAAAGCAAGGGTGTCAGGTAAGTTAACGAACCGATAATACGCGGATCGCCTCGTTTAAGGGCTGCATCCCAGGTAAAAAAAGCCAATCCCATCGGTCCAATCCCTAATAGGATCAGACTAAGCCAATCTCTGCCAGGTATCTTTACGAAACCTGTTAATGATCCAGTAGTCAATGTATACACCCCTAAGGATAAAAGACCTGAGTAAAAACAAAATGCTGCTACCGCGCTCGTTGGGAAGGGGGACACACGTTTGGTGAATAGTGAGTAACTTGCCCAGACAAAAGCTGCTCCACCAGCCAATAAATATCCTTTCAGATTGGCAAAATCGAGGTTAAACTTCCCTCCCGTGACGATCAAGCCGGCTCCTGCTAAACCTACAAAAGCACCTAACAAGTGGTGCGGTCTCAGTCGATGCTCCGGCAAGATAACAGGTGAGAGAAGCACTATCAATAAAGGCCATAAGTAATTGATTAAGTTGGCTTCGACCGCCGGGGCATATTTAAAAGCCGTAAATAGAAGGAAATGGTACCCAAATAAACCATAGATGCCTACAACCAGAGTGCACCAGGGAACTCGCCATTCCTTTATCTTTGGTAAGCCAATTAATCCACCTATACATAAAGCGATCCCCACTAATAAAAAGGGCGGTACACCCCTCAGACGCGAGGCTAATAATGCCAGGAAGCTCCACAAGGAGATTGTAAATAGAGCCAGGAAAGTCGCTGTGCGTGTCATGATTTGCCCATAATACTAACCTGGTTTATTCCTTGACATTGGATACCCGGTACTTATATACTGGTATCATGTGCCTCAATATGCAATATTCCAGTTGGGTCGAAATAGACCTGGGAGCTATCCAAAACAATATCCATTATATTCATGATCGTAGCAATGTCCAGGTCATGGCAGTCGTTAAAGCCAATGCTTATGGGCACGGTATGGTGCCCGTGGCGCGTGCTGCGTTAAAAAGCGGAGTAACCTGGTGTGGCGTAGCACGCATTGAAGAAGCCCTGGATTTTCGTCAGGCAGGAATAGAATGCCCACTATTATTGCTAGGTTATACACCTCCTGACCGTTATACAGATGCAATCTCCAGGTTTATTTCACTCACGGTATGGAGTCGGGAACAGATTGATATCGCCGAACAAGTTTCAATGCAAACAGGGATTAAAGCCCGCGTTCACCTAAAAGTAGATACTGGAATGAACCGTCTGGGCGTGCAAGTGGAAGATGTTATTTTGTTGGCGCGTTATCTGCATGCACAGAAATTTATCTCATTTGAGGGAGTGTTTACTCATTTTGCTCGGGCAGATGAGACTGATCCAAACCCAACAGAGCAACAAGAGCGTCTTTTTTACCAGGTAATCGCAGCATTACAGGCTGAAGGTTTATGCCCCCCACTTATACACGCCGCTAATTCTGCAGCTAGCTTGACCCGTCCCACGGCATACTTTAACTTGCTACGGTTGGGCATCGCCATGTATGGCTTACACCCCTCTCCCCAATGCCTTCTCCCACAGGTATTCCAACCAGCTTTAACCTGGAAGTCTGTTCTTAGCCAGGTAAAAATCCTTCCTGCCGGGAGAGGCGTCAGTTATGGGCATATCTATACTACTCACAAAGACGAGTTAATCGGTACCATCCCAGTTGGGTATGCTGATGGTTTTCGTCGAACTCCTGGGAATATAATATTGGTTCAAGGTAGGCGGATACCGGTTGTAGGACGCGTCTGCATGGACCAGATTATGGTGTCATTGGATGCCGTTCCAGAGGCAAAAACCGGTGAAGAGGTTGTATTGATCGGCTCCCAAGGGGAACAGACTATCTCTGCAGAGGAAGTTGCCCGACGATGGGAAACAATTAATTATGAGGTTACCTGCGGAATTGGAGCGCGCGTTCCAAGGATTTACTTACCAACATAATTATTCATTTAACTTTCCCTGTCGTACCAAACACATCATAAAGATAGGCACATTTATCCCGATAAGCAAGTCGTATACTGTCTAAAATATTAAAGTAATTCGCATCCTCAGACGCAGCTCTCTGAACCATATTCTCTTTGGCTTGATTGACAATCATTGTAGCGACATTTATCTTACATATCCCTGCCTGGATCGCCCCTCGGAATTGATCTTCCGATAAACCTGTTCCGCCATGCATCACTAATGGGATATCCACCATACGACGGACCTCTTGAACTAACTCAAGATCCAGTTTTGGTTCGCCCTTATATAGTCCATGGGCGTTCCCAAAAGCAATCGCAAGTATATCTACTCCGGTTTCAACCACAAACCGCTCGACAATCGATGGATCGGTAAAACCTAAACGTTTTCCTCCAAATTCATTATATTGTTTCCCCATACCAACGTGACCCAGCTCTGCTTCGACGGTTGCCCCCAAGTCATGTGCGAATTCTACAACCATACGTGTATTCGCTATATTCTGCTCCAGAGGTAATTGTGAGCCATCATACATAACATCGGTAAAACCTGAAGATAGCACGGTCTTGCATTGTTCTACACTGGCGCCATGATCTAGCATAATCCATATTGGGACATCGACATCTTCAGCGCGAGCACAAATGTAGGCTGTTAGGGCGCGGACATTGGATTGGTCTGCGGTAGAAGTATATATCCCCAGGATAGTCGGTGCTCGTTTATTTACCACTGATTCGAACACGCCATCGACGCTGTATGAATCGAAAACATCAAAGAGTGGAATAGCATATTTTCCCTCTTGTGCTTTTTTTAGCTCTGATTTTAGTGAAGCCAAAGCCATAATGCGATTTATCCTGATTCCCAATCCTCATAACCATGGTCAAGCAAAAATGCTTTTACTTCAGCATATCGAGGAGTACCAATTCTACCCCCTAAATGAGTACATTTAATCGCTGCCACAGCGGAAGCAAACGCTGTGATCCGGCGTAGATCCCATCCTTTACATAAACCGACCAGGTAAGCTCCGTGGAAAACATCTCCAGCACCAGTGGTGTCGACTACATCCACATTAAAAGCAGGGATATGGAAGTGATCATCTTTAGTAATCGTGTAGCTTCCATCCTCACCTTCTGTTTGGACTACCACACTAGGACCCATTGATAAAACTAACCCTCCAGCCTCCCATATATCGTCTTTACCTGTCATGGCCGAGGCGAAACCTGACCCGCATATTAAAATATCGGTCACACTCACAAGATCACGCATCCGGGGTCCGACTGAACCCATTGGTTTATTGGCATCGAGTATAACTTTTTTCCCAGCTTCATGCATCCATCGGGCAGCCTGGAGGGCAGCTTCATAATGGTATCCATCCAGGTGTAAAAAATCTGCTGAAGTGATGTAATCATGATCTAATTCATTCACCTTTAGGTTAGACGCATCCCAATCGCCACCACTGGCGAATACTCTTTCTCCAGTGTCTTCATGCACAAAACATAGAACAACATGCGCTTCAGGTGCGTTCCGCTTAACAACCCGGCTGACATCCACTCCATCCCGCCTCAGGTAGAGCATTTTCAAATCGGCTACCTCATCATCTCCACACGTACCGATATAACCGACACGCACCCCTAACCGGGCAGCCGCTACCATCGCTGTGCCTACTGGACCCCCTCCATCCAAGCGGATCTCCTTCATCCGTCCACAGCCATTCCAGTCAGGCATTTCTCTCAAGCGCATAAGAATATCAATGGTACTTAAACCTAGGCCCACAATTTGTATAGGTGACATTCGTTTATCCAGTTTTTTTTGTAACGTTTAATCCACAACAACCGGCTTGATCCCAAGGAATTTACAGGCTAATAATAATGCTTTAACTTGATCTCCATGGATCATACTGGCATGGTGAACAAATCCTTCTTCTACCAGAGTGCGGTATAGCTTTCTATGGTTTTTCACTTCTACCCATGCCCAGGTTCCATGCAGTACCTCTTTGGATGGTACAATCTCACCTGTGGTAATAAGCATCTTCCATTCATCATCATATTCTTGTAACCGGCAAAAAGTGACATTACCCGATCGCAATTGGAATTGGTATAAGCCTGCCTGGGTATCCTCCGGGTCAGGCGGGTTTATCCCCTGCATATCCCAACGCGATCGTAGAGCGGTTTTCTGAGGATCATCTGCAAGGCATACAGGTGCGTTGCCGCAGTGCCAAGCCAGGAATTGGTTTTCGTTCTGACGATGTTGGATAGTCCAATCGATAAAGTGAGGAACAGTCTCACCCAATGCGGCTCGATAATTAACCAACATCGCTAAAGCTCCCAGGATATCCACCTCACAGGCGGTTGGCATACCCCGGGCTGTTAAACGACCAAACAAAGCACAGGTTGAGAATCCGTATAACTGCTGGATCACTGGCCAACAATGCATCGCCATCGCAGATAATTTGTTTTGAGTATAGAAATCAACGAGGGCAAGCTCCATCCTGGCAGCTTTCTGGATCCAGTTATTAGAAATCGTAACTTGCGCCACTTCACTCCGGATATCATTAACAAGTTTGGTGACCTGAGGATCATCATCCGCGTATTCTTTGGCGTGGGTTACAATCTCAGATAACTCTGAGAAAATGACATTTTGCCCAAATTTCCGGACCATGGCGTTTTCGTCATAACCGACGGTCTCGAAGGTGGGAGGGCGTAAACCAACCTGACCAATGCGCGCTCCCTTAAGCCCTTTTACAACCGAAACCGCTCTAACAAAAGTTTCCACATCTTCGAGGAATTCTTTCTCATTTGGTAAGTAAATTCCAGCAAAATGGAAAGGGATCTTTCGCCGGTAAAGACCTGATGCGATCGATAATGTCCCGCAATAGGAATCGGATATTCGATATAGGCTGGCATCCTCTAACGCAGGGGGTTCTTTCGTGGCATATAGGAACGTCGGAACCTTTAACTGTTCCGCGATTTTCGAGGCGGAGCGTTCGTCTCCAAAATTTAAAGCACCTATAATAATCCCATCAACTTTTTGACGAGTAAAAAACTCGGACACCACCTCTGCTTGATCCAGGTCATAAATCGCCCCATCGGGTGTATAACCCTTTTCAGGATTTAACGCCAGGTCTCCCGCGGGGGAAGGGATTGGTACAACCACTTCCATACCTGGAACTTGCTGGAAGGCTTCCAGGGCACCCCGTCGCATCTGTATGCACCACTCAGGAATCGATCCTCCAAAGTAACGGTATGACGGTACAAACCCAATTTTAACGATTGGACTCTGTGTATTCAAGGAATTTTTCTCCTATCACCAATTAATCACCTTCCCGGTATGATCCATGAATAGTTCATCGTCCGGTCTCCAAGGTTTTAAGGCTAATTGAAATATATCGTTTGCTGACTCATCTGGGTCCAGGTCAGCTTGAGGTCCACCCATATCCGTCCGCATCCAACCCGGATGGATCGCTAATACTTTAAAGCCGCGTGGTCCAAGGTAATTTTGGAGGATTTTTGATCCCATGTTTAAAGCTGCTTTCGACATGCAATATGAATATCCTCCGATACGATTACAATTTCCAATACTACCAGCCTCGGACGAGATATTAATAATCAACTTTCGTTGTCCCTTTTCTAGTAAAGGGAGGAACTGCTGTATAACCCGTAAAGGCCCAAAGGCATTTACATCCATCGCTTTGATCATCTGCATATCAGTGAGATTTTCCAGGGGTTGTTTTTGATCCTCCAGGTGGATACCAGCGTTATTGATTAAGATATCCAGGCTTTGGACATTCTTCCCAACCTCTGAGGCCGCCTTGCGCACATAGAAATATTCTGTGACATCCAAATAAATGGGGGTTATGTTTTGTTTGTATTGTTCTATTAAGGGAATCAACTTTTCGTCCGATATAAAAATGCCCGCAAAGACCTGGAAGCCCCCGTGTAAAAACCTGGATGTCAATGATAAACCCAGACCTTTTTCTGCACCAGTGATAAACACAGATGGTAGCATATCTTCTCCTTTTGTAAATTAAACAGGTCTTATTATACGCTGTTAATTCCAATTTTCTGATTGCTTGCATAAATAGACTACATTCCCATCATATGATTTATTGTATAATCAATATCAAGTGGGGATTATGTTTATGATACTTAGTTGATAGCCTGATGTGGTATGAAGTAACCCATTAAATATGAAAGGATCATAAATGCCAAAACTTAAGAAAGCTCCTGGTGAATGGGGTTCTCTGCAGATCTACCAACTCATGAATAAAGAAGAGATTAAGACCCAAGCTCTCAAATTGTTAGAAAAGATGGACATAAAAGATAAGATCGGGCAAATGTCAGGGGATTACCCGTTGTATAAATCATTCAGCTTATGGGCTGGTTATCGAACCACTCCAATATCAGGTGGAGAAAACCCACGC
>Ga0153916_10003731_pt1 | contig 11390 bp, 10 predicted proteins | sample Opewatmetagenome_FD_109642 | JGI IMG/M metagenome (GOLD analysis project Ga0153916, IMG submission 109642) | Freshwater wetland microbial communities from Ohio, USA - Open water 3 Core 3 Depth 4 metaG | ecosystem: Environmental > Aquatic > Freshwater > Wetlands | place: USA: Ohio, Lake Erie...
CAGAAAAAGCTTAAGAAAATACTCTTTTCCATCTTTAGATTTTTCAGGTTTTCTTCTCTTCTCTTCCTCCTCTTTGGACGCCACTCTCACCTCATAACTGGAAGGTCCTTTTTGGGGAAAAGTAGCCACCCGATAGGTTCTACCCCTCTCCATCCCCCCGTAAACACCGTAACGAAAATTATAGGAGGCGGTGACGAAATCGTCATAGACCATTCCCGAAGGAATCTCCTCTTCTTTCCTCACCTTGGACCCATCCTTTCTTTGCCTTACCGTAATCCACTTTCGCTTTTGATAATCGAAAAAGTGGGTTCGCCTCCTCAACTTGCTTCCGATTTTCACGTCTTCTTCGAACGAGATGGATCGGAGGCGTCTTCCCCCATCGATTTCTTCCATGACGGAGCGATAGGTGTCCACTCGATAACGTGCCACAAATCCCAGGACGCCCAACGTCTCTCCCTGCAGGGTGGCCAGATAACGGCCCTTTTTCCCCATTTCCTCGAAGCTTATTTTCCCCATGGCCACTTTCTTGAATCGCCAGAGCCCGATTTCGTACTGAAGTTCCTCCCCTTTGAAGAATTCGCCAATCGAGTCTCTCCCTTTCTTGGGATGCGAGGGGAGATCGGCCCATGTCTCCTGAATGCGAAGGGGAAAAGACGAGAGCAGAGGAAGTCCCAAAAGAAATCGTAGAAAATGTCTTCGGGTCAGACCGTAAGTTGGTGATTCAGTCGGGAACGGTTTAAAACCGTTCCGTACTGGAGTTCGGAATCCGGAGTTCAGGGTTCGGAGTAATTTCTTGATAAAAGAATGGTTCATGAATTTGTTAGAAAGCTCTGTTCCCATCATTACGCCAAACTCTCAAGTATTTTTTTCTTCTGATCTCCGAACTCTGAACTCACTCCTCCGAACTTAATCCTCCCATCGGGAGGATTAAATATGCAGCTCGATCACATCCCCTTCGTTGACGAGATAATCCCGCTTCACCATCTGCCCGTCGAATTTTCCAGAACCCCAGACCTTTGCGTATCGAAGTTTGGCAACGAAATCCTTATGAACGGAGAGGGCAACATCTCCCACCGTGCTCCCCTTTTTCAGAATAACAGGTTCCGTCCGATCTGCTTCTTTCCCGGGAGTTTTGGTATAGACTCGGAGGATGTTGAGGATTTGATAAATCTCTTTTCTCAATTCATCAAGATTCATTTCTCCCTGGGCAGAGATGGGCAGGATGGGAAAGGTATCCCGGAAATGGTTCTCCAATCTCCGGTAAGCCTCCATGGCATTCTTCACCTCGCATTTGCTCCCGACAAGGAGTGCCCGAAGAGAGGCCCATCCCACGTCCGGGGACGGGATGGGCCCTCTTCCGGCTACCTTTATTCTCATTTCATTCAACTCTTCCAAGAGGATCTCCATTTGGAAAATCGGGTCTTCGGTCAGGTCAACCAAAAGAAGGAGACCATCCGCATTTCGAATGAGGTTTGGAAATCCGGGCTCGATATGGTCCGATTGGATGGGTGGAGTGTCTACCAATTGAATCTGTAGGTTTTCAAACGTCATCATTCCGGGAATGGGTTTCTGGGTTGTGAATGGGTAGTCGGCCACCTCGGAAGAGGCATGGGTGATCTGGGAAAGAAGGCTTGATTTACCAGAATTGGGAACCCCCAAAAGAACGACTTGAGCGGCTCCCTCTCTTTTAATGTTATAGGTCTGTTCCGCCTTTCCGACGGCAGGTTTCCTCTGGAGATCCTCTTTTAGTTTGGCCATTCGGCTTTTGAGCTGTCCCCGAAGTCTCTCAGTCCCTTTGTGTTTTGGGATGATGGCCATCATGACTTCGAGAGCTTTTATCTTCTCTGGCGTGGTTTTGGCCTGCTTAAACTTAAGCTCTGCGTCTAAGTATTGGGGGGTGAGATTGGCAGGCATTTTTCTGATTGTGGTCCGCTGCATTCAGCAGCGAAGTGCAACTATTATTATTGTATACTCCTGTTCCACAGTTTCGCAACCCTTTTGAATGTTCACTCCATTTCCCGACCCATACTCGGCTAACCTTCTCATGCGGGAAGGGGTTCGTCTGCATGAAAGGATTTTCGTTAAGTCCTCAAACGCCCCAAGCGGGCCAATACTCTGATTTGACTATCGAGTTGATGAACTGTGGGGGTTTCCGCTCTCAACAGGCTGAAAAAAATGAGTTTTTCAACAGGTTCTCAACGCCTGATAAGAAATCGCTTCATCCCTATTTTCCGATCCGGAAAAAAACGACTGGATTCTGCCACTCGAAACAGACTCCTTTATCGCCGGATAGAATACCTTTCAGGTCGTCAGACGTGAGCTTCTCAAGAATGACGTCATACCTCTCCACCTTTCCCCGAAGTACCCCTGTTTGAACCAGCTTCCGCAACTGTGCAGGGTCCGGAGTCAAAACAATAATCTGGCCCACGTCCTTCTTAATCAGAGCCCAATAATAGGAGGCAGCATCTTCTTTTTCCTTAACGTTTCCGAAGATCCATTCACCCGATTCCCGTAATGCAACTTGATATGACTCGAGCTTGAGACCGCCCTCCTTTTCTTCTACCCACGCGACCTGAAGCAATCCCTTTTGCTCATTTAAGACTTTGATCGTTATTGCGTGACTCTTGTGTATCCACGTCCCACCCCATTCATTCTGCGATATCTCCTTGGGACGCTCCCCTACCGGCTCAACCGAAGAAACGGACGCGCACCCAAAAATCAATGCTCCCGTAAGTAGCGCGAAAAACGCTCCGATCCTCGCCATGTCTTTTCACCCCCTTGTGGAAGAGCTTTGTTGAAACAACGGAAATTCATTATATAAGTCTGTTGAAACTGAACTGCGAAGATGCATTATCCCTTAACCATGCTGGCAAGTCAATCGTTGGGCATAAAATCGGTCATCTTGACAAGGGATGACAAAAAAGATAGGCTGAATTAAATCATTTGAGAAAATTGGCTTTTCTGTGAAGCATGGGGAGATTAGATGAACCGAACGGGGGTTGTTAAGGATCGAAGATATATGGAGCATGTGATGGACCCTGGTCATCCGGAGAGTCCGGAGCGGCTCCGGGAGATTCATCAAATGATCGAGGAGGAGGAGATGAGGGGGCGGCCCCTGGGGAAGGTGAAGCCCCGGCCCGCCACCCGCGAGGAGATAGAGATGGTCCACTCTCCTGGGTATATTGACCTCGTTGCTTCGACGGCGGGCAAGCCTCCGGTCCGGCTCGATATGGATACCTCCACTTGTGCCAAATCGTATGAGACTGCCCTGTTGGCTGCCGGAGGTCTCTTGGAGCTAATCAAGGTTGTGATGCAGGGGAAATTCAATAATGGGTTTGCGCTGGTGCGACCTCCTGGTCATCATGCAGAGAAGGACAGGGCCATGGGATTCTGTCTTTTCAACAATATCGCGATCGGTGCCCGATATGCCCTTCGGAATTTCTCCCTACAGAGGATTCTGATCGTGGATTGGGATGTCCACCATGGCAATGGAACCCAGAATTCCTTCTACGAGGATCCCCAAGTCCTCTATTTTTCCACTCATCGCTACGGCTTCTTTTACCCAGGGACAGGGGGGGCAACGGAGGTGGGCAAAGGTAAGGGAGAGGGGTTCACCGTGAACGTCCCTCTTCCGACAGGGGCAAGTGATACGGATTTCGGAAATATCTACGAAAAATTGCTCAAGCCCATTGCCCTGGAATACCAGCCCCAGTTGATCCTGGTTTCCGCCGGGTTTGATACCCATTACAATGATCCCTTGGGTGGAATGGACGTATCGGAAAAGGGATACGCAAGGATGACGCAAATCCTGATGGAAATAGCAGGAGCCACCGCTCAAGGAAAATTGGTGCTCACGCTTGAGGGCGGTTACAATGTGGCGAGTCAGAGACGGTCTGTGAAGGCCGTCTTAGAAGAGCTTTCTCAGGCCTCCCCTCTCGAGAAGAACGACCTGCTCGAAAAAGAGAAGGCGGATTATCCCCGAGTCGATAAATTCCTCCTTCAATTGAAGGAGATACAGAAACGATACTGGAAGAGCCTTGAATAGACCGACGGTTATTTTTTACAGCCTTCAAAAACCAGATTTTTCAGAACGTGTTAACCTTCACCTGTGTTCACCATCTCTTTCAGTTCTTTTCCAACCTTAAAGAAAGGGAGTTTCTTCGGAGGGACATCTACAATCTCTCCGGTCTTTGGGTTTCGGCCTTTGTAGCCCCCGTAATTTCTCACCACAAAGCTTCCAAATCCTCTGATCTCGATCCGCTCCCCCTTCTCCAGACTTTCCTTCATCCCGTCAAAAAGGGTGTCGACGATGACCTTGGCAACCTTCTGTGTCACGTTCGCCTTCTCTGAAACCTTCGTAATGAGTTCAGCCTTGTTCATAGCTCCTCCCTTCCGTTAAAGTAGATGATTTCGAATATATTGCACCGCATTTCTAAAAAAGGCAAGACCCCTTCCCTCCTCAGGCAACTCTTCTCGCGTCCGGTGGGGGGGATGGTTCGATGAAGAGTGTGATTCGCGACTCGTATTGGTGATTCGTGATTTTCCAAAAAATGGATAACGCTTAACTCCGAACTCCAAAATTCGAACTCCCTTTACGAATCCCCCCCGCCAATTCACCAAAGATCTTTTCAAAACCCACCCGGTTCTTGTTGGCGGAACCCGCCAAAACAACCTCTCCACCCGGGCTTTTTGGAATCCTTACCCAAACCCTCTGATGGGAAAAGAAGAAAGAGACAATGAAGCCGAGTATCATCAGGCTGCATCCAATCCAGACCACCCAGACTCCCGGATCTTTCGTCACCGATAGTCCGGTATATTCCTTTTCGGTGATCCCCTCAATGGTGAGGACGAATTCATCGCCCCTCTGCTGATCTAATTGAGGGAAGTTCTTCAATAACCAAAAAGGTCGCGGTTCCTGATTGGGCTTGAACAGAACGACCTGAGCGCCCTCCCCAAAATTATGGACTTGATGTTCATATTTCAGCAACCGGATGAGGTAATGGGTGTCCGGGACCGGAACCGTATTTCCTTCAAGGACCTTGAAAGATGCTTTTTCCTTTTTACCCTTCCATTGAATTCCCAGGGTCACATCGTGAATGGCTCCATAATTGGATTGATAGAAGGCCAACCCTCTGTAGTGAAGGGGATGATTGACCTGGACGGTTTTTTTCAAAACCTCTTTTCCATTTTCAAGAATCGTGATGACGCTTGTATATTCTTTTACCTGTTTTTCTTTTCTTCCTGGAAGGTTGTAATAGGTGATGTTGAAATCGTCACATCGGACAGAGAAATCAATCGGCTTGGCTATCTCCTCATCCTTTGTCCTCAAGAAAATCTGATCCACCGTATCCCCTTCGAAGATATTGACATGTCCTTTGAACCCGTAGAGGGAACCGATAATTCCTCCGATCAGGATGATCAGGATGCTTAAATGGGTGATGGGGACCCCCAATCTGGAATATCTCCCCTTTTCTGAGAAGAGCGTAACGGCTCTTTCTGTCTCGACCCGTCCCCAGTCCTTAAACCATTTTTTCAAGGAAGATCCGATATTCTCCTCCCTCTTTGTTGGATTCGAAACTTGGATCTTCTCCACATAGGGAAGTGTCTTGAGCATCTTATCTTCCAACTCTCCTGACCCACGAGAGATCTGACTCAAGATCCCGGGGAGTCGATGCGCGGAGCAGGTGATCAAATTAATCACGAGGAGCAAAAGAATGGCGCTGAACCACCAGGAGTGGTACATATCGAAGACGTTGAAAAAGTTCAACACCTCATACAGGCCGATCCCGTATCGCTGAATATATTCTGAACGGGTGGCATTCTGTGTAATCAGCGTGCCGATGATCGAAAGGAGTGCAAGCAGAATAAGGAGAGAAATGGTAAGTTTGAGGGAGCGAAAAAGGTCATAGATGATGGAAAGAAATCCAGTTTCGTTCACTTTAACTGTGTCTTTTGATTCTTTCATAGTATCCATTGATCAATGTCAATATCGACAAATTTTAATCCGGCCTGAAGTGCAATATGACTGGCAGGGAAGTACTTGAAATATTTAACATATCCTTTTATCTACTGTCAAGCAAAAAGGGGTAGCTCCTTTTTCGGAACTACCCCTTTCCCAATTTGCCTTCCCTTGCGGTAGGCAGGGGGAAAATTTCAGCCTACTTCTTCGCCTTCACATGGCACTGAGTGCATCCGGTTGGACCGGCAGGTTTGCTGGCTTTCTTCGCTTCATCATGGCAGCCTTTGCAGTCCTTATGGAAAGCGTCCTTCGCAGAAATAGTCTTTCCTTCTGCCTTGGCCTTATGACAATCAACACACAATTTGCCAGTGGTCTCGCCCTTCTTCCACGTATGGTGACATTTCAGACAATCGATCTTGAGCGTTTCGGCATGTTTCTTATGGGTGAATTTCACTTTCCCATAAGGAACATCAAAGGTAATCTCATCTTTTGCTGCCCAAACACCACTCACCATCAGGATGGAGAGCAGGAAACCCGTGAGGATCCCCATACTAATCAACCCCTTTTTCATTATTGTCTCACCCCCTTTCTCCCACGATCTGTTCACATCTTCTTAATTCTTTAGACATCGAAGTCTAACAAATATTCATTTTTTGTCAAGAAAAAAAACAGGGCGATGTCAAAGGATTTCGATCTGCTCCAGGATTCGTTCTCTTGTTCTTAGCGGGGTATTTTTCTGCCTGGCCTTTTCCACCATCTCTTGTCCCAGCAGCGCAGCACCCAGGGCTCCAGTGATCAAAGGTTCTTCGGGTGCCAGAATCTCACGGCCCAATTGTTCGGAAAGGGCTCTCAGGAGACCCTTGTTCTTGGCCCCTCCCCCTGTCAGAATAATCGCCTCCTCCACCCTTAACCTGTTGACCATCCTGCCTATCCTGTCTGCAAGTGAATGATGGACCCCCGCAAGCAGATCAGAAACGGGTATCCCTTGTGCCAAACTGGCTGCCACCTCCTGCTGCGCCCAGATGGTGCAGATGTTGCTTATCTTTGCAGGATGCTTGCTTTGCAGAGATAAGTCGCCAACTTCATCCAGAGAGACCCCAAGGGTATCGGCAATCACTTCTATAAATCGACCACTGCCGGCTGCGCACTTGTCATTCATCACAAAATCAACGGTCTTGCCATGAGGGTCGATCCTGATTGCCTTAACATCCTGACCTCCGATATCAATGATGGTCCTGGCTTTAGGGAAAAGATGGATGATGCCCTTGGCATGACACGTGATCTCCGTAAACTGCTTATCGGCAAACGGCACGTTGATCCTGCCGTAACCCGTGGCGACAATGTAGGTGATGGCTTGGAACGGTAGAGCAGCCTTCTTGAGTGCCGCTTCCATGACCTTGTTCGCGAGCCGGCGCTGCTCTGGACCTGTAGGTCCAACGATCGAAGCGAGGATCCCATGATTCACAATCACCGCCTTCGTCATCGTCGAACCGACATCAATGCCCGCAAAATACGTTGCCAATATCACCTTTTAAAGGTTCAGGCTGAGCTTAAGGCTAAGGGGAGAAAAAATTCAGTTTAAAATCTCAATCTAAACCTTGACCTTAATCTTCTTATGATTAAGCTGCCTTGCTGAGTCGATTGGATTCCAAGGTTTCGATGAAAGCATCAATCTTATTCCTTGTATCCTCTTCCGAATAGGAGGTAATATCAATGATATCACTTTCCAAAATCAAGGAAGGAAGCCCTCTGTAAACCTTTTCCTTCTTTCCATCCTTTCCGATCACAAAGACAGGGATGGGTTTGTATATTTTCGCCAGTTGATGCAGCTGCCAAATGAGGCCCACATGCCAGGTTCGACACGAAAAGGCTTCATGCATTACGATTCCATCAATCTTGTATTCTTCGATCCAGTTGATGAGGCGTTCCACATCGGGCTCTGACCCTGGCCGTTTCTTGGCCCTATCGTACCAGAACGTCCAGTATCCAAGCCACCTCCATGCCAGGTGCTCAATCGGATCCTTGGCTTCGGGGATATCCATCGCGTCGAGGGGAGCGACCATTCGATACGTCGTTTCAACAGGGAACGAAGCCCCTTTGCTGTTGAAGTAATTGAAATCGGTCAAGGCAAACCAGGAAGGCAATCCACCTCCCCACATGAGTCTGTATTTCTCTTTCTGAACCTCTCCCTCTCCCTTGGCAATTTTTTCCTCTAATTCCTTTTTGAGGTCCACAAAGAAATCGTAAGCCCTCTGAGTGGCCATCATGAAGTTTATGGGCACCATGGTATTCATCGCATCGCCAGTCCCCATGGGGCAAGGGACAGCCTTTCGGAGGCTATAGGTTTCTTCGATCAGGTTCCACGTCCGATCGCTTAGATCTACCAACTCCGTTAGGCGGTCATAATCCATCTTCTTTCCAGTCTGTTCTTCGAGAAAGGCCACCAGCCCGCGCAATTGCTTGACGATATACTTGTGGTAGTAGCCCCAGACGTCCCGGTGATCCCGGTCTCTCTGAAACAAGGGGTAGGGGAGGTCTATATTGTAGATCGGCACATCGGGCATAAATTGCTGGGAGGCTTGATACCATTTCGATCTCGGATCACAGAGGATCTGCCCGCTGGATATCATGAAGTCAGGCCTTGCCTGTCCCCCCCAGGGAGCATCGGGAGGCATTTGGCCCAATTCCTCTCTCCATTGATCAAAACCGATCCCGCAAAGGGCATAGGTGCACAAAGAGCGGGAAAGACCCAGTGACTCCGCTCTCTGAAGGAATCTTTCCGCGTCTCTCTTCGCCCCACAGATCCCCGCAAAATTCTCTGTCCACAAAGGGACGACATCCATGGCCCGGAAGATCTCTTCATGATGGCAGACGATAAAGGTATAGGCTAATTTCTGCTTTCCCTCTGCCCGTGCCCGGAGGGTACCCGTGATAAACTCCTTGACCATGGGACCGATGGAAGCAGCGGCCTGGGTGGCCGTCATCCTCTTTTTCGGTTTCGCCTCTTTTTGTTCCTCTGCCATGATCTCTACCTCCCTTATCGTAACCTGGCGTGGCCTGAATCAAACAGTTTTTGCACTAACAAATTCCAAATATCGAACTCTCTGCCTACCGGCGGGCAGGCAAATCCCAGATAAATCTCAATTTTCAATTTCAAATGACCTAAACGCTTTTATCTGGAAATTTGAATTTCGGTCATTGGAGCTTATCTGTCATTTGGTACTTGGTGCTTTGCATCGCATTAGCTGATCATCTCCAAAAAGGCCTGAATCCTCGTCCGGAGTTGACCCATCGTCCCCGCAGAATAGACATCCTCCAGGCAAAGAAGGGGAACATTGATGGATTGGTAGTAAGCTTTTCGTGCAGGGAGTTCAAAGCCAAAAGGGTCACAATATTTGTAGACGTAAAGAATGGCGCCTTCCACCTTAAACTCCTTGGTATAAGCTCCGATATCACCAAATCGAGAGGCAATATCGCCTTCAAACGTACCCGTCTTATTCTCCCTGTAGGTCTTGGGGCAATTAATTCTCTCCAAATACCGCCGGCTGAGCGCATCGACGGGATCTCCTCCCACGTCCGTCTTCGGAAAGTGATCCCTCGCCCCGTTGCATATCGTATCAGCCACCACATTGCCTCCGAGTTCTTCCACAAGCTTGGTCAATTCAATATTATCGAGACAGGCTCCGTCAATAAAAATACGGGGACCTTTCTTAAGATGGGATTTCCCTCTCTTCCCGATTTCCGCCAAGACCTGGTCAAACAATCTATTGGCTTCGGCAATGGGCAGACTTGATCCAACCGTCAGCACCATGGTTAATTCTGTTCCCGAAACGAGGGGGGGATCTGCCTTTCTGAATTCATAAAGAGCTCTTACCTTCTCCCTGCCTTCATTATGGATTCGGATGGCTTCTCTTAGATCCACATCCGTGATCGCCTTTCCGGAAAACTTCTCCAGACTTTGTCTGAAGGTGTTTATCTCTGCATTGAAGAATTCAAAGGACGATTCGACACAGACCGTTGGAATGTTGATAAACTGAAAATAGGAATAAGGCAGAGAATGACTCCAGGTGCTGAAACTCCGCACCATACTGTCGCATCCATGAGGGATCACCAAGCCGGAGAGAAAATCGTATTTCCCCTTTACCGAAAGATCGAAGATGCTCCGGTAATAAGGACATACAATGGTTTCGAGGAGGGTATCTCCCTTTGTAATAGGCTCATGGACATTCCCCCTCACCCGAAAAGGGATGCAGCCGGACGCTGAGATGATTTCCAAAGGGACAAAGGAACAGATATAGCCGATAATTTTTTTTCCCTCATTTTTCAGCTCCCTCGCCCTGAGGCCGTACTCCTGATAATATGTTTCCACTGTGGAAAAAATGTTATTCTGCCTTACATTCATCGGAAATCTCCTTTTCGGCATCTAACGCATCCGGTTTCAAGCATTAGCATAACAAAAATTCTCCAATTTTGGAATATAGGGAATCCCCCTTCTCCCCCTTTAGAAAAGCCTGCCCCGTGCTTGACACGGGGAAGGATAAGGAAAACGCAGCAGATGGGCGTTTTTCAGGAACCTCGTAAAGTTTCCATGGCGATGAGCGCCGCTCCCAATGCCCCCGTCATGTGAGGCTCGGGCGGTATAAGGATATTATGCCCTCTCACCTCCTCTAAGGCCCGAACAAGACCTGCATCTCTTGCCCCGCCACCCACCATGGCCACCTCCCGTTCCACACCTATTCTCTCTGCCAAACTGTTGATCTGGGCCGCAAGAGCTCTGTGGATGCCTGCCAGAAGGTCTTCTTTCGTCACTTCCTGGGAGAGCCGGGAGATTGCCTCTGACTCTGCAAAAACAGCGCATCCCGTATTAAACTCCACTCTTTTTTTTGATTTTAGAGACAACTCACCCATCTCTTCCACCTTGAGCTGGAGAACTTTGGCAATGACCTGAAGGATTCTGCCGCTCCCGCCAGCGCATTTCCCGCTTAATAGAAAATGATGAACATTTCCAACACCATCGATGCGGAGAACCTTGGTGTAAAGATCCCCCACATCGATAACGGTCCTCACAGAGGGGAGAAGAGAAGCAACACCCTTGGCCTGGCAGACGATATCCGGCTTGACTTCATCTGCAAAAGCCACCAGTCTTGAACCATATCCGGTGGCAACCGTTCGGGAAATATCGGATGCTGATATTCCTATCCGGGAACGTAACTCATCTTTGACTTTGTCGGCCGTGAGTTTGAAATCTCCCCCTGAAGAGCACTCAAAAGAACCCAAAGGTCCCTGATCCCCGAGAGCGACTCCTTTTGATGAAGCTGACCCAATATCAATACCCAATACAAAAGCCATTCTTCCTCTAAGCGAATAAGACGAACGACAACAAATAACTGATTAGAATCATTCGTTTGTTATGAAGTAGATGGTTTAAATA
>Ga0153916_10003732_pt1 | contig 11389 bp, 7 predicted proteins | sample Opewatmetagenome_FD_109642 | JGI IMG/M metagenome (GOLD analysis project Ga0153916, IMG submission 109642) | Freshwater wetland microbial communities from Ohio, USA - Open water 3 Core 3 Depth 4 metaG | ecosystem: Environmental > Aquatic > Freshwater > Wetlands | place: USA: Ohio, Lake Erie, Old...
TATATAGATAAATAGCACGAAAACATTCAAACACAAGCACAGTGGCTGTACAAGAAGTGTCTGTCATCAAATGCAGGATAGATCGCGACGATCTGCCGGTCGTATTTATTCCGATCAGGTGGATGCGGGAAGGGAGTAGGGCAGGGATTGGGTATGCAGGAGCGGGCCGGCTTCGCTGCTCAAATGGAGTTTGCCTGCTTGGGCACTGCTGATTTGGATTACGGCCAGCAGGTCGTAGCCACCTTCGGGGGATGGCTGGGCATCGACCACGGTGCCGGCGGACTGGCCCGGAAAGTCAGGCGCATAAATGGCGTCACCCGGCAGCGGCGCGGTATCGGCAGTCACATGCGCGCGGTACATGCGCTGCTTGAGCTTGCCCAGGTATTGCATTCGCGCGACGATCTCCTGACCGGGGTAGCAACCCTTCTTGAAGTTCACGCCGCCGACGAGTTCGAGGTTGGCCATCTGTGGCACGAAGGCCTCGCTGGTTGACGGCAGGACGGTGGGGATACCCGCCATGATGTCGAGCCAAGCCCAGACCCCGGGACCCGCCATGGTCGCCTCCGCCTTGAGGTTCTCCCACAGCTTCCTGGCAGCCGGCACCGGCGCAATGAGCTCAAAGCGCGGGTGGATGCCCGGCAGCCGCAAGATAGTAAGGTCGCCCTGGGTCGCGCAACCGTTCTCACCCTCGGGCAAGAAACCGGTGTGCGTGGTGAGGATTTTTTCCGCCGCGGGACCGGAAACACCGATGGCGCGCAGTTCCTCGTCCACGCTGTCGAGCGTGGCCTTGGCGCGCAGCACATACATGCGCAGGCGCTTCAGCATGTCCGCTTGCAACGCCGCGGGCAGTTGCAGCAGGTGATCGTCGCCGCGTTTGAATAGGCGGAAGATCGCCAGCATCCGGCCCTTGGGGCTGCACCAGGCAGCAAGCTGGCTATGGGCGGCATCGAGCCGTTTCAGATCGTTGCTGAACTGGCCATTGAGGAAGGTCTGCACCTCCGCGCCGCGGGCGCGAATCAGTGCGGTATCGGAAAGGTCAGCGAGGATGGTTCCCTGGGCGGCCGCGCGCTGTTCCTCGGACGCATGACCGAAGCCCTGCACCCGGTCGTTTGCGAACACCGCACCCTGACTCTCTAAAAATGATTTCCAATCGCTGGTCACGTCGTTTTCCTTTGTATGCTATCTTCTGGTGGCGCATCATAGCGAAATTGTCCGCCAGGAAAAAACGGGTAGACGCAGGAAGCAGCCGGATTACACTATAGAACCATGGGAAAGAAGAACAAGCGCCCGGTTTATCTCAATCTCTTCAAGATCCGCCTTCCGGTCACGGGCGTGGTGTCGATTGTGCACCGTGCCACCGGCGCATTGCTCGTGCTGCTGTTGCCGGGCGCGCTGTATCTGCTGCAACGCTCGCTGCAAGACCCCGAGGCCTTTGCCAGAATTGCCAACGTCGCGGCGGCGCTGCCCGGGCGGTTGGTGTGGCTGCTAATCGTGTGGGTATTCGCTCAGCATTTTTTTTCCGGCGTGCGGCATTTGTTGCTCGATGTGGATATCGGCATTGAAAGAACCCAGGCGCAGCGCGGCGCGTGGTTCACGTTTATCGGCGCGGCCGTAGTGGTTCTGCTGGCGGGGGTTTGCCTGTGATGCGTGTGCGAGCGACCGGTAGCGCCCATTCGGGCGTGCTGGAATGGCTGGTTCAGCGTGTCTCGTCGCTGTACATGGCGTTCTTCGTGTTTTATCTCGTGTGGCATTTCAGCACCGTGCCCGCACCCACCCATGCCGCCTGGAAAATGTGGTTCGCCCAGGGGGCCGTGCGCATCGCCTGGGCCTTGTTCATTCTGAGCGTACTGCTGCATGCCTGGGTCGGTCTGCGCAGCATCTATATGGATTATCTGCATCCCCTGTGGCTGCGCTTCAGTGTCACGTTGCTCACGGTATTCGGCCTCGTGGCGCTGGCCCTGTGGGCGGTGCAAATCCTGTGGGGGGCTAACTTATGAAGTCCTGCACGGTTTGGCATGGGTATGGCGTGTTTCTATCTGGAGGCCATCTTATAAACTTAAACTCCCTCTCCCTCCAGGGAGAGGGCGGGGGTGAGGGTGAAAACTCTGTCATCATGTGGTGCTTCGCCCCTCACCCTGACCCTCTACCCTCCGGGGAGAGGGATAATTTTATTGAGATGGGTTCTGACCCGCACGAAAGTCGGATTAACTACCTATGAAATCAATCCCGCGTCGCCGTTTCGATTGTCTGGTGATTGGCGCCGGCGGCGGTGGCCTGCGCGCGGCGCTGCAACTCGCCCAGGGCGAGGCGCATGTGGCCGTGGTGTCCAAGGTTTTCCCCACGCGTTCGCACACGGTGGCCGCGCAAGGCGGCATCAATGCCGCTCTCGGCAACGTGCATCCGGACAACTGGCACTGGCACATGTACGACACCGTCAAGGGCAGCGATTACCTTGGCGATCAGGATGCCATCGAATACATGTGTCGTGCCGCGGCGCAGTTGATCATCGAGCTCGAACACCACGGCGTGCCGTTCTCGCGGCTTGAAAACGGCCGCATCTATCAGCGTCCCTTCGGCGGCCAGAGCCAGAATTTCGGCGGCGAACAGGCGGCGCGCACCTGTCCCGCGGCCGACCGCACCGGTCACGCGATGCTGCATGCGCTGTACCAGCAGAATCTCAAGGAGCGCACCCACTTCTTCGACGAATTTTTTGTCGTGGATATCCTGATGGACCGGGAAGGCTATGCCCTGGGCGCGCTGGTGCTCGAAATCGAAACCGGCGAGCCGCTGATCATCGAAGCCAAGACCACACTGATCGCCACCGGCGGCGCAGCGCGTATTTATCGCACCTGCACCAATGCCATGATCAACACCGGGGACGGCATGGCCATGGCGCTGCGCGCCGGCATTCCGTTGCAGGACATGGAGTTCATGCAATTCCATCCGACCGGCATCGCCGGTATCGGCATTCTGATATCCGAAGGCGTGCGCGGCGAAGGCGGCTATCTCATCAACAGCGACGGCGAGCGTTTCATGGAACGTTATGCACCGAAGGCCAAGGATCTTGCGAGCCGCGACGTGGTCAGCCGTGCGATCTATCAGGAGGTTCAGGCCGGGCGCGGTTGCGGACCGAAGAAGGATTACGCGCTGCTCAAGGCCGATCACCTCGGCGCGGAACTCATCATGAAACGCCTGCCCGGTATCCGCGACTCGGCTATCCGCTTTGCCCATGCTGACCCGATCGAAAAACCCATTCCGGTGTATCCCACGGCCCACTACACCATGGGCGGTATACCCACCAACCGTTTTGGGCAGGTGGTGGCGCCGGTGCACACCGGCCCGGAAGAAGCGGTGCCGGGTCTGTATGCCGTGGGCGAGTGCGCCTGTGTGTCCGTGCACGGCGCGAACCGCCTCGGCGGCAATTCACTGCTCGACATCATCGTGTTCGGCCGCGCGGCCGGCAATCACATCCTCGAGTACCTCGCGGAAAACCGTCATCAACGCACCTTGCCCTCGGAAGCGATCGAGCGCGCGGTAGCGCACCTGACGCGCTGGGACCGCCGCGGCGATGGCGAATCAGTCGATACGGTGCGTGAAGAGCTGCGCCACACGATGGAAAAACATTGCGGCGTGTATCGCACCCAGGAAGTGCTCGACGAGGGCGTGAAGAAGGTCATGGCGCTGGAGAAGCGCCTGCAAGACGTGACCTTGCGCGACCACAGCAAGGTTTTCAACACCGCGCGCATCGAAGCGTTGGAACTGGAGAACCTGATGGACGTAGCGCTCGCCACCGTGCATTCCGCCGCGGCAAGACAGGAATCGCGTGGTGCCCATTCCCGCCTGGATTTCCCCAAGCGCGACGACATCCAGTGGCTCAAACACACGCTTTACAGCAAGGCCGGCAACAAGCTCGATTACAAGCCGGTGCGCATGAAGCCGTTGACGGTCGAGCCGTTCCCGCCGAAGGAGCGGGTTTATTAGGATTCCTGAGTAGATCGTTTATCATCATTCCCGCGGATGTGGGTTCGCAGCCGTGGAGTTGAACGACCATCATTTTCATCTTAAAAAGGCGTTTGCCGACCTGCCCGATAGGGCCTGAGCCCTTCACACTAACGGTGCCGCTGTTGGACCTGAAACTCTTGCGACTATCTGCGACACACTGTTGTGAAGACACATTTCAGCTCAGCTGAGAGCAATGTTTAGGTATCGGCCTCGGAAGGAGACCGTCATATGCTAGTTACAGAAAACCAACTCGACAATTGGGTACGCGGCAATGCGCGAGATGCGCAGGGAGTGGTTGTTGAGCTTATTTGGCGCCTCGTCGCGGCTTCGTCGCCCAGACCGAAGGAGCGGCGATTCCCGCTGGGTGACAGTATCGGGCAGCACGGCCCTGACGGTATTTTGGATGTCGATTTGGGTATTGATCCTTACGTGCCAGAGGGACGTTCGTTCTGGGAGATCGGAACAGGTTTGGATGCTGGGGATAAGGCCACGAAAGATTACAAAGATCTTACGGCTGCAACTCCGCAAGATGTGAGGAGGGAATCAACTTTTGTGGTCGTGACCCCGCTTTCTGGTCGGAGAGATTGGGAAGGTTCATGGAAAGATGATGCTCAGCTTGCGTGGCTCCATGACCGTTCTAATCGGGGGGACTGGAAATCTGTTCGGGTTATTGATGGTACAAGACTGATTGACTGGATACGCAAGTTTCCGTCAGTCGAACGCTGGTTGGCTCAGAGAATTCTCGGTGTGCCAATTGACCAAATTGAGACGGCCGAACAGCGTTGGAGCCTTGCAAAGTCGATTGGTGAACCACCGCCACTAATTCCCCAAGTGTTTTTAGTGAATCGCGACGAAGCGTGCGCAAAGTTAAAGGAGGTGTTTGACGACAAAACAGTACAACTCAAGCTTGAGACACACTACCCAGACCAAGTCGCATATTTCGTTGCGGCGTACTTGGCAAGCCTTGATGATGAGGCGAGGGTAGATGCGGTTGGTCGCTGTCTAATTATATCTGGACTTGAAGCGTGGAATGCGATAGCCGCCTATGCAGAGAAACATGTATTGATAGCAGACGCAACTCTCGACCTGAGCGGCGAGACTGGAACTAAGTTAATCCAGAAAGCCCGTCGAGCTGGGCACGCAGTAATTTTTGGTGGTCCTCGAGGAGGAATTCCTGATCCAGCCAGCGTTTCCCTTCCCACGCCTCGTGGTCACCAGCTTAAGGATGCGCTGGAGAAAGCTGGATACAGCGAAGAGCGTGCACGTGCTCTTGCGCAGAAGAGTGGTGAGAATCTTGGTTCGTTGCTTAGAGTCCTTCAGAATCTTTCCCTTATGCCTGAGTGGGCCGAAGGCACGGATGCCGCGGAACTCGCTATCGCGGCCATGCTGGGATCGTGGACTGAGAAATCAAATGCAGATCGCACGGTCGTTGAGGGCATTTCGGGAAAATTCTATGGGGAGTGGATCGGAAGGATGCGTGAAGTTGCGCTTCGTCCGGGCGCTCCCCTGACCCAACGGGATGGTGCCTGGAAATTCGTAGCGCGTTATGAAGGGTGGTATGCGTTAGGTGCAAATATTTTTGATGATCATTTGAAACGGTTGAAGGATGGGGCGCTTGTCGTTTTGCGCGAGCGCGATCCAAAATTCGAGTTACCGCCAGAGGAGCACTACGCGGCAAGTATTCATGGAAAAGTTTTGACACATTCCCGATTGCTACGTAGGGGTCTTGCGGAGAGCCTCGCACTTTTGGGAAGTCATCCAAATGCTCTGACGTCGTGTTCTCATGGGGCAGCGGAGCGGGCAGCAGTGCTCGCTATCCGTGAATTGTTTTCAGATGCTGACTGGGTCTTATGGGCGAGCCTGAATGAATTGCTGCCTCTATTGGCAGAGGCCAGTCCGACAGAATTTCTGGATGCAGTCGAACATGCTTTGAACAGCGCACCATGTCCGTTCGACAAGGTTTTTGCCCAAGAAGGCGATGGGATTACCGGTGGAAACTATACATCCGGGCTACTTTGGGCATTGGAAACGTTGGCGTGGGACGCCGAGTACCTAAGCCGCGTGGTTGTTCTTCTGGGTGAATTAGCTGCGCGGGACCCAGGAGGAAAATGGATGAATCGGCCGGCCAACTCTCTCACAACAATTCTGTTGCCTTGGATGCCGCAGACGTGCGCGCCAATTCCTAAGAGGAAAGCCGCTGTTGAAACACTCATCAGAGAAGTCCCGAACGTCGCATGGAAACTTTTGCTGAGCCTATTGCCACAATCCCATCAGGTTTCATCCGGTAGTCACAAGCCGGAATGGAGGGGGCTGATCCCGGATGATTGGTCAAAGACCGTCACTAATCGTGTTTACTGGGAGCAGATTTCCGTCTACACAGAACTCGCGATAACTCTGGCGAGAAACGATCTTGCTAAACTCGCAGATCTTATTGATCGTTTGGACGACATGCCGCAACCGGCACACGAGAAACTACTTTTCCATCTAGGTTCTGAAGTGGTTACATCATTGCCCGAACATGATCGGCTCCCGCTGTGGACGGAGCTTGTTGATCTGGTGACCAAGCATCGGAAGTTTGCAGATGCACAGTGGGCGATGAAGCCGCAGCAAGTGGACAGAATTGCTGCTATTGCGGAACGCCTTGCGCCCAATGTGCCAGAATTCCGCCACAGACGACTTTTCAGTGAACGAGATTTTAATCTCTATGAAGAAAAGGGTGATTGGGAAAAGCAGCGTGACGAACTGGAGAATCGCAGAAGGAACGCTATTGGAGAGATTTTTGCAGTTGGGGGCACGGATTCAGTGCTGCGTTTTGCGGAAGCGGTCGAATCACCTTGGCGCGCAGGTATCGCATTCGGTGCAATTGCGAATAATGATTCCGATCGAGTGATCCTACCGGGATTGCTAACTACAGAAAATAAACCACTCGCACAATTCGCGGGCGGCTATGTCTGGGGTCGATTCCGCGCGGCGGGATGGGAGTGGGTGGATAAGATTGACCCGTCCGTGTGGTCAGCCGACGAAATGGGTCAATTCCTTGCCTATCTGCCATTTGTGGCCGAGACATGGGAGCATTCAGCTAGGTTCTTGGGAGAAGATGAATCGAATTATTGGAGCCGAGCGAATGCAAATGCATATGAGGAAGAGGACCGTATTGAATTTGCTGTTGACCAGTTGGTGAAGTATGGCAGGCCGCACGCTGCTATTAGATGTTTCCATGCGATGCGGTATAAGAATCGGCCAATCAACCCAGAGCAAGCGACCAGAGTCCTGCTTGCGGCAATCAATTCATCGGAAGGCACACACGCGATTGATGTTCATGAGATCGTTGAGGTTATCAAGGCGCTGCAGGATGATCCGCATATGAAGCCCGACGACTTGTTTAAAGTCGAGTGGGCCTATCTTCCCCTTCTTGATCGAATCCATGGTAACTATCCGAAGTATCTTCAGCAGCGACTAGCAGATAGCCCAGAATTCTTCTGTGAGGCCATACGCCTCGTGTTCCGTTCAAAGAAGGCAGAAAGATCGCCTAAAGAACCGACCGAAGAAGAGAAGAATGTGGCAACCAATGCATATCGCTTGCTAAGTGAGTGGAAAACTCCGCCCGGTAGTAATAAGGATGGTGGCTTTGACGGCGCTGCTTTCGCTGCTTGGCTAAACGCAGTGAACAAGGAGTGCTTAGAAACAGGGCATTTGGAAGTGGCTATGTCGATATTGGGCCATTCGCTAATTCACAGCCCATCCGACCCCGATGGGCTCTGGATTCACCGTTCCGTCGCCGCTGCACTAAACGCAAAAGATGCGGAAGATATGCGCGATGGTTTTCGAGCAGAGTTGTACAACTCAAGAGGTGTGCACTGGGTGGACCCCACAGGTAAACCGGAGAAAGAGCTCGCAGACAACTACAGGATGCAAGCCGAGGCGGTTGAAAATGCAGGTTATCACCGTTTGGCCACTTCACTCCGAGAACTAGCGGCATCGTACGAGCGCGAAGCTGAGTTTGTCTCGACCAGAGAGCGTTTCGATGACTGAGGTGCAGTAGTTGCAGCCCTTCACCGAATCTGTCGTCGAAGACTCCCCCCCTTTTTTTTGGTTGGAGTGATTTAAAAGTAGGTGGCGTATTTAGCCTCGCCCCTTAAATATGCGTTCCAGATGTTCCAGATCGTTCACCACTCGCCAATCCGTGGCCCCGGCGGCGCGGGCGCGCTTTTCCCACCATTCCAAACGCCCCATGTAGCGGCGCGGGTCGACGTTGTCGGTGGTGAGCTTGGTGACGTTCAGCGCGATGATGCGGATGCCCTTGAGGTTGATGGGAAAGTCGCGCACGGTCTTGTAGTCCAGTTCTTCCTGCATGTCGGAGAAGATCAGAATGGTCTTCTGTCCGGCTTCGGTCTCGTTCAGGAATTCCGCGCCCTGGATGACTCCACCGGTGATGTCGGTGTAGGCGCTGCCTTTCTTGAGCTCAGTCTTGAAGGTTCCGATCTTGTCGACAAAGGCGCGTTTCTGATTATTGACCTGCATCGGGTCCTTGGTGAAGGTCACCTTGGCGATGATGTCCTTCTCGGAGAAGCTGCGGCTCTTGACCCGCGCCACCGCCAGCGAGTCGCCTGACTTCAGGGTGCCGAGCAGATAACTCACGATGTGCTGTGCCTTGTCGAGTTCCTGCGAGTAGGTGCCGGAGGTGTCCACCAGCATGTAGACTGCTTGGGCATGGCTGCGCTGATCGGCACAGGAAGTCGCCAGCAACGCCAGCATCAGGAACGGAATGAAACGCAAGAGCCGCATCACAGCACGTGCTCCCCGGCGCTGCGCTTGGAAAAGGCGGCCATGTCCCCGGATTTGCCGCCCGGTTGTGACCCGCGGTTTACCAGCACGCGTTCGATGATGAGCGGCAGAAAAATCACGGCATCGTAGAGATATTCCGTTCCCTTGCCGATCTGAAGCGTCATGCTCGAGAGGAAACGCGCCATGATCCCCAGGCCGCGGATGCCCAGCACCAGCAGCACGCCGAACACGGTGCGGCCGGAGTGGATCAGGTACTCAAGCGGAATCGCCACGAAGGCGAGGGCGAAGGGCAGGGTGAAGCCCAGGATCATCTGCGCGGCCTTGGGAATATTCAGCGCCCAACCGATGTTCGCCGCGGCGGCAACCGCCGCGCCGCCGGCCAGCTCCTGCTTCAGGGCCACGTCCGCCGCGACGATCATGTCGCGCATCACCGCCAGCGCCACCTCGACGCCGGCCAGAATCAGCAGGATGGTGAAGGCGATCCAGACCATCCAGCGCCGCATGCGGTTGTTGATGCCGTTGAGGGGAAAGAGATGGGTGTAACCCAGCGATTCCATCAGGAACAGACCCATCAGCGTCTCGAAAAAGATGATCACCATCGCCGCCAGATAGGAGGCCTGGAGATTGCCGTAGATATACTCGGAGCCGCCCACCATCGCTTCCATCGGGCGCTCGATGAGCCAGAAGTTCACGAACGCGCCGCCGGCCGCGATCAACATCACCAGCAGTGAGATCACGAACAGAATGGTCGCCGAGGAAGCCAGGGTGTGTTCGGCGTTTTCGGTATTGGCGTTGATCTGCTTGAACTTTTCCATCTGTTCATCGATCCTGGCGGCGCTTTGCTCGAGGCCGGTCATATTCTTGTCCACGCGGTTCAGGCTCTGATCGACGGAGCGCCAGAACGGCATGAAGCCCTTGAGGATGTCATGACGCTTCTTGGATGACTCGCGATACTCGGCGATGATCTTTTCGTAAATTTCATCGATGGAGTTGCTGATGTCTTCCAGAATTCTTTCCACCAGGCCATCGCTGGAGGGCTTGATCTTGGCGATCGCGGCGACGGCTTTGGTCCACTCCGGCGGGGGCGGAGGAACTTCGCCGCATTTCTGAAAGTCTTCCTCGATGCGCGTGATCTCGTCCATGAGTTTGCGCTGCAGCGCCGGGTAGCCGTGCAGATCGCGCTGCACCAGGTTGGTGACGCGGTCGAACTCCTTGGCGATGCCCTGGGCAATTTCCTCGCGTCCGTGAGAGAGCAGCACCATCTTATTGCGCCGGCGCAGTTCTTCGGCGGATTTGAAAAGCCAGCGGGACCCGAGGCGCAGGGGATTGCTGATGGCGCGGGACAGTGCGTGCAGCAGCTTGTGCATCGCCTGACGTGCGCCGTACAGAATGGGGATGACCATCACGAACAACACCAGTAATGACAAGACGGGGTTTCCCTGCCAGATAAGTAGCGCCTGCCAGCTGTCCATAACATTCTCCCTGTATGCATCACGAAAACGACCACGTGCGGGCCGATCCTGTAATTATGCGTAGTAATCGGCATCAGCCAAGGTGAGCACCGCGCCGGTCCGACCAAAGGCGCCAACGGCGGGGACTACTGGTCATCACGCCCGGAGAAAACGCACCGTTGTAACAGGATTGCTGGAAGCGATAAGGGGTAGGGTGATGCTGAGCTGTGACGAAAATTCCGTGAGTGCACGGTATTAGTCGCGGTGATTATGCCGACCCATTCGCCATGTCAGGTGGTAGGCAGTGGTAATGAATTGAACGCACACATTCGCAGATGGATTTTCGCGAGTGTGATGACCGTAACAGATTCAAGCACACGCTCTTTACAGTGAGGCCGGCAACAAGCTCGATTACAAACCGGTGCGCATGAAGCCGCCGACCGTGAAACCTTTCCCGCCAAAGCATCGCGTTTACTGAAAATCTGTACCCCTGTTTATATTGTGATTTTTGCTTGCCGCAAAGCAACAGGTGTTGCCAGAAAGCACATCCCGGTTTTTGAAATTTATCTTCATGAATTGAACAACATAATTCATGCACGGGATTTCGGCTAGACTTGAATCAGATGGAGGAGTAAACGTGGTAATCACTCCTTATGACGATAGGCATCGGGGCAACAAGGAAGGCCCTTACAGCAGGATGCTTCGCGCTCGCGCTGGTTTCCCGGGTTGAGGCGAACGATTATTCCGAAGGGTCCTGGCATAACAACACCCCGCTTGTTTTCTCGAATCAAGTCTATGTGCTGCCCACCTCCGGCACCCTCGGCGAGGGGCTGGAAACCCGCTACGCCATATCCGACAGTCTGAAGTTGCGCCTGCGCCAGACGTCGCAGAATATGTCGGAATCGGGTAGCCGTCGCTCGGTCAATTACAATTTAACCTTCAAGGTGTTCTCGAGCTCGACCATTTTCGACTGGCATGTGTTCGGCGGGGATTTCCGCACCAGCGTGGGCATGATTTTTGGCCAGACGGAGTTGAGTGGCACGGCATATTACGCGGATTCGACGACGGCCAACGGACAAACCCTGACGGGGGCCGATGTGATATCGGCAGCGGGCATGCTGGATCCGACCCAGAGCTATACGGCAGGGCCA
>Ga0153916_10003733_pt1 | contig 11389 bp, 10 predicted proteins | sample Opewatmetagenome_FD_109642 | JGI IMG/M metagenome (GOLD analysis project Ga0153916, IMG submission 109642) | Freshwater wetland microbial communities from Ohio, USA - Open water 3 Core 3 Depth 4 metaG | ecosystem: Environmental > Aquatic > Freshwater > Wetlands | place: USA: Ohio, Lake Erie...
AACTCGTTCTCTGCCTGCGTCAGCATTGTGAATCCCTCGTATGTCGCGCGCGTCTGCGTACGATGAGCGTCATATGCGGCCTATGCCGCGGACCGCCGGTGTTCCGGGACCAGCGCCCGCCAGTCCGTGCCGATCGCGATTTCTCCGTTGAAGCCCCGGGCGCGGCTCGGGTTTGCTCCCGGGGCGAGGCCAATCGGCGCCTGTCCCCCAGCGGCGCGCCGGGCGGATTCCAGATACACGCGATACAGACGGCCGACTGCGAGGTCCGCGATCGACAGCATCTCTTTGGTCCGATCGCGGATAGCGCCGCCGCTCACCGATGCGGCCACGTCCTCCTCGATCAAACCGGTGATTCCGCTGAAGCTGCGACCGTCGCGCACCGCACTCCGATCCTGGTGAAAGCGGTTGTGCCGCGCCGGACGGGCCTCTGGCTTACTGTCCGGCGCTATTCCGTATGCGCGCATGCTGTGGTCGTCCAGTCCGACGAAGCGCAGCGTTTCCATTCTGAGCGGTTCTTCGCCGACGGGACGCGCGGCGTCCCACCAGACGTGGAAAAACCGGCAGGCCTCATCGTTCGCAGGCACCACCAGCGTCGCCACGTCGCCGTTGGGATTCAGCACGATGCACGGCATGACGAAAGCCGTGATTCGTGCCTCCATCGTTCCGACCGCACTGCCCGCACGCAGCGCTGCATAGTGGAACCCGAACTCGGTTGGCTCTTCTTCGATGCGCGGTGCAAGGTCGAATTGCATCGTCGCGACTTTCGTCGCGTACGTGAGGTCCGACTGCAGGCTCGCGCGCAGACCGTTGTTGTGCAGGATCCCGAGATGTGACGAATCGACGAGGCCTTCGAGCACCTGCACGTGGTTGCATCCGACCTTGTGAACGGTGACAAGCACGTGGGACGACGGCAATCCGTGCCACGGCCATTCGGGAAACGGCGGCTGCAGGTCTGCGGCGCCCAGATAGGTCCACACCAGACCACTCGCCTCGCGCACCGGATAGGCACGGGCGCGAATCCGATCCTTGAACTTGCCGTCCGCAAGGTTCGGCGTCTCCAGCACCTTCCCGTCCACAGCAAACTTCCAGCCGTGATAGATGCAGCGGATCCCGCAGCCCTCGACCCGGCCGAGCAGCAACGAGGCGCCGCGATGGCAGCAGTGCTCATCGAGCAGGCCCACGCGGCCTTCAGTATCCCGGAACGCAACGAAATGCTCGCCGAGCAATTCCACGTGCACCGGATCCCCACCGGGCTCCGGCAACTCCGACGACGCGAGCGCCGGCAACCAGTACCGGCGCATCGCTGCACCCATGCTGGTCCCCGGACCCACACGGCACATCAACTCGTTCTCTGCCTGCGTCAGCATCGAAGCGCTCCGCCTGGAGGTTGGCGACTTGGGCTATAGTACCTTCCATGGAAGATTACTGCCAACCCGGATCGCGCGCTACGCGCTCACAGCCTTTCCGTAGGCGGTGGCGGGTGCAATTGCCGTTCGAGTTCGGTCAAATAGGCGATGCCACGCCGTTCGGACTCCCGGCCGGGAACGGACCACACATGCTCGAGCTCGACGAGTCCGGAATAGCGCCGGTCCACCAGGCGCTGCAGTACCGGACGCATGGCCAGTTCACCCGCCTCGGGCTCCACGCGGCCTGGTACATTCGCGATCTGAACGATTTCCACAGCGTCCCAAACCCGGTCCAGGTTTGTCAGCACGTCGCCGTCCATGATCTGAACATGCGCCGTATCGAAGATCAGACGCACGCGCGGACTGTCGACGGCGCGAACAACGAGATACGCGTCCGCTATGTGCTGCAACAGCATGCTCGGCAGCGTCTGCGAGTTCACGGACTCGAGGCAGAGTACGACATCGTTCCGCTCGGCGATCTCCGCCGCCTCACGAAGATTGTCGACCATCGAAGCCAGTTGCAGCGCTTTGGGGATCTTTGGATCGGCCCCGCTGAGGACTGCGATCCGTCGAGCACCGATCCTCTTGGCACAGAGAATGGCTCCATCGAGTTCGCGACGGCGAGCGTCGCGTGCTTCGGCTGCATTCGTGCCCCAGAGCGGCGCCGTTGCCAGGTCTATCGGCGCATACAGGACGCAGCCCGGCTCCATCGCGCATTCGACCAATGCGCGGCCAATGCGCTCGCTATCTGCGCTCGTACGTTGCCGGGCGAGTGCGTCCTGCACGCCTGCGAAGCCCAGCTCGTGCGCGAACTGCACGTGTGCAACAGGATCCGACGACCCGACACTGGCGAGAAACAACGGGGCTTCCAGAGATCGGAAGCCGAGATGCGAGGCGTACCGCAAGCGCCAACTCATGGGTCACTCCCGCTGACGAAGCCAGCTCCGATCGAGACGTTCGGCGATCGGGCACCCGACAAGCCCAAGACAACGATCGAATTCCTCCGCGAGGATCGCGAATGCCCGATCAGCGCCAGCGCGACCGCCGGAGCCCACACCGTACAGACCGGCCCGCCCTACCATCACTGCGCTCGCACCGAGCGCGCGTGCCTTCGCGATGTCGGAGCCACGGCGAATACCTCCGTCCACGAAGACCTCCGCGCGGCCGGCAACTGCCGAGATGATCTGCGGCAGAGCACGGATCGTCGACGTCACCGAATCCAGTTGACGACCTCCGTGATTCGACACCGCGATGGCGTCAACTCCGCATGCGACGGCGCGCGCTGCATCCTCCTCGTGGAGCACGCCCTTCAGAACGAGCCGCCCCGGCCACTGCTCCCGCACCCAGGCCATCGAGTCCCAAGTCACGGAGGCATCCATGTTCGACGTCATGAGCGCTGCGAGCGATGCAACGCTCGCAGCGCGCTTCCCGTCGACGAAGTTCTGCATGCGCGGCACACCGTGCGAGAGGATATGCCCCGTCCAGCCGGGACATCTGAGAATGTCCCAGATCAGTCGCCCGGTCGGCCGCAGCGGCACTGTGAAGCGATTCCTGCGATCCCGCAGTCGCCTGCCAAGCAACGGCACGTCGACGGTGATAACGAGCGACTCACAGCCGATCGCGCGTGCGCGCGCGATCAGCGAGCGAACAAGGTCGCGGTCCTTGTACAGGTACACCTGAAACCAAAGCCGCGCCTCGGGCGCATCGCGCCGGATGTCCTCCATGCGCACGCTTGACGACGTACTGATGGTGAACGGCACACCGATGGCGTGCGCCGCCTGGGCCAGCAGCACATCCGCGCGAGCCCAAGCGAGCGAGGCAAGCCCAGTCGGCGCGACGATGAGCGGCAAGCTCGACCGGGCGCCGAGGATCGTGCCGGAGCAATCGCGCTTCGATACATCGACGAGGACGCGCGGAGACCACGCCAGCGTGTCGAAATCAGAGACGTTCCAGCGCAACGTGAGCTCATCATCGGCGGCACCATCGATGAAATCGAACACTGCGCGCGGCAGTCTCGCGCCTGCCAGGACCCGCAGGTCTTCGATCGTGCTGGCCTCAGCGACGTTCACGATCCGCTCGCGTGGCGTGTCGCTGCGAAGCTGAGGCCTTCGGGGAGTTCACGATGACCGAACTGTCGCGCTGGTCCATGGTTTCACTTTGCCCCTTGCCTGGGTTCGTGAAGGACACTCTGAGGAGCGCATTCGAGTTGACGGAGGTCCAGGCGCCGACACCCGAGACGCTCGCTGAATGCGCTTTGGGACACGACGTGCTGCTCACGTCCGTGACAGCGCCGCTGCGCGCCGGGTATGTGGACGCGCTGCCGACATCGATACGCGCTGTGGCGAGTTATTCCGTCGGCCTCGATCACCTCGACGTGCCGCGCCTCCGGGATCGGGGCATCGCCCTCTTCAATACGCCAGACGTGCTGACAGAATCCGTGGCGGATGTCGCCCTGCTGCACGTGCTGGCCACACTTCGCCGCGCAACTGAGAGCATCGAACTGATACGCAGCCGTCAGTGGGCCGGGTGGACTCCGCTCCAGCTGAACGGGCACGAGGCCTCGGGCAAGCAGCTCGGCATCTTCGGCATGGGCCGGATCGGCCGAGCCATCGCGCGCCGGGCTCGCGCATTCGGAATGGTCGTGCACTACTGCAACCGCCGCCGCCTTCCCGCCGCCGAAGAAGAGGAAGCGAAGTTTCACGCGGATGCTGGGCACTTCCTGTCGTCTATCGACGTACTCATCCTGGCCGCGCCGTCGAGCGATTCGACCCGACACTTCATCAACTCCGCGCGCATTGCATGTCTTCGACCGGGCAGCATCATCGTAAACATTGCGCGCGGCGACCTTGTCGATGACGAGGCCCTGGTCGCTGCGCTGAAGTCCGGTCACGTGAGCGCCGCCGGTCTGGACGTGTTCAACGGCGAGCCTGCCATCGACCCGCGGTACTTCGAGCTCGACAATGTCTTTATGACGCCCCACATCGGCAGCTCGACCGTAGAGGCGCGACGACGTATGGCGGAGATCCTGGTCAGCGGCATCGAGCAGTGGCGTCGTGGGCAGAACCCTCGAAATCGGGTGGCATGAGCAACGCTCCGCCTTGCCCGTAACCTTCCGTGGAAGATAGCATAGCTGTCTGAAGAACGCGCCCGGACGGGAGTGTCGATGGTTTATGTACATCCGCGGCTACAGCCACTCCTCGAAGCGGCACGGGGGCAGCCCACCCTCGCCGATCTCTCGGTCGAGCAGGCGAGAGCGCAGATCGCTGCGCGAACGGCTTCACGCCCGCGTGGGCCGCACGTAGACCAGGTCATCGAGGTCGAAGCCGAGGGCCCCCGTGGACCGATCCCGGTACGTGTCTATCGTCCGGCGCACCCTTGCGGGCTCGCCGTGGCTTTTCATGGCGGTGGTTGGCTGATGGGGAGCCGTGACAGCTTCGATGCGACCTGCAGGAACCTCGCGGTGGAATCCGGCCTCGCGGTAGCGAATGTGGAATACCGGCTCGCCCCCGAGCAACCCTTTCCCGCCGCTATTGAAGACGCGTATGCAGCCACTGCGTGGCTGGCTGCGCAGGGTTCGTCGCTCCGGCTGCCCGCGGACAAGCTCGTCGTACTCGGGGAGTCGGCCGGCGGCAACCTGGCGGCCGTCGCCTGTCTGATGGCGCGCGATCGTGGAGGACCACCGATCCGGTTGCAGGTGCTCGTATATCCTGCCGTGGACGCTCGCCAGCGATGCGAGTCGTTGCGGACGTTCGAGACCGGTTACCTGCAGACCACGCGCGATGTTGCCTGCGCCTGGCGCACCTACGGTGTCGGGCCGCACGTCGCTGCCGAGGACTGGCGCGTTTCGCCGTTGCTGGCCAGCTCTCATGCGGGGCTGCCACCAGCGCTCATCATCTCGGCCGAGTGCGACGGAACGCGCGACGACTCCGATGCTTACGCACAGGCGCTATTGAATTCTGGCGTGGCGGCGATGCACGTTCGCTATGCCGGCATGCTGCACACGTTCTTCGGCATGCGCGGGATTGTCGACGAAGCCGCCGAGGCACAGCGACAGGTTGGCGCAGCAATGCGCGCGGCCGTCGCGCGCTAGAGTATTTCAAGTGGAGAGCTCCATGATCTATCCCGATAGCACCGCGGTTCCGGACTTCATGAGTCTTCTCCAACTCGATGGCCGCGGATTCGTCGTACTCGGCGCGGGCGACGGAATGGGCCGCCAGACTGCGCACGCTTTGGCGCAGTGTGGCGCGCGTGTGCTGTGCGTCGATCGCGATTTGGCCCTCGCCGAGGCTGTCGCACGAGAAACTGGCGGCACTCCAATTGCGGCCGATGTCACGAAGCGCGCGGATATGGAACGGATATTCTCGGCCGCCGATGTCGACTTCCGCGACCGCTTCGCGGGAGTGGTCGACATCGTCGGCATGGCCACTACCGCACCACTCGTCGAAATGGATGACGCGGCCTGGGCGGGACAGTTCGACATCGTGCTCCGTCATGCGTACCTCACGATACAACTCGGTGGCCAGGCGCTCGCGAAGCTCGGCGGCGGCAGCCTCACGTTCGTCGGCTCCATCTCCGGAGAGGTGAGCGTTGCGAACCAGGCAGCGTACGGCGCAGCCAAGGCGGCCCTGCATCATCTGGTCAGATGTGCCGCGCACGAGCTCGGTCCGTCGGGCGTCCGCGTGAATGCGGTCGCACCAGGATTCGTGCGGACGCCGCGTCTGCTCAGAGCCCTCAGTCCGGAGTTCTGGGAGGGCGTATCTCGCGCAAATCCACTGCGTCGCGTTGCAATTCCGGCCGACATTGCCGCCGCCCTGCTCTTTCTAACGAGCGACCTGGCCCGTTACGTGACGGCCAATGTCCTCACGCTCGATGGCGGCACATCGTCGATCGCAGCTTTGCCGGAGTTTCGCGTGCCGCGGCCAGCCTCTGGCTGATGTAGCTGCCGATCGTCAGTCCCTGTAAGAGGGATCGGCTCGATCGAGCATCCGAAGCAGCGCCTTCCAGTCGTTTGCGATCGCAGGCCCCGCACCGTCGAAAATCCTGGCGGTGGTACTCACGGCGTCTGCTGATGGCATGTGCAGCGGTCTGCCACCCGCCAGCGCGCCGACTTGTGCCTGGCAGGCGCGCTCGAGGTAGTACATGAGATTGAACGCCTCGGCAATCGACGAGCCGCAGGTCAGCAGACCGTGATTGCGTAGGATCATTGCATTGTGCGGTCCGAGGTCGCGGGCGAGCCTTTCGCGCTCCACCTGGTCGAGCGAAATTCCTTCGTACTCGTGGTAGCCGATGCGGCCGTGGAAGCGCATCGCGTGCTGTGTTATTGGCAGGAGACCCTCTTCCTGCGCCGACACGGCCATTCCGGCCATCGTGTGTGTGTGGAGAACGCAGGCGATATCGGATCGCGCCGCGTGTATCGCGCTGTGGATGACGAATCCCGCGGGGTTGATCCCAAGGCCAGTGGGATCGCTCAGTACCCCACCTGCAGCGTCCACGGTCACAAGGTTCGTCGCCGTGACCTCTTCAAACAACAGACCGAACGCATTGAGGAGGAACTGCTCACTTCGACCAGGGATCCGCGCTGAGATATGCGTATAGGTGAGATCGCTCATCCGAAAGTGCGCAACAAGCCGATAGCAGGCTGCGAGATCGGCACGTATCTGCCGCTCATCAGGGCTCTTCCCGGCCGTGGTCTCGAATCGCGCGGAAGAGACGCTCATGTGTTCACCAGCTGTCACTGTGTTGCCACCTTCCATGGAAGGTATCAAACTCGCGCGCCGCCGTAGACCGCAATTGAGGTGATGTGAAATGGGTCCTCGCCTGCTGATCCTCACCCCGGCCGTTCCTTTCAGCGAGCAGTTGCGAGCTGCGCTTATCCGAACATTTCCGGATCTCACGATCCATATCGCCGAGAGCGCCGATGCAGCGCTTCCATGGATCGCAGAAACTGAGGGATTGTTGACGATCGGAAGCGCTGTGACGGACGAACTCCTGCAGGCCGCCCGCAAACTCACATGGATCCAATCGCTCGGTACGGGCGTCGACGGGATCGTGGATCGGCCCGTACTTGCGCCTCACGTGGCGGTGACGAACGCGCGTGGTCTCTTCGACGATTCCGTTTCCGAGTGTGCCGTCGCGCTCATGTTGGCGCTCGCTCGCGACCTCCCGCGTCTCGTTCACAATCAGGCAGCGCGCCGCTGGGACTTCTGGACGCCGCGGCTGCTGAGCGGCAAGTGCGTGGGAGTCGTCGGCCTGGGCGCCATCGGCACGATGCTGGCACACAAGTGCAACGCGCTCGGCATGCGAGTGATCGGCATCACCAGCCGCCAGGAAGTGCCTGGGGTCGCGGTGATTTTTCCCTACGACCAGCTCATAGATGCAGTCGGCGAGGCGGACTTTCTGGTGCTCGTCGCCGCACTCACGGCGCGGAATCGTGGGCTGATAAATCGCCGCGTGTTTTCCAGCATGCGCCGCAGCTGCTATCTCGTAAACGTGGCTCGAGGCGCGATGGTGATCGAAGATGACCTGATCGAGGCACTCAGAACCAGGACGATCGCCGGCGCGGCACTCGATGCGTTCACGCATGAACCGCTGCCTGTCGACAGCGTTCTTTGGTCGACACCGAACCTGCTGATCTCGCCTCATCTCGCCGGACCAAACGATACGCATCTCGAACGCATTCTGGGCATCATCGAACCGAACATCCGTGCCCTGCAGCAGGGCGATCGCGGAGCACTGATCAACGCAGTGCAGCGCTAGCGCGCCGTCCCTGCAAGGCTCGCTCGCCTTTCTGCCGGTCGGCTTCGGACCGGCCGCCGCGCGCGCTCGCGTCCGCCGGAGCCGCCGCATACGCCGACCTCAGGCCGGTTCGCCCGCCTTCTCTCCGCGTGAGGCCGCGCCGCGGACCCAGTGGCCGGGGCAGAGCTCGCGCCATGACGTGCCAACGCTCACTGTTCGATCGACTGCGCGAACGTCGCTGAGATCCGCGTTCGCCCCGACAGGAGCGCCACCCGCAGCGACCACTTTCGCGGCATTCATGAGAATCCTCCGTAGGGATACGACTGCGAGATCCGCGGGAACCAAGTGTTCCTCGGTCCTGTCGACGATGGGGCCCATGGAGAGCGACATCGCCGCGTCTTCCTGCTGCACGCCGCCGAGCCCCGACCAGCTCTCGTTCATCCGGGAGCGGTCCTGTCCCATGTTCGTGTCCCAGCTCTGGTGCCAGCTGCAATCCTTCTCCGAGTAGAACCTCGGGTCCTCGAGGCCGAGGATCGTCAGTACCTTCGAACGCTCGATCGGCACATCGCCGGCCACCACGATGTAGGTCGACGTCGACTCGTCGTCCATGGGCGTCTCGAAAACCGTAAAGCCCGTGACCGGCGATGGAATGATCCGCGTGGAGGGCATAATGAAAGGCACGACGCGCACGTTCGTGCGCTCGTTTCCGCTCGCGTCCTTCCCCGCAGCCCTGAACGCCGAGTAGTAGAACCCAAAGTCGGTGGGCTCGAGCTCAAGTTCCGGCGCGTTGTCTTCGACCGCCAGCGCCGCGGGATTAAGCACGTCCGGATTTGGTGTGAACGCTTTCGAAATCCAGCCCGGGCGTGCCATGTTGCTGTGGAGCACACCGACATGCGAACTGTCGAAACCGCCTTCGGCGAGCTGCAGGTAGTTGCATTTGACATTCATGCGGATCGCCGCGCGATGCGTCTCCGGGAAGTCCATGAATGCGTAGCGGGGTAGAGGCGGCTTCGTCTCGGGCGGACCCATGTAAGCCCAGACGATCCCGGCTGCTTCATACACCGGGTATGAGCGCGCCTTGACCCGGTCCTTGAACTTCGGGCCGGCGTAGTTGGGCGTGTCCTGAACGCGTCCATCGACACCGAATTTCCAGCCGTGGTAGAGACAGCGGATGCCACAGTCCTCCACACGCCCCAGCGCCAGCGACGCGCGGCGATGGGGACAGAGCTCATCAAGCAGGCCGACCGCGCCGTTCGAATCGCGGAACGCCACCAGGGACTCGCCGAGTAAGCGCAGGCGCAGCGGGTCGCTGTCCTTCTTTGGCAGCTGTGACGAAAGGCATGCGGGAACCCAATAGCGTCGAAATACTGCACCCATCGGAGTGCCCGGGCCGACCCGACAGATCAATTCGTTGTCTTCGCGACTCAGCATGATGGCGTCCTCCGGGGGTCCGGTCTATCTTCCGTGGAAGATAGTGCGGGAACCAGATGCGGTCAAGCACGTTCGCAAAGTGCGGCTGCTCGCATGGAGTCGCACTCCTGGGGCTTTGCTCACGCTCGCAGCATCCGGCGGACAATCTTTCCGGTCGCCGTGGTTGGAAGCTGATCGACGAACTCGATAATTCGCGGGTATTCGTGTGCGGCCAGCCGGCGACGCACGAACTCCTGCAGCTCGCACGCCAGCTCCGGCGAGGCCGACACGCCTGCCCGGGGCACGACGAGCGCCTTCACGATCTCCGTGCGCACCGGGTCCGGCACGCCGACAACGGCCGCGAGCTCGACCGCCGGATGTTTCAGCAGACAGCTCTCCACTTCCGCGGGCCCAATCCGGTAGCCTGCACTCGTGATGATGTCGTCGTCGCGTCCCGCGAACCTGAAGAATCCCGCCTCGTCGCGAATCCCCTGGTCACCGGTGAGGAGCCATTCGCGCGCAAACTTTTCCCGCGTGGCGTGCTCGTTGTGCCAATACCCCAGAAACATCACGGGATCGGGTCGACGAACCGCGATCGTGCCCAAGCTGTGGGGCGGCAACTCCTCGCCATCCGCGTTCACGATCGACACGACGTGACCCGGGATGGCCGTTCCGGTCCAGCCCGGTCGCTGCTCGGGCAATCCGGCGCCGTTGCCAATGACAAGGTTGCATTCCGTTTGCCCGTAGAACTCGTGAATGGTGAGACCAAACGTCGCGCGGCCCCAATCGACAACGTCCGGTCCGAGGCTTTCGCCGCCGCTCGCGATGGTTCGGAGGGCTACTCCTTCATGTCGCACGCCGGCCTGCCGGAGCAGCCGAAGCGACGTGGGCGGCATGAAGACGTTGCGTACATGATGGCGCGCGATCAGATCGAGAGCCGCGCCAGGATCGAACTTCGCTGCCCGGTGCGCGACAACCGGAGTGCCGTGGTACCAGGCCGGCAGAAGAACGTCCAGCAACCCGCCTATCCATGCCCAGTCAGCCGGCGTCCAGAAGCGATCTCCCGGCTGCGGAAAACGATCGTGTGGTACCTCGACCCCGGGCAAGTGGCCCAGCAGTACGCGATGCGCATGCAGCGCTCCTTTTGGAGGCCCGGTCGTGCCGGAGGTGTAAATGATCAGGGCCGGATCGTCGGCGCGCGTCGCGACCGGCGCGAAATCGTCGGCCGCTCGCGAGATCAGTCGGTGCAGATCGAGCGCGCCGGGCCCCTCGCCATCGACTGAAAAGATCAGGTCGAGTGCGGGGAGTCGCTCGCGCAGTGGCTCGAGCTTCGCGGCACCCGCCCGGTCGGTGATGAGTGCGCGCGCGCCGGAGTCACGAAGGCGATACTCGAGAGCGTCCTCGCCGAACAGCACAAACAGTGGAACCGCGATCAGTCCCGCCAAGTATGCGGCGACGTGCGCCGCAGCGCTCTCGTGACTTTGACCGAGGAATATCGCCACTCGATCGCCTCGCGCAATACCGTGCGCGCGCCACAGGTTCGCCAGCTGACAAGCAAGCCGCGCGATGTCTCCGAAAGTGAACTCGTGAACACCGCCGCCTGCCTTGACTTCGATGAGCGCCAACGACTCGGGTGGGTGCCGCAAGGCGACCGCAACGCCGATGTTGAAGTATTCAGGAATGTTCCAGGCCACCCGCTCAAGTGAGATGGTCACGGCACAATCGGACGGTCGGATCGACGCCTGGCAGGATCAGTCCATTCGTCACCATGTGATAATGCCCGCGGCTCAGAAGCTTGCCCCGAAGCGAACGCCGTACGTGCGCGGCGGCCGGATGGT
>Ga0153916_10003734_pt1 | contig 11388 bp, 9 predicted proteins | sample Opewatmetagenome_FD_109642 | JGI IMG/M metagenome (GOLD analysis project Ga0153916, IMG submission 109642) | Freshwater wetland microbial communities from Ohio, USA - Open water 3 Core 3 Depth 4 metaG | ecosystem: Environmental > Aquatic > Freshwater > Wetlands | place: USA: Ohio, Lake Erie, Old...
CCGCCGGCGCTTCATAGGCGCCGAGCAGCGCATCCAAGCCGCGACCGAGGCGTTGGGGTTTCTTCGTGGTCATCACGCCTGAAGCCTCATTTTGATTTTCATGCCCGACGCCTCCGCAAGGCCTGACAAAACCAAAACGCCTTCTTGTCGGCGTCCGGCAGCATTCGCGGCCGTTCGCATCCCGCTTCGCGGGGTCTCAGCTCACTGCTCATGCCGCTACGACCTCCTCTTCGCGGCGCAGCATCTCGCCGGCGAGGGCCAGATAGGACTGCGCGCCTTTCGATTGCATGTCGTAGGCGATCACGGGTTTACCGTGACTGGGCGCCTCGGCCAAGCGGATATTGCGCGGAATGATGGTGCGGTAGAGCTTGTCGCCGAAGTGCTGTTTCAGCTGCGCCGAAACCTCGTTGTCGAGATTGTTGCGCGGGTCGAACATGGTGCGCAGCAAGCCTTCGATCTCGAGCTGGGGGTTGAGGGTTTCGCGGATCTTGCGCAGCGTGTTGAGCAGCGCCGTCAGGCCTTCGAGCGCATAGTATTCGCACTGCATCGGAATCAGGACCGATTGCGCCGCCACCAGTGCATTGATGGTCAGCAGGTTCAGCGCCGGTGGACAGTCGATGAAAATGTAATCGTATTGCGTGCGCACGTTCTCGATGGCCGAGCGCAAGCGCCGTTCACGCCGATCGAGTTCGATGAGCTCGATCTCCGCACCGGAGAGCCGGCTGTTGGCCGGCACCAGGTCATAGCCGCCTTCGGTGGGTGTCAGGGCCGCTTCCACCGGCTCAAGGCCGATCAGCACTTCGTAAGTGGTAATGCGGCAGTCTTCCTTGTTGATGCCGCTGCCCATGGTGGCGTTGCCCTGTGGGTCGATGTCGACCAGCAGCACCCGGCGGCGCGTCTTGGCGAGCGAGGCGGCGAGATTGATGCTGGTCGTGGTCTTGCCGACCCCGCCCTTCTGATTGGTTATCGCGATGACCTTGCCCATCGGGCCGCTGCTCCTTCCCCTGTCAACCCGGCGCCACGATGACCAGATGCCGCGCGGCATCGAGCCCCGGTACGTGCAACGCCTTCACCTCCGCCTGGTATCCGTCCGTCACGGCCGCCAGCTCCTCCTGCGGAAACACGCCCTTCATCAGCAGGAACCGGCCGTGCGGTGCGCACAGGTGCCGGCTCGCCGCCAGCATATCAGGAATGGAAGCAAACGCGCGAGCAATCAGCGTATCGAATTTTTCCGCCGGATGGAATTTCTCCACGCGCTGCTGCACTACCTGCACGTTTTTCAGCCCAAGCTCGTGGATCGCCTGGGTGACAAAGCGTGTTTTTTTGGCGTTGCTGTCAAGCAAGGTAAAAGCCAGCGCCGGGCGGGCGAGCGCGAGCGGGATGCCGGGAAGCCCGGCGCCGGTGCCGATGTCGAGCACCCGCGATCCCTGCAAATAGGGAAGCACCGACAGACTGTCGAGCAGATGACGCGGGACCATTTGTTCCGGATCGCGCACGGCAGTGAGGTTGTAAGTGCGATTCCATTTTTCGAGATATTGCAGAAACTTCAATAATTTCTGCCGGATGACGGGCGCCAGATCGATGCCCATTTCCCGCAGACCCTGCTCCAGCCGTTTTTCGAGCGTCACCTGGCTCCCCCTTTTTTTGCATTCGTGACAGGCGCCAACATGCCGGGTCATGAAATCATATTCGTTATGATACGGATTAATGGGGGACATGAATCAACATAAATCTTTCATAAATCCTCCATCCTGGGGCGCCCAAGTTCCAGCCGTCGGATAAGCCGCTCGACCGCTTCGATAGTCCCTTCATCCCCTTCTGGCAGCCGCCCGCATTGGCTGGGCTAAGCTCGTGGGAAAACGACCTGCCAAGGGAAAAGCGACCATGAAGCCGAAAGTTCAGGCCCTGTTAATTGTGGGCATCTTGTGCCTGCCGCTCGCCGGCAACGCTGCCGAAACCAATCAGGCACCGGCGACAAATAATCCTGCCGCTGAATCAGTCCAGCCCGCGGTCCCGGCCGCCGGCAGGGTAACGCGCGCCCAATTCACCAGCGAGGTAAAAAACCTCGAGCCGCTCGACTCGCTCATGGCCTTGAGCAACGATAAAACCCGCATTGCCTATTTCACCGAGATCCAGGACATGGCCGGGCAAACGGTCATTCACCGGTGGGAATATAACGGCAAAGTGATGGCGGAAGTCCCGTTCAAGGTGGGGGCGGCGCGCTGGCGCGTTTACTCCACCAAGACCCTCGATCCGTCCTGGGTCGGCGAATGGAAGGTATCGGTGGTGGACAGCGCCGGCAGCAGCCTGAGTGTGAACACCTTCACCTATGCGAAGGCAACGGACTCCCATTCCCCGCCGGCCGCTTCGACATCGTCAACGCCTGCGCAGTAAACGAAAAGAAAACCGCCTTGCGCCTCGGGATCCGGCTAGGCGCGCTGGCGACGCAGGTGGATCAACAGCAGCGAGATCGCGGCGGGTGTCACCCCCGAGAGCCGGGCGGCCTGACCCAGGGTGGCGGGACGATGCATCAGGAGCCTCTGCCGTACCTCGATCGATAGCCCGCGCACGTTGTGATAATCAAAGTCCTGCGGCAATGCGGTCTCTTCGTGATGCCGGTGCATCTCGATCTCTTCCGACTGCCGTTCAATGTAACCGGCATACTTGGCCTGTATTTCCAGTTGCTGCGCGGTCTCTTCATCCTTTACCCCCTCGCCCGCGCCAGGCAAAGACATCAGCGTAGCGTAGGAAACCTCCGGACGCCGCAACAGTTCCATGAGATTGGCCTCGCGCGCGAGTGGCTGGCCGATGACGCGCACGGCGGCTTCCTCCGGCACCGCGCCGGGACGGAGCCAGGTTTTTTTCAGGCGCTCCTGTTCGCGCGCGATCGCCTCGCGTTTCTCGTTGAAACGCCGCCAGCGTGTCTCGTGCACCAAGCCGAGGTCGCGGCCGGTTTCGGTCAAACGCAGATCGGCGTTGTCTTCACGCAACGTGAGCCGATACTCGGCGCGCGAAGTGAACATGCGGTACGGTTCGGTCACGCCGCGCGTGATCAGATCGTCGATCATCACGCCGAGGTAGGCCTGATCGCGCCGCGGCCACCACGAATCTTTTTCCCGCACTTTAAGCGCGGCGTTGATGCCGGCGACCAGACCCTGCGCCGCGGCCTCTTCGTAGCCGGTGGTGCCGTTGATCTGGCCGGCGAAGAACAAACCTTCGATGACTTTGGTTTCAAGCGTCGGCTTCAGGTCGCGCGGATCGAAATAATCGTACTCGATGGCGTAGCCCGGCCGCGTCAGCACCGCATTCTCGAACCCCTTGATCGAACGCACCAGGTTCCATTGCACGTCGAACGGCAGGCTGGTGGAAATCCCGTTGGGATAAACTTCGTGCGTATTGAGTCCTTCGGGTTCGACGAAAATCTGGTGCCGGTCCTTGTCGGCGAAGCGCATGATCTTGTCCTCGACCGACGGACAATAACGTGGACCTACGCCCTCGATGACTCCAGTGTACATAGGCGAGCGGTCGAGCCCGCCGCGGATGATCTCGTGCGTGCGTTCATTCGTGTAGGTGATGTGGCACGCGACCTGGCGCGGGTGTTCCTCGCGCGAGCCCATGAAGGAAAAGACCGGCGTCGGCACGTCGCCCGGCTGCGCTTCGAGCACGGAATAATTGATGCTCCGCCCGTCGAGGCGCGGCGGGGTGCCGGTCTTCAGGCGCCCAACGCGCAACGGCAGCTCGCGCAACCGCGCCGCGAGCGCGTTTGCCGGCGGATCGCCGGCGCGGCCGCCCTGGTAATTCGAAAGCCCGATATGGATGCGTCCGCCGAGGAACGTGCCGGTCGTCAGCACCACCGTGCCGGCGCGGAACTTCACGCCCATCGCGGTCACGACCCCGGTGACTCGCTCGCCCTCGACGATCAGATCCTCAACCGCCTGCTGGAACAACGTGAGATTTTCCTGGTTCTCCAGCGTGCCGCGGACTGCGGCCTTGTACAGCTGGCGGTCGGCTTGGGCGCGGGTGGCGCGCACCGCCGGGCCTTTGCGCGCATTGAGAATGCGGAACTGGATGCCGGCATGGTCGGCGGCCACGGCCATGACGCCGCCGAGGGCGTCGATCTCCTTCACCAGATGTCCCTTGCCAATACCGCCGATGGCGGGATTGCACGACATCTGGCCGATGGTTTCGATGTTCTGGGTCAGCAGCAGCGTTTTGGCGCCCATGCGCGCGGCCGCGTGCGCGGCTTCGGTGCCGGCATGGCCGCCGCCGATGACGATCACATCGTAGGATTCCGGGTGCAGCATGTAACTCGCTGGGTAAGCTGGGCAAATTTTGGGCAGACGATCATAAGCCAGAGCAAGGCGAATTTCACCTTCTCGCGGCTCTCGGCTATAACATTAAGAAGACGTTTTGCTCCCGTTTCCCGAACATTCCTGTCTTAAGCCAACATGTCGCTCGCTCCGGAAAAACCGACTCCCCCGGCCCATATCCTGGACGCGGTCATCAACCGCATCGGTCAGGTCGTGCTTGGCAAGGAGCACCAGGCACGCCTGGCGCTTGCCTGCCTGCTCGCCCGCGGTCATCTGCTGATAGAGGATCTTCCGGGAGTGGGCAAGACCACGCTCGCGCACGTGCTGGCCCGGGTGCTGGGGCTGCATTTCCAACGCATTCAGTTCACCAGCGATCTGCTGCCAGCGGACATTCTGGGCGTTTCCATTTATCAGCCGGACACCAAGGCGTTCGTGTTTCATCCGGGGCCGTTGTTCGCGCAGCTGGTGCTGGCGGACGAGATCAACCGCGCCACGCCCAAGACCCAGAGCGCGCTGCTCGAGGCCATGGAGGAACGCCAAGTTACGGCCGACGGACTGACGCACAAACTGCCCGAGCCGTTTTTCGTGATCGCGACACAGAACCCGCATCACCTGATCGGCACCTTCCCGCTGCCGGAGTCGCAGCTCGACCGCTTTCTCATGCGCATCGAGATGGGTTACCCGGACCGGGCGGCGGAACGCGCACTGCTCAAGGGTCGCGACCGGCGCGAGTTGCTCGAATCGCTCGCGCCGGTGATCAGCGCCGACAAGCTTTCCAGCCTGCAGCAACTGGCCGCGCGCGTGCACATCGCCGAGCCGCTGCTCGACTACGTGCAGAACCTGCTCGCGGCCACGCGTGCAAGCGGCGACTTCGCCGAAGGCCTGTCGCCACGCGCCGGGCTGGCATTGCTGGCCGCCGCGCGCGCCTGGGCGCTGCTGGCTTCGCGCGACATGGTGCTGCCGGAGGACGTGCAGGCGATCGCGCCGTCGGTGATCGGTCATCGCCTGCGCCCGGTGAACGGCGGGCGCGCGGTGTCGGTCGCGCGCCTGATCGAATCAGTGCCGATTCCCTGATGTCCACGGCTCACGCGCCCGCGGAAACCGTTTTGGGGCGCCGACAGCTGTTCATGCTGCCGACCCGTTACGGGCTGCTGTTCGCGGTTCTGCTGGCGGTGCAATTGCTGGCCGCGATCAACTACGGCAACGGCCTGGCGTACGCACTCACGTTTCTCCTCGGCTCGGCTGCGGTGGTGTCGATGCTCTACACCCATCGCAATCTCCTGCAGCTGCGCCTGTCCGCCAGTCGCGAGACACCGGTGTTCGCAGGCGAAGTCGCGACCTTCCGGATTCATCTGGTCAACAATGATGCCGTGCCGCGTTTCGGTGTTTCGGTCGTCTGCGAAAAAAATGAGGTTGCCTGCATCGATGTCCCGGCACGCAGTTCCGCCGCTGTCGAACTGCCCGTGCCCGCCGCCAAACGCGGCTGGCTCGCGGTGCCGCCTATTTCGATTTCAACCCGATTTCCGCTGGGTTTGCTGTATTCCTGGTCGCGACGCGTGGTGCTCGGCCAAACCTGCCTGGTCTATCCGCGCCCGGCGGACCCGACGCCGTTTAGCGTCAATCCAACGGAAAACTACGAAGCGGCGCAGGGATTCCACGCCGGCGGCGATGACTTCATTGGAGTGCGCGAATTCCGTCCCGGCGACTCGCCGCGTCATGTCGACTGGAAGGCGGTGGCGCGCGGCGAGGCCTGGCACACCAAGCAGTTCGGGGCTGGCTATCGGGCCACTGCGTGGTTCGACTGGGATACGCTCGCCGGATTGGACATCGAGACACGACTTTCCGTGCTGACGCGCTGGGTGCTCGAAGCGCAGCACCAAGGGATGCTTTATGGCCTGCGGCTACCGGAAACGATATTACCGCCCGACAGCGGCGAAGCACATCAGCATGAATGTCTGAAGGCGCTTGCGCTTTTTGGACTCAAACCATGAACGCCATCCCCGTCGACCGGCGCGTGCTGTACAGCCTGCTCGTGGCGGGCACGGTGGCGGTGGCACCGCATGCGTTCGAACTGCCGCCGTGGGTCATCGCGATTTTCGCCGCGGGCGCGGCCTGGCGCTACCTGTGCGAACGTTTGTCCTGGCCGCGCCCGCGGCGCCTGCTGCGCACCGCGATCACGCTGTTGATCATCGTCGCGGTGTTCCGGCAATACCACACCCTGCTCGGGCGCGACCCCGGCATGGCGCTGCTGATCACGCTGCTCGGCCTGAAGTTCCTCGAAATCAAAACCGCGCGCGATTACATCGTCAGCCTGTTCCTGTTTTATCTCGTGATCCTCGGCAGCTTTCTTTATTCGCAGACTCTGTGGCTCGGCGCCTGGGCGTTGCTGGCGGTTACGGTCGGTACCGCGGCACTGGTGCATTTGATTCAGCCAACAGGGTTGGCCACGCCACAGCGTCTGCGCCTGTCCGGCGTCATGCTGGTCAAGGCGCTGCCGCTCATGGTCATCGTGTACCTGCTGTTCCCGCGCATCAGCGGCACGCTCTGGGGCCTGCCGGCCGACGCCTACAGCGGGCTGACCGGCATGCCGGATGCGATTCAGCCGGGCAGTATCCGCAGCCTGAGCCGATCTTCCGAGATTGCTTTCCGCGCCACGTTTGACGGCGCGCTTCCACCCATGCGCGATTTATACTGGCGCGGCCTGGTGCTGGAGCAAACGGATGGACGCGGCTGGAACCGGATTCCGGCACCCAGCGCCAGAGAAATCCCGTTCGTTCCGCATGGCGAGCCGCAGCACTATCAGGTGACGCTCGAGCCCAGCAACAAACCCTGGATGCCGGTGCTGGGTCTGCCGACCGCGACACCGCGGGGTGCCAGATTGAAATCCGATTTCACCCTGGTGCATGACGGGCCGATCCGGGAACGGCTCAACTACACGCTGACGTCCTATCTCCGGTTCGATACCGGCGAACTCGATGCCGCAGAACGGCGGCGTGACCTGCAGTTGCCTCCGCGGATGAGTACGCGGGTACGGGCGCTGGCCGAACAATGGCGCAGCGGGGATCACGACCCGCTTCAGGTAGCGCAAGCGGCGCTCGCTTATTTTCATCGGGAGAATTTCGTGTACACGCTCAACCCGCCGCTGCTCGGCGACGACCCGGTAGATCAATTTCTGTTCGACGTGCGGCGCGGCTTTTGCGAGCACTACGCCTCGGCCTTCGTGACGCTCATGCGCGCCGCCGGTGTGCCGAGCCGCGTGGTCGTGGGATATCTCGGGGGCGAGATCAACACTACCGGCAATTATCTCATCGTGCGCCAATCCGACGCGCATGCGTGGGCGGAAATCTGGGTACCCGACCGCGGCTGGGTGCGCATGGACCCGACCGCCGCGGTCGCCCAGGAACGCATCGAGCTGGGCATCGACGCCGTGCGCCGCCTGGAGGAACGGGGGGTCGCGCTCGGGAGCCTGCCGACCGACGCGGTGCTGCGCGCGCTGCAACTGGACTGGCTCGAACGCGCGGTGCGTGAGGCGCGCTGGTACTGGGACCTCACCAATCTCACCTGGTATCGCTGGGTGGTGGATTATGGCAAGGAACGCCAGGAGCGGTTCCTCGCATCGCTCGGTCTGATGGATATTTCCTGGAACCGCATGCTCGGCCTCGCGCTCGGCGGCGTGCTGCTGGTAACGCTGCTATACGTGTCACTGCTCCGGCGACCGGGTAACTCCGTCGATCCGGCACTCGCACTGTATCTGCGTTTCTGCCGCAAGCTTGCGCGCGCCGGCTTGGTGCGCGCGCCGCACGAGGGTGCGCTTGATTTTGCGCGCCGATGTTCGCATCGGCGACCGGATCTGAAAGAGCGCATCGATGTCATTACACGGCGATATACCCGCGCACGCTACGGTCAAATAACCGATACGCAGGAGTGGCGTGATTTCAAAAACGAGGTAACTGCCTTCAAGATCTGAACCAGGGTCGCGGGTTTTTTTATTTTCCGATACAAAAGGTGGAAAAAATCCGCCCCAGCAAATCCTCCGGCGTGAACTCGCCGGTGATCTCCGACAGCGCCTGCTGCGCCAGCCGCAGCTCCTCGGCCAACAACTCGCCCGCACGCGCTTCCTTGAGCTGCGCGCCACCGCGCCCGATGCAGTCCTGCGCGCGCCGGATCGCATCGAGATGCCGGCGGCGTGCCATGAACGTGCCCTCGCCTGCGGATTGAAAGCCCACACACGCCTTCAAATGCCGGCGCAGGTCGTCGAGCCCGGCGCCGGTTTTGATCGACAGCGCGACTTCGATTCCGACGGATGAATTCACGATACCGGGCGCGCGGCCGGTGAGATCGATCTTGTTGCGGATCACGGTGCGCGGCAGCGCGGGTGGAAGATATTTCTGAACTTCCGCTGGCACCTCAGCGCTGGCGGCATCATCCAGCACCAGCAGCACGCGGTCGGCGCGCTCCATCTGCTCGCGCGCGCGGCGGATGCCTTCGGTTTCTATTTCATCGCGCGAATCGCGCAGGCCGGCTGTGTCGACGACATGCAACGGCATGCCGTCGAGATGAATCCGTTCGCGCAACACATCGCGCGTGGTCCCGGGGATCGGACTCACGATCGCTGCTTCGGTGCGGGCCAGCGCATTCAACAGGCTCGACTTGCCCGCGTTCGGCGGGCCGGCAAGCACCACGGTCATGCCGTCGTGCAGCAGCACGCCTTGCTGCGTCGAAGCGAGCAATTCGGCGATGTCGCGCGTCAGCGCGTCGAGCTCCTGCGCAATTCTTTCGTCCGCGAGAAAGTCGATCTCTTCTTCCGGGAAATCGATCGCTGCCTCGACGTACATGCGCAGTCGCGTAAGCGCTTCCACCAGCGCATGCACGCGTTCGGAAAATTCGCCCTCCAGGGAACGCAGCGCCGAGCGTGCCGCCGATGCCGATCCGGCGTCGATGAGGTCGGCGACCGCTTCCGCCTGCGCCAGGTCCATCTTGCCGTTCAGAAATGCGCGTTCGGAAAATTCGCCCGGGCGCGCCAGATGCGCCCCGAGTTCGAGCGCGCGCGCGAGCATCATGTCGAGCACTACCGTTCCGCCGTGGCCGTGCAGTTCCAATACGTCTTCACCAGTGAATGAATGCGGCGCGGGGAAGAACAGTGCCAGTCCCTGATCGATGGATTGTCCGGCCACGCCGAGGAACCGGGCGAAAGTCGCGTGACGCGGGCGTGGGAGTTGACCGAGCATGGCCTCGGCGATGCGGCGCGCCGCCGGACCGGAGACGCGCACGATGCCGATGCCACCGCGCCCGGGAGGCGTGGCGATGGCGACGATGGTGTGCGTGTTCCGTCCCTGGTTGTCGGCGGGGATCACGGCGAGCGTGATGCGGCGGCTACTTCTTGCCCTCGATGACGCGGGTGATTCGCCATTGCTGGGCGATCGACAGGATATTGTTCACAGTCCAGTACAGCACCAGGCCCGCGGGAAAAAACAGGAACATCGCGGTGAACACCACTGGCATCACCATGAATACTTTCTGCTGCACCGGATCGACCGGTTGCGGGTTCAGCTTCTGCTGCGCGAACATGGATACGCCCATGATGAGCGGCAGGACGTAGTGCGGATCCTGCGCTGATAGGTCACGGATCCACAGAATCCACGGGGCTTGACGCATCTCGACGCTTTCGAGCAGCACCCAGTAAAGTGCGAGGAACACCGGAATCTGGACCAGGATCGGCAGGCAGCCGCCGAGCGGATTGATCTTCTCGGTCTTGTACAGCTCCATCATCGCCTGGTTGAGCTTCTGACGATCGTCGCCAAAGCGTTCCTTGAGCGCCTGCATCTTCGGTTGGAGCTTGCGCATCTGCGCCATGGATTTATAGCTGGTTGCCGACAACGGATAAAACGCGGCCTTGATCAGAATCGTGAGCACGATGATGGCCCAGCCCCAGTTGCCGAGCAGACCGTGGATCGCCGCCAGCAGCCAGAACAACGGGGCCGAGATGAATGTCAGCCAGCCGTAATCCACCGTCAGGTTCATGCCTTCCGGCAGCGTCTTCAGAATTTTGTGCTCCGTGGGGCCGGCGTAGAACCGCTCCTTGATGATGCCGGTCTGACCTGGCTCCACCTTGGTGGGATTCAGGTTCTTGAATCCCAACACGTGATACTTGCCCTCAAGCGTGCGGCTGTAGAACTCATTGTGCTGGTCCTGCGGTAATAACCACGAACTCACGAAATACTGCTCAAGCATGGCAACCCAACCGCCGGTGACATCGGGCTTGAGGGTTTTCTCGGCCATCTCATCGAGCGGGATTTTTTGGAATTTGTTCTCCGGGGTATAAATCGCGCCGCCGGTGTAACTCGGGGTGGCGCCGAAGAACCCGCGCTTCGCGACGGCATGCGTGCGCTGGAACTGGCCGTAGAAGTAACCGCTCCATTCGCGGTGGCTGGTGTTTTTAACCGTAAACTCTACATCCACCACATAACTGCCGCGATGAAATACGTAGGTCTTGGTGTACTGCACACCGTCGGCGGAGCGCCAAGTCAGCGGCACGCGCAGTTCGTCTTTGCCCTCACCCAGGTCGTACTGGTCTTTCTCGGCGGTAAAACTCACCTTGTGCGTCGGATACTGGCCATCTGTGCCGATGAGTCCCGATTGGGCGACGTAAAACTCCGGGCCCTTGTCCTGCATCAGCGCAAACGGTTCATCCGGTTTGTCGATACTGACGGGATAGCGTCGCAGATCCAGTTGACGCATGTCTCCGCCTTCGGTATCGATCACCGCGTCGATGACGTCCGTGCGTACGTGTATGCGTGCGCCCTGCGGCAGTGCTTCGGTAGCCTTTGGAGCGATTGCCTGCTCCGCGCCGAGCTGCTGAGGAACCGCAGGTACGCTAGGGGTACCGGAAGTGGCTGGTGTGCTTGCCACAGGCGCCGTGCCGGTTGCAGGCGGCGCGTTCTGTTGTTCCCTAGCCTGCTAGATCAGCATCAAGACCAGGGCAAGCGCAAAGAAAAGAAACAAACGCTTATTATCCATGCTTTGGCTCGGTAACAGAGGGTGGAACCGGATCGTAGCCGCGGGGAAGCCAGGGATGGCA
>Ga0153916_10003735_pt1 | contig 11388 bp, 10 predicted proteins | sample Opewatmetagenome_FD_109642 | JGI IMG/M metagenome (GOLD analysis project Ga0153916, IMG submission 109642) | Freshwater wetland microbial communities from Ohio, USA - Open water 3 Core 3 Depth 4 metaG | ecosystem: Environmental > Aquatic > Freshwater > Wetlands | place: USA: Ohio, Lake Erie...
CTCATTGAAATATGTAATGATAGAACCCAGTCCTTTCATGCAGCATAAACAGAAGAAATTGCTTGAAGGCTATTTAGATAAGGTAAAATGGGTCCCTTCATTAAAAGAACTCAGTAATATAAAGGGCTGTGTCCTTTCTAATGAACTTCTCGATGCATTTCCTGTTCATCTTATAGAAATGGAAAATGAATTGAAAGAGATTTATGTTACGGCTGATAATGATGATATTAAAGAAAAAAAAGGAACTCTCAGTACAGATGCGATATCTTATTATCTCAAAGAATTTTCTATAGAACTTCCCAGGGGATACAGAACAGAGATTAACCTCAGGATAAAAGACTGGCTCAAGACCGTTAATGAAGTATTGTCAGAAGGATTTATTTTGACAATAGACTATGGTCATCCTGCCTGGGACTATTATAGCGAAGATAGAAACAGGGGTACATTACTCTGCTATTACAAACACCAGGTATTTGAAGACCCATATAAGAATATTGGCGAACAGGATATTACAGCACATGTTAATTTCTCATCAGTAAAGAAATGGGGAAAAGAACTTGGATTTGAGACACTTGGATTCTGCCAGCAGGGCACTTTTTTCATCGCCCTCGGGATTGACAGGATAATTAAAGAACTTTATGAGAATTCCCCAAATTATCTTTTTGAGATTGCAAACATAAAGAGGCTGATTTTTCCGGGGACAATCGGGGAAACGCATAAGGTAATGATACAGTATAAGGGTAAGGCCAAACCTTCACTGAGAGGATTTTCCATAAAGAATCAGAAGGATAGGCTTTGATTGAGTTACAAGTCAACGGCCTGACACTTTTCTGCTACTCCAGGATTATTATAAGGCGGATAAGCTAAAATAACATATGAAGAACACCTAAGAGGTGAAATCAATACTCCAAAAGAGGTAAAGCCTGTCATGGACGAATCCAAATTTGAACAATGTAAAATCGAAATGGAAAAAACAAAAAAGTTCCGTGAAGAAATACCGGGCATTGTTGAAAATCTTGTGCTCTCGTGTAACACTGAGGATTGTTTCGATCATGTAGATCTGGAACCCCTGCCCTCCAAAGAAGCAGTCATAGATATTATTTATATGGCATGCCGCATTCTCTACCCGGGTTACTTTACCCGCACACGTATCGACAAAGTGAACCTGATTTATTACTTTGGACAGGAAGTTACAGCGTTTTTTGAAGCGCTGTCCGAACAGATAACCCTCGCGATACGACATGAATGCCGTCGTCATAATATGGCCTGTGTAAACTGCGAAGAACGGGGCCAGGAAATCGCAATTAATTTTATGAATGAGTTTCCGCGGTTGAGGACTCTTCTCGCTAAGGATATTCGTGCCGCCTATGAAGGTGATCCGGCAGCGAAGAGTTATGACGAGATCATATTCAGTTATCCCGGCCTTTTTGCCATTACCGTTTACCGGATAGCACATCAGCTTCACGAACAAGGCGTATCATTAATTCCCCGGATCATGTCAGAATATGCACACAGCTTGACCGGGATTGATATCCATCCCGGTGCTCATATCGGGAAGAGTTTTTTCATCGATCATGGAACCGGTGTGGTTATAGGTGAGACGACGCAGATTGGTAAACGCGTGAGGATCTATCAGGGAGTTACGCTTGGAGCCCTGTCATTGCCAAAAGATGCAGTGGAACAGCTCAGAAACGAAAAGCGCCATCCGACAATTGAAGATGACGTGGTAATCTATTCAGGGGTTACCATACTCGGTGGGGAAACCATTATAGGTGCCCGTTCAGTAATCGGAGGAAACGTATGGATTACAACTTCAGTACCGCCTGATACAAAAGTGTTCATGAAAAAACCTGAACTGGTTTTTAAATAAACCATATGTCACAGATTTACCATGATATTACCCAAACAATAGGTGCTACGCCTTTAGTAAGGCTGAACTGGATTACAGAAGGGCTTCATGCGACAATCCTGGCTAAACTTGAATTCAAGAATCCTTTGGGAAGCGTGAAAGACCGTATCGGACTTGCCATGATAAAGGCAGCAGAAGAGCAGGGCCTTATTAAAAACGATACGCTTATCGTAGAACCAACGAGCGGGAATACAGGGATTGCCCTTGCTTTTGTGTGTGCGACCAGAAAATACCGCCTGATCTTGACCATGCCCGAGACGATGAGTATCGAAAGGAGAAAACTCCTCAAGCACCTTGGCGCAGAGATAGTCCTTACACCGGGAAGTGAAGGTATGAAAGGGGCTATCAATAAGGCCGGGGAAATACTATCTCAGAACCCGCATGCCTTTATGCCCGATCAATTCAGCAATCCGGCAAATCCCGAAATTCACCGCAGGACAACTGCAGAAGAGATCTGGCGGGACACCGATGGAGGTGTTGATATCTTCATTTCCGGGGTAGGAACAGGCGGCACTATCACAGGAGTTGCAGAAGCAATAAAAGAGCGGACCCCATCCTTTAAGGCAGTTGCGGTTGAACCTGCTGACTCACCTGTACTGTCCGGTGGTAAACCCGGACCTCATAAGATTCAGGGTATCGGAGCAGGCTTCATTCCGAAAGTGCTGAATACCAAAATCATTGATGAGATTATCACGGTAACGAACGATCAGGCCTTTGAAACAGCCAGGGCTGTAGCTAAAATTGAAGGAATCTTGTGCGGCATTTCTTCCGGTGCGGCTGTTTGGGCTGCTCTTCAAATAGCCATGCGTCCTGAAAACAAAGGGAAGCAGATCGTGGTTATATTGCCGAGTACCGGCGAGCGCTATTTGAGTACAGATTTGTTCAAAGATTCATTATAGATTCATACTGCCTAATAGAAATACCTCAACGTTAACCTACCGTTCAAATCAAGATCTGACACTGTAGTCCTGTTCTACAACCACAAATAAATGATATTTTTGAAATGAAATACTAATAATTAACAGTAGAATCTTCAATAAAAAAGGGCGAGACGTTTGACCTCGCCCCGGTTAGATTACATTATACAAAAGTCTTATTTTTCTCTCTCGGTTGCCTTTGCTCTTTCCTCATGAGACATCTCAGATAGACGCTTGACCTCTTTCACGTCTATCTTAAGTCCTTTGGCTACACGAGTACCATAATCGGGATCGGCTTTATAGAATAGGGCCGTCTGGCGCAACTGAATGCGCTTCTGTGCACCTCCCAAGTGAGAAACTATGTTAGCTATCAAGTGTTCCCGATCGGTATCGGTCATTACCTTGCGGTACAGAGCTCCGGACTGCACAAAATCATCATTGGGATGAGTATACTTTTGGCGTGAAGCTATGCCGGAAACCTTGAATGGCGGTTCGCCTGTTTTAGGATTTGGTTCGGGACCACCGAAGCTGTTCGGGTAGTAATTCGCACTGCCTCCGCCATTATCATCAACACGCATGAAACCATCGCGCTGGTAGTTATGCATAGGACAACCCTTGGCCGAATTCACTGGAATGAGATGGTAATTCGGTCCGAGGCGATGGCGATGGGTGTCGTGATAGCTAAAGAGACGCCCCTGGAGCATTTTGTCCAAGGAAGGTCCGATGCCTGGTACAAAGTTACCGGGTGAGAAAGCAGCCTGCTCTACCTCTGCAAAGTAGTTTTCGGGGTTGCGGTTCAGCACCATGCGGCCTATGGTGATCGGTGGAACGTCACCATGCGGCCAGACCTTGGTAACATCAAAGGGATCAAAGCGATAATTAACTGCCTCCTCAGGACTCATAATCTGCATCTCCAGTCTCCATGACGGGTATTCTCCACGTTCGATAGCGTTATAGAGGTCACGGGTGGCGTGATCAGGGTCTTTTCCTTTCATAATCTCAGCCTCTTCCCGGGTTAGGTTTTGTATGCCCTGTTCAGTCTTGAAGTGATACTTTACCCAAACATACTTACCCTTATCGTTATACCATTTGTAGGTGTGGCTGCTGTAACCGTTCATGTTCCTGTATGTCCTGGGCGTGCCGCGGTCTGAGAAAAGGATGGTGACTTGGTGGATGGATTCTGGTGTCAATGAGAGGAAATCCCAAAACATATCAGGGTCTTTACAGTTCGTTGCCGGATTACGTTTTTGGGTATGGATAAAGTCAGAGAACTTTAGGGGGTCACGAATGAAGAAAACCGGTGTATTATTCCCCACCATGTCATAGTTGCCTTCTTCTGTATAGAATTTAATAGCGAAACCGCGCGGATCACGTTCAGCGTCAGCGGATCCCTTCTCACCACCAACGGTGGAGAAGCGAATGAAGAGATCAGTGCGTTTACCTACCTTGGAGAGAAACTTCGCCTTAGTCCATTGCGTTACGTCGCGGGTGACCTCAAAGTAGCCGCCAGCACCGGCCCCTTTGGCGTGTACTACACGTTCCGGAATGCGCTCACGGTCAAAATGTGCCAATTTTTCAAGCAGGTGAACATCCTGCATAAGGGCAGGCCCCGGGTTGCCTGCTGTTACGGTGTTCTGATCATCGGCAATCGGCATGCCAAAATTCGTAGTAAATGTTTTTTCTTTCTTTGCCATGATAACCTCCTTTTTTAGGTTTTCTTTTTACATTTATTACAAAGGCCTTCCAAAACAACTTTTTTATTCCATACAGTGAATTGTTTTTGAATCTCTTGAGGAACGGTTATGTTGTCATAAGCCTTATTATGAAAGTCTACAATAGTGTCACATTGCACGCATCTGAAATGATGATGGATAGTAATATCAGGGTCAAATCGTTTTGGTTGTCCATATCCCTCAACAACATTTGCAATACCAATTTTGGAGAAGGTTGCAAGCGTTCTATTTACAGTATCAAATGAAATATTGGGAATCTTTTTTACTAATCTCCTATAAATAATATCCGCAGAAGGATGGTCCTTTGCTTTCAGAAGTTCTTGATAAATAGCAGTACGCTGGGGGGTTATTTTAAGACCATTCTCTTTGGATCTCCGGTAGAAAATATCCATCATTTCTTTTGTATCTGATTTAATATCCATTTAAATTACTATATAGGAATAATTCTTAATTATCAATAAAAATTATTGGAATTAAAAAAAGAATAGGCTCTTAGGGTCTACCATAGGATTTATGCAGGTGACTATGCAGCTTTGTTTGTGTTATAAATCTGCTTAGCGGGGGTGTGGCTTGTGGGGTCAGTGGCCTGTTCATTCAGTGGCTCTTAGGGTCAGACTTGCTTATTGATATTTGAAATCAGAAATAAATAGGGTATAATTAGGGAAATATCCAATATTTTGACGTTGTAGCCGTCAATATCGCTTTCTGTTATAAATAGGAAAACACAATGGCAAAGCCGATCAAAGAAACGCCAATTTTGAGAGGGAAAGAAGCAGAACATTTCTTAGCCGGTTCGGAAGAACGAGCAGGAAGGTTCCCAAAGCTCAGAAGGGTGGAAGCGAGCAGTCTCAGAGCAATCAATCAAAAATTTTTGCCAGATCCTTTACAGGCAATGTGACAATATTTTTGCCAAATGGGTAGGACTCTGCAACCGTTTTATCATGCTTGCAATTTAAAAGATAAGCTTTCAATTTGCAAGGTAAAACTTTTAACAGCACGGGCAGCCGTTCAATATCTTTTCTATTTTTGATGCTCTCAAAAAAATATTAGAAGCAGGTCGATACGTTCACAAAATTAGTCAGGTGTCTTGATATCATATGCCTTGATTTTTCTGTGGAGGTTGCTTCGCTCAATATCAAGGACTTCAGCTGTCTTTGATATGTTCCAATTATTTTCCTCAAGTTTTTTTGTAATAAAGTCTTTTTCAAACACATCTCTTGCCTCTCTCAGGGTCTTAAAAGAAAAATAGTCTGAGCGGACTGACTCCCCTATAACAAGGTTTTTAGGTGTTATCGTATCTAACGGGGTCATGATAACAAGCCTTTCTATCATGTTCCTTAGTTCCCTGATATTACCAGGCCAGTCATAAGCCTCAAACACTTTTAATCCACCGGGCGCCATCTTCTTCGGCCTCTTCCCATATTCAGCAGCAAAATATTCAAGGAAATATTCCACGAGTACTGGTATATCCTCCTTTCTATTCCTCAAAGGAGGAATAACTATCGGTATGACATTAAGCCTGTAAAGGAGATCTTCCCTGAAATTAGCCTTCTTTACCTCCTCCCTGAGGTCTTTGTTCGTAGCTGCAATAATCCTCACATCAACCTTTATCGTTTTGCTGCCACCAACACGCTGAAATTCTTGAGTCTCAATAACACGAAGTACTTTCGACTGAGTAGAGAGTGACATATCACCAACCTCATCAAGAAATAATGTACCTTCATCTGCAAGTTCAAATTTGCCTTTCTTTCTTTCAAATGCACCGGTAAAAGAACCCTTCTCATGGCCAAACAGTTCGCTCTCTATAAGCTCCTGTGGTATTGCAGCACAATTCATCTCAATAAAGGGTTTCTCCGACCTACCACTTTGATCGTGCAGAATGTGCGCAACAAGCTCTTTGCCAGAACCGCTCTCACCGAGTATCAAAACCCTGCTGTTACTCTGTGCAGCTATATCTATCTGCTCCATGAGTTGTTTCATTGTTTTAGAATTGCCGATGAGTCTCCATTTTTTTGTTAAATCCTGCTTGAGGGCCTTATATTCCATCTCGAGCGTTCTTCTTTCGATCGCCCTTTTTGCATCAAGCAAAACCTTTTCAAGAGAAAGCGGTTTTTCAAGAAAGTCGTATGCCCCCATCCTTGTTGCCTTAACAGCGAGATCTATATTTCCATGACCTGAAATCATGATGACAGGGATGTCTGGTTTTATGTCTTTAATCTCCTTAAGTGTTTGAACCCCATCAATACCTGGAAGCCATACGTCAAGCAGTATCAAATCCATATTTTGCTCTTTGAGAATCTTCAGTGCCTCTTCGCCCGAACGTGCTGTAATGATGTCATATCCTTCATCCTCAAATATTCCTGAGAGGCTTTCACGGATTCCCTCTTCATCATCCACTATGAGAACTATGGACTCTGTCATTTAACCTTCCTTTATCGGAATCTCTATTGTAAAAACAGTGCCTTTTGGTTCATTGTCCCTGACTCTGATATGACCCCTATGCTCTGCAATAATCCGGTTAGCTATTGCAAGGCCAAGACCGGTACCATCATTTCTGGTCGAGAAATATGGAAGAAATAATCTCTCCTTGTCCTCATCCTTTATGCCCGGCCCATTATCTGCAATCTCTATATAGGCCATGTTAGATGGCATGTCAAAATCGAGTGCAACATGAATCCTGCCGCTGTCAGTCATTGCATGTATTGCGTTATCTAATATATTTATCATAACCCTTCGAAACTGCTCTCCGTCTATCTCCACCATAAGAGAACTATCTGGTATCGATATAGTTATCTCTACACCTTTATATCCTTTATAAAGATTAACTACTTCATCTATTATACTCGCAAGAAAGGTTGGCGTCTTTTTTACTTCTGGCATCTTACCGAATCTCGAAAATTCATCGACCAGCCTCTTCAAGCCGTCAACCTCGTTTATAATGCTCTTTGTTGACCGGTCAAATACCTGATCAAAATCAGCATCCCTTTGCTGCCATTTCTTTACCATGCGCTCTGTTGAAAGTTTAATGGGGGTTAGAGGATTTTTTATCTCATGTGCTATCCTTCTGGCAATCTCCTGCCATGCGATCGCCTTCTGAGCCTTTATAACATCAGTAATATCATTGAAGACAACGAGCATACCGATGTATTTTTGAGAATCCTTGAGACTGGTTATGAATACCCTGAGAACAGTTCTTCTGTTACCTACGATAGCTTCTACTTCCCGGCTGACAGGTTTGAATTCCTGGCCTTCTATCCCTTTAACAAGATTCTGAAGGTCTTTGGATTGTATCAGGGACATTAGCTCCCTGTAATTTTTATGAACAACTGCTTCCGGACTTGTATTCAGTATTGAACAGGCTGCGCCGTTTATCATCAGGATATTTCCGGAAGTATCCAGCATAATAACACCTGAATTGATATTATCGAGTATATTTTCCATAAAAAGTCTTCGTTTGTTAGATTCAAGATATGCTACCTGGAGCGATTCTTTTCCATCTTTTAATTCCTTCACCATGTGGTTGAATGAATTTACAAGAAGTCCTATCTCATCTTCCCTGTTCAGGTTAACTTTTACATCCAGATTCCCTGCAGCAACCTGTTCTGTTGCCTGTGCAAGGCTCTGTATGGGGTCCGTTATGTTCCCTGCAATCCTTAAAGCTATCCAGAGGGCCATGAAAACGACAAGCAGTGTAATAAAACCAAGAATCAGGAGGTAATTTATTTTTATGGGCACTTTCCAGGATTCTAATGTTAGATAATTTTCATATGCATCTCTTATATTTTCCACATTCTCTGAAATTTTCTTTGGGATGAAGGATTCAACAACGATTATACCTATCTGTTTTCCTCGCCGATATTCAGGCGCAACAGCTCTAACGATATCTCCATCCGAACCTGATATAACCTCAACATCTGCTTTACCTTTAAATGCAGCTTTTACTGTATCTGTAGCACCTTTCGGTTTTTTGTTAAGATGTCTGACAGTATAATCTCCGACAGATGTTCTCCCTGCTGACAAAGTCTTTGCATAATCGAGCACCTTCAGCCTTTCACTATCATAAACAGCCTTAGCTATTTCTATAGAGTTGCTAAGAGGTTGTTTTAGCTGCGGTGTAAACCATCGATCGATAACATTGGTAACAACGCCGCTGGATACGATAAATAAGAAGGTAGCAGGTATTAAGGTTAAGACACCAAGAATAACGACGAGTTTTGTTTTAAACTTGTATCCAAGTACTCTATTCCTTCTTTCGAAGTACAGTCTGACCAGGCTTTTAATGACAAAGAACATCAGGGTAAATACGGCGATGACTGTCAAGTTTAAGAGTAAAAGTAGGATGAGCCTTGTTAAAAAGGGTATATCCTTAAGTCTCATATAATGCAGCTCTATTCCAAAAGACACAATGACTAAAAGAGATATGATTCCTAAGAAGATACTAAAACGGAGATTCTTCATTTAACTGTTCCAATATTGAAAAAAGAAGAGTCTTTTTTAATCTTAAACTCATTTTCAGATAAAAAAATGACAAAGTATCCTATGACAGGTGGCAATTTCCTTATCTTCGATTCAACAGTTACCCTGACAAAATATGCCCCTGGTTCAAGTTCTCGTATATCAGCAAGTTTTAGGTCGTTGATGCTAATCGACCATTTAAGCATGGACTCAAATAATTTAAACCTTTTTTCTATGAGAGTGCTTCCACTGCGTGAGGTTGCGATATATTCTTTTTTTACAGGATCACATTTCAGGGTTCTTATAAAGGATTTACCAAGGACAAACTCATCCGGCCATATATTCCATACCCTGAAGATGTCTATATAAAATCTAATTTCTTTTCTTATCCCATCTCTCAGTTCTTGAATGTGGTTTTCCTCAAGCGAAAGGGAAGCTGTAACATGAATTTCATTGTCATATAATTTTACTTGAGGCCCTATTATCTCGGCACCGCTTGAAAGCGAATTTGAAATCAACAGGTAAAAAATAACGAGCAAAAAGTAGAAGATTGATTTAAACTTCATCATTAATCCGTCACTTATATTTTGACTTTAGGCTTGACATCTCCGGAAAATTTTATTTTCATTATAGCATAGCAAAGAAAGTGGCCGCAGGCTTTAGACTGCGTTCAATAAGGCATTGGAAATAAACAAATCTTGCAAACTAAAGCTTGCGGTTAAATAAACAATTAAACAATTTTAATATTAACCGTGTGAAAAGGAGGGACGTATGGAATTAAAGTCAGTAAAAATAGATATACCCGAAGGTTGTAATATAATCATTGGACAGACACATTTTATAAAAACTGCAGAGGATCTCTATGAGATCATAGCTACAGCCGTCCCGCAGGCAAAATTTGGTATTGCGTTCACAGAAGCATCGGGTCCATGCCTCATAAGGACAGAGGGCAACGATCCTGAACTTGTTAATGTCTGTATTAAGAATCTTCAGGAATTAGGTACAGGCCATGTGTTTTGTATTCTCCTTAAAAATGCATTTCCTATCAATATCCTCAACCAGGTAAAGAATTGTCCTGAGGTCTGCAGGATTTTCTGCGCTACTGCGAATCCTACCGAAGTCGTTGTTGCATCGACTTCACAAGGCAGCGGTGTGCTCGGTGTGATTGACGGTTTTTCTCCAAAAGGGGTTGAGACAGATGAAGACAGGGCTCATAGAAAAGAGTTCCTGAGGAAAATCGGGTATAAACTCTAAGATTATGTACAGATAAAAGTTTTAGATCAAATACTATAGAGTAAGGTTATTTTCGTTTCAAAATTTACAGAGGAGGAATAAATGATACCTGAATTAAAATATGATGATAAAGGGTTGATACCAGCCATTATACAAGACATTGAAAACGGTGATATTTTGATGATGGCCTATATGAACAGGAGAGCTCTTGAAATGACACTTGAAACGGGTTATACGCATTTCTGGTCACGCTCAAGACAGAAATACTGGAAGAAAGGTGAGACATCAGGCCACGTTCAGGAGGTCAAGGAAATCTTATACGATTGTGATGAAGACACATTGCTTGTTAAAGTAATTCAGCACGGCTCAGGTGCCTGCCATACAGGACACAGAACATGTTTTTATAGGAGTATTGTAAAAAGTGATATACAATGAACTACCCTTTCCAGCGTTGCGCAACTAAAATATTCGGTACAGTTTGTCATTCCGCTCCGCCTCAGGCGGATGATGCGGAATCCAGGGATTTCCTTGAAAAGGGGAATCCATTTCCTTTGTATAGCTCTCAACTTTTGCAGAGCCTGCCCCGTACTTGATACGGGGGACGGCTTCTGGATTCCTGCTTCCGCAGGAATGACGATACTCGCACACCGAAGCTAAGCTCCGAGGGATTCTTTTAATTACAGATTTATAATAACTGCGTTTTCGTCACATTCCGGGAACTTATGACAACGTAAACAATCTCCCCATATCTTCTGAGGAAGGCTTGACTTGTCAGTGTCAACAAACCCTATCTTTTTAAAAATTTCCGGGTGGTATGTCAAGGCAAAGACCCTCTTTATGCCTAATACCTTTGCCTCTTTGAGGCATTGTTTAACAAGGTTTTTCGCTATGCCTATTTTTTGATATTTTTTGTCTACTGCGAGTGAACGTATCTCTGCAAGGTCTTCCCACATTATGTGCAGTGCACATACTCCGCATATTTTTCCGTTAACTTCACATATAACAAAATCCCTCACATTTTCATAGAGCTCATTGAGGGACCTTGGGATCATCTCCTCTTTCTTTGCAAAATCATTTATCAGCTTGTGAACCAGTTTTAGATCAGATATCTTAGCCTTTCTTATCTTCAATGAATCTCACC
>Ga0153916_10003736_pt1 | contig 11388 bp, 6 predicted proteins | sample Opewatmetagenome_FD_109642 | JGI IMG/M metagenome (GOLD analysis project Ga0153916, IMG submission 109642) | Freshwater wetland microbial communities from Ohio, USA - Open water 3 Core 3 Depth 4 metaG | ecosystem: Environmental > Aquatic > Freshwater > Wetlands | place: USA: Ohio, Lake Erie, Old...
AAAAGGTAAAAAAGTGGTTCTTGTCAGGATCGAAACGTCCCCTGAAGACCTGAGAGGTATGAATGTTGCAAGAGGAATATTAACTGCACGTGGAGGGATGACATCACATGCAGCAGTGGTTGCTCGTGGAATGGGTAAATGCTGTGTGTCGGGAGCAGGATCAATAAGAGTTGATTATAAGACAAGAATAATGAATGTTGATGGAAGATCTCTCAAGGAAGGTGATTGGATTTCACTGAACGGCTCAACGGGAGAAGTGTATGATGGACAGATTGCAACTGTTGATCCTGACCTGAGTGGCGATTTTGGAAAACTGATGGAATTATCAGATAAACATACCCGTATGTATGTGAGGACAAATGCAGATACCCCAAAAGATGCACGTGTTGCAAGAAATTTTGGAGCAAAAGGAATTGGACTTTGCCGTACAGAACATATGTTCTTTGAAGGCGATCGGATTAAAGCAATGAGGGAAATGATCCTGGCAGATGATGAAGCAGGTAGAAGAAAAGCTCTGAAAAAATTACTGCCCATCCAGAGGGAGGATTTTGAGGGCATATTTGAAGCGATGCATGATTTGCCGGTCACAGTCCGTCTGCTCGATCCACCCCTGCATGAATTCGTTCCTCATGAAGATGAAAATCAGCAGGAAATGGCAACCGAGATGGGAATTACCAAAGAACAGATTAAAGCCAAGGTGGATGAACTTCATGAATTCAATCCGATGCTGGGCCATCGCGGATGTCGGCTGGGCAACACCTATCCTGAAATATCCGAGACACAGGCCAGGGCTATTATTGAGGCTGCTCTGAATTTGAAAAAGAAAGGTGTCAGGGCTATTCCCGAAATAATGATACCTCTTACCGGTACTCTGAAAGAATTTCAACTGCAGGAAGAGATAATAAGACAAACTGCTGAAAAGGTTTTTGAGGAAAGGAAAGACAGAATTGAATACCTGGTTGGTACTATGATTGAAGTGCCCAGAGCTGCATTAGTTGCAGATAAAATTGCTGAAAAGGCAGAATTCTTTTCATTTGGCACAAATGACCTTACCCAGATGACATTTGGATATTCAAGAGATGATGCGGGCAAATTCCTGCCTGTTTATATAGATAAAGGAATACTAAAATACGATCCCTTCCAGATACTTGACCAGGAAGGGGTAGGACAACTGGTGGAGATGGGAACAAAAAGAGGAAGATCCACAAGGCCAAAACTTAAGGTTGGTATATGCGGTGAACATGGAGGAGAACCGTCATCCGTAGAATTTTGTCACAGGGTGGGAATGGATTATGTAAGCTGTTCACCTTATCGGGTGCCAATAGCCAGGCTGGCAGCTGCGCAAGCGGCTCTTAAGGATCAAAAGTAAAGAATTCTTTTTTTTACTTCCTAATGTTAATATAAAGCCACAAATTGGCTTGATACTGATTTCCACGTTTCAATAAACATATAAATGAGAAGATCAGATATCCGAACCGACATCGGGAAATATGGCATTGTCAATGTTAAAGAGATTTATCATAACCTTTCATATGATGAATTGTACAGGCATGAAACAGATCCTTCCCTGAAAGGTTTTGAAAGAGGTTATGTAACAGAGTCAGGATCCATTGCAGTAGATACAGGGATTTTTACAGGGCGGTCCCCGAAAGATAAATTCATTGTTAAAGAAGAGACTTCGGAGAAAAACGTCTGGTGGAAAAATGACCAGAGGAAGGCTTCCGATAACAGACCTGTATCAGAAAAAGTCTGGTACGATTTGAAAAATCTTTCAGCCAGGCAATTGTCAGGGAAAAAAATATATATCCAGGACGGATTCGCCGGGGCTAATGAAAACAGCAGAATCAATATTAGATTTATTACTGAAGTAGCCTGGCAAGCTCATTTCATCAAAAATATGTTCATCCGTCCTACAGAAGAGGAACTCAAAAAATTCAAGCCCGATTTTGTGATAATGAATGCAGCAAAAACTAATGATCCACACTGGAAAGAGCATGGACTGAACAGCGAAGTTTTTGTGGTTTTTAACCTGAAAGAAAGGATGGCTTGCATAGGTGGTACATGGTACGGAGGAGAGATGAAAAAGGGGATTTTCTCAGTCATGAATTATTATTTACCCCTGAGGGGAATTGCTTCTATGCATTGTTCTGCAAATGTTGGAAAAGATGGCAAAACAGCTATTTTCTTCGGACTTTCGGGTACAGGTAAGACTACACTTTCTGCTGATCCAAACCGGGCCCTGGTAGGTGATGATGAACATGGATGGGATGATGATGGGATATTCAATTTTGAAGGAGGATGTTATGCGAAATGTATAAATCTTAATCCCAGAAAAGAACCGGATATTTTCAATGCTATACGCAGGGATGCATTACTCGAAAATGTAGTTTTTGATCCGAAAACAGGTAAAATAGATTACAGTGATTGTTCGAAAACAGAAAATACCCGGGTCTCTTATCCGATCTATCATATTGATAATATTGTTAAGCCAGTTTCTAAGAGTGGTCATCCAAAAAATGTCATTTTCCTGACCGCAGATGCATTTGGTGTTTTGCCTCCTGTCGCAAAACTGACACCCGATCAGACAAGGTATCATTTCATTAGCGGATATACGGCAAAAGTGGCTGGTACTGAAAGAGGTATATGCGAACCGCTTCCTTCATTCTCAGCATGTTTTGGGGCGGCTTTTCTGTTGCTTGATCCAATTATTTATGCAAATGAACTCAAAGTCAAGATGGAAAAATATAATACTGAGGGATGGCTTGTGAATACCGGATGGGTGGGAGGTGCATATGGCAAAGGCGGCAACCGGATTGATTTACCGGATACAAGGAAGATTATTGATGCTATACTCAATGGAGAACTGGATAGAGTTGAATATGAATTACTTCCGGTTTTTAACCTTAGGATACCAAAAAGTATTCCTGGGATTAACAACAATATCCTGAATCCAAGAAATATCTGGAAGAAACCTGAAGAATGGGATGAGGCTGCAAGATCACTTGCTGCCAAATTCATAAAAAATTTCGAAAATTTCGCAGATACCGAAGAAACAAGGAGTCTAATCTCCTCCGGACCCTGCATCTGACTATTGTCATATATATTCCCGCTCCAGTTTTTTCGATAATTCCTTTAGATCAATATCCGAGTAAAGACTACCGTGTTCTGCAAGGCTGATTGAACCAGTTTCTTCTGAGACAATTATAACAATGGAATCAGTATGTTCAGACATACCAAGTCCGGCTTTGTGGAGAAGACCAAAATTAGGGGGGAGATTTAGATTTTCTGAAACAGGCAGGACACAACGGGCAGCTGCGATTCTGTCGTTTATAATAATAACTGCCCCATCATGCAAAGGACTGTTTTTATTAAAAATACTCTCAAGCAAACGGCTGGAAGTATTTGCATCCAAAACGTCGCCGGTTTCTGCAAAAATTGATAATTCTGATTTTCTGCCCAAAACAATAAGAGCCCCGGTTTTTGTTTTAGCCATATTCATACAGGCTTTTATGATGGATTTTATCTTCATGGTCGGCTGTCCCCCAAAAACGACAGGGAATACTTTTTCAAAATTCAATCGATTACGGTTAAGGTAGCGGTTGCCGATGAAAAGCAGGAATCTTCTGATCTCCTGCTGAAATACCACTATAAGTGCAATAACACCGACGCCTATTACCTGGCCAAGAATCGTCCCGAGTAATTGCATATTTAGAACTCTCACTAGGATCCAAACCAGATATACTGAAAGAATACCAATAAAAATATTCATTGCAGCAGTTCCACGTATTAACAAATATACCTGGAACATTAAATATGCTACTAGCAGAATATCAATTACATCCAGAATCCGGATCTTTATGAAGAGATCAGTCATAATGCAAATTTAGTAAAATCAATCTGAAATTTTCAGAGTCTTCAATTTCTCCATTAGAGTGATTGTCTGCATAGCTTCTTTGACATCATGTACCCGTAATATATCCGCACCTTTTAATAAAGCGACAGTATTCAGGACTGTGGTTCCGTTCAGACTGCCTGAAGGTTCTGATTTAAGAGTCCTGTATATCATTGATTTTCTTGAAATGCCCACCATGATTGGCAATTCGAAAATATGAAAAGTGTCAAGCCGGTTTAAAAGATAAAAATTTTGCTCAATGCTTTTGGAAAATCCGAAGCCAGGATCAATAACAATATCATTCAACCCAAGCACTCTCAATCGATCAATCCTGGAGGCAAAATAATCGAGAATCTCTGTGAGGATATCTTCATATTTGGTTTGAGTTTGCATGGTCAGAGGAGAACCTTTCATATGCATAAAAATGTAAGGAATACGGAGATCTGCAATTGTTTCAAACATATTTTTGTCCATCTCGCCACCCGATATATCATTAACTAATTCCACTGAATAGTCTTTTACAACTGTGCGGGCTACATTTGCCCTGTAAGTGTCAACAGAAATAATGGTACCAGGAAAATGATCACGAATAAGACTTATTGCCGGAATTATCCTATTGATTTCTTCCTTTTCAGAGACTGGTTCAGATCCAGGACGCGTTGATAAACCGCCGACATCAATAATGTTTGCCCCTTCACGAATCATGCATTTGATCTTCTTTAGTATTTTATCTGTACTGTCATATTTTCCACCGTCATAAAATGAGTCCGGAGTGACATTTAAAATACCCATGACCTTTGGGGTAGATAGATCCAGTAGTTTGCCATTACAATTCAGGCTTCGGTTTTTTGAAAAAAATGTATCTTTAAAGAACATTTAAAGCTATTTATACTACTCAAAAGTAATAAAATACCCGTACATGAAATTTGTAGTTATTGAAGGGCTTGACGGATCCGGGAAATCAACCCAGATCAGATTATTACTCAAATACCTTGACAGCAGGGAAATATCATACAGGTATCTGCATTTTCCAAGAACAGATTCACCGGTCTTTGGCGGGCTTATTTCCATGTTCCTCAGGGGTGACCTCGGAAAATTAGGCACTGTGAATCCATACCTGATTGCGCTTATTTATGCAGGTGACAGGAATGATGCAAAGAATATAATATCCCAATGGATGAAAGAAGGACATTATGTTATTGCAGACCGGTATGTAAGTTCGAATATCGCTTTTCAATGTGCCAAAATTCAGAAGCAGCAGGAGAAACTGGAATTAAAGAAATGGATAATGAATCTTGAATATGACTATTACAGGATACCCAGGCCTGATATACAGCTTTTTCTGGATGTACCTTTTGATTTCACCGAAAAAAAATTGAAAGATCCCAGACAGGGAGAAGACAGAAGATATCTTAACGGGCAAACTGATATTCATGAACAGAACCTTGAATTTCAAAAGGAAGTCAGAAAAGTGTACCTTGATTTAGCTGCTGAAGATCCTCAATTTTTCAGGATTAATTGCAGTGATAGGCAAAACGGGATCCTTTCTCCTGAAAACATTTTCGAAAAGATAAAGAAACAACTGGGCATTTGATAAATTTTTTTTAGTTTGAAAATGAAAGTTTTAATCAGCATCAGCAGGCTTATTACCGGAGCAGTTTTTATTTTTTCAGGTTTCGTAAAGGCAGTCGATCCACTCGGATCGACTTACAAATTCACAGATTATTTCGTTGCTTTTCATATTCAGTTTCTTGAACCTGTTGCATTACCCCTGGCTGTAATACTTGCATCAGTTGAATTCCTGATTGGAATTTCGATGCTGCTTGGTTACAGGTACAAAATTGCTTCATTGGGACTTTTGATCTTCATGGTATTCTTTACAATTCTGACCTTTATTCTTGCATTGACAAATCCTGTATCAGATTGTGGATGTTTCGGAGATGCAATAATCATGACCAACTGGCAGACATTTATTAAAAATATCATTCTGCTTCCGTTTGCTGTTTTGATATTTATTTCCAGGCAAAGGATCAGTCCTGTATATCCGACTTTTGCCGAATGGATTTATCTCTCTGTGTTTGCTTTGCTGGGGGTGGCATTTCAGGTTCATGCCCTTCGTCATCTTCCTATACTTGATTTCAGGCCATACAGTATTGGAACCCACATTGCTGACAAAATGGTTATACCTGAAGGTGCTCAGACTGATGAGTACAAAACATACCTTTATTATGAGAAGGATGGGCAGGTAATGGAGTTTACAGAGGATAACTATCCCTGGCAGGATTCAACATGGAAATTTGTGGATAGCCGGAATACCCTTTTAAAGAAAGGGTACGAACCTCCAATTCATGATTTTACGATAGTCGATGAAAATGGATTTGATTGCACTGAATTAATACTTAAAGACCCGGATTACAGTATGTTACTTATTGCTTATAACCTTCAGGATGCTGATGATGATGCATTGAAAATGGCCAATGACCTTGCAGCTTTTTGTACAAATAATAATTGTTCGTTTTATTGCCTGACAGCATCAAACAAGAATGAAATAGTAGAAAAAATTTCTTCTCTAAATCTGAATCTTGATTTTTGTACTACTGATGAAATTACACTGAAAACAATAATAAGGTCAAATCCCGGACTTGTTCTGCTCAAGGAAGGAACCATTATAGGGAAGTGGCATTACAGGGATTATCCGGAATTAATGAATACCGGTAATAATTATCTGGCATTTTCTCTTGATAAAGCCAGGAAAGATAATGAAAGGACAATAATCCTTCTACTTGCAGTATTTGTGCTATTTATTGCTGCAGTTATCAGGATTATTTATTCTGCCGACTTTTGAAGAAAATAATAATAATCTATAACTATGAGAAAACAAATTGTTGCTGGAAACTGGAAAATGAATACCACTCTTTCTGAGGGAATAAACCTCGCAAAAGATGTCAACAAGCTTGTCGAAAGTAATCCATCAGAAGTGATTGTAATCGTGGCTCCTCCATTTATCCATCTTACTGAAATAAGTAAACTCCTGACCAGGGTTTTTTTGTCCGCACAGAATTGTGCTTCTGAATCCAAAGGAGCCTATACCGGAGAAGTTTCAGTTGATATGATTAAATCAACAGGAGCACAGTATGTTATAATAGGCCATTCTGAACGGCGAAGTTATTTCCATGAAGACAATGAAACGTTATTTAAGAAGGCAAAACTGGCTATTGATCAGGATCTTATTCCAATTTTTTGTTGTGGTGAACAATTATCAGAAAGAGAATCATGCAAGCATTTTGATACTGTAAAGAAGCAACTGGATGAATCTGTTTTTAAATTCAATGAGATCCAGTTCAGGAAATTAGTGATTGCCTATGAACCTGTTTGGGCCATCGGGACCGGAGTAAATGCAACTCCTGAACAGGCACAGGAGATGCACAAATTTATCCGGGAACTGATTAATAAACAATATGATGAACACACTGCAGAAGATACAACTATTCTGTATGGAGGAAGTTGTAAACCTTCAAATGCCAGGGATTTATTTAAAAATCCGGATGTCGATGGTGGGCTTATTGGAGGAGCATCTCTGCAGGCAAATGATTTTATGGCTATAGTTCAATCTGTCAGATAAATCAACTATCATGAAAAAAGGAATTTTGCTGGTTGCGGTCATATTATTTTCCATGCAATATATATCCTCTCAGGTCATTTCAACCTTTTCCAGTGAACCGGAAAAATATACCAATGAATTAAAAACATTCATGGGATCTGTTTTATCGGAAAATGAAAAGATTATAATGGATAATTATACGACTGCCTGGGATAGTGGTATGATTTCGCCTGCTGCTAAAAATGATATAATTATTCTGTCAAATAAACTTTTAAGGAAAAATGCCCGTCCAAAGCCACACTTTATGCTGTTTATTTTGAATCAGGAGGCTTTTCTGAATGGAGTTCAGAATGAAGACAGTTACAATGCATGGATGCAAGGACTTGATTTTCTTGTCGATTCGAAGAACAGACAGGTGACTGAAGTTGAGAACTATTTGAATATCACTAATAATCTGATCCGTCATAATATTATTTTTCAGTCGACCGGAACACAATGGAAAGCCTCACAACCTGATTTTTATTTTGAGTTTAAGGATTCAGTCAGGATAATATTTAAACCGGTCGTATTAACCTGTATAGCAGTTCGTGATAGTATACAAATATTTGATGCAGAAGGGATTTTTGAACCATATTCTCAGACCTGGTATGGAAAAAGGGGGAGGGTTACCTGGGAAAGGTCTGGGTATAACAGCAATGAGGTTTACAGTGAACTAGGCAGATACCGTATAAATATGAGGTTATCGAATTATACTGCCGATTCCGTTAATTTTTACAATAAGATTTACCTGAATTTCAGTATGCTCGGTAAGCTTGAAGATAAAGTTGAGCCTTTTGGGTCACCTGAAAAATCCAATTATCCAAGATTTGAATCATATCAGATTAATTACAGGATAGATAACATTTACAAAAATGTGAATTTTCAGGGAGGATTGGCTATGCTTGGCCCTAAACTTGTCGGTTCGGGAACAAAATTTCAGAAAGCAAAGCTTCAATTTTTCAAAAACGATTCTATTAAAATGGTTGCCTTTTCGGAGTATTTTGCATTTCAACCTGGCCGGCTTACAGGTGTTGGAGCACAAGTTACAATTCCAATGGGGAAAGATTCTATTTATCATCCTTATCTGGGGCTGAATTATACTTCTAAAGACAATATTATTTCACTGAACAGGACCGAGGATTTTCAATCGCAATCACCATTTTATAATAATTATCACAAGGTTGAAATGAATTTTGACCAGTTGCGATGGAAACTTGACGAAAACAAGATATTATTCAAAGGCAGAGAAGGCTCAGCATCGAGCGTGGCAAATTTCCAGTCTGATAATCTGTTCGATGCCCGGACATATGTTCGTCTTCAGGGAATTGATGAAACAAATCCACTGGCATTATTACGCAGATATTCAGAGGCTGCATTTTCGATCACTTTCAGAGGTATAGATTTTGCGAAATTTATCAGAACACAGCATAACCAGGTTCAGCAGATGCTGAAACGGCTTTCCAATATGGGATTTCTGATTTATAATATTGATGATGATTTGGTTACATTGCGTCAAAAGCTTTACGACTGGGTATATGCCAGCGTTGATTATATTGATTATGATGTAATAAACCTTGTATCTGAAATCCAGGCACCACTTGAGAATGGCAGCCTGGATCTTTCAACATATGATCTTACTATAAATGGTATATCTTCAATCCGATTAAGTAATGCACAGAATGTCGGAATTTTTCCCCGGTATTCAAAAATTATCCTCAAGAGGAATCGCAGTTTTCAGTTTGATGGGATTATAGATGCAGGCCTGTTCAACTTTTATGGCGAGAAATTCTTTTTTAATTATGACAGTTTCAGGTTGGATCTGCAGGATATAGATAGCCTGAGCTTTAAGGTTAAGACGGAAGATCTGGATGCTTATGGAAGAGCTGCTTTACTGAATATAACAAGTATAATTGAGGATATGACCGGAGAGTTACTTATCGATAAACCTGATAATAAATCCGGACGAAAAGATTATCCGCATTACCCAATTTTTACCAGCAAGGAAAACTCATTTGTTTATTATGACGATCCGGAAATTCAGAATGGTGTCTATAAAAAGAATGATTTTTATTTCGAGATTTATCCATTTAAATTTGACAGCCTTGATAATTTTTCAAAAATGGGATTAAAGCTTAACGGACGTTTTGTATCAGCCGATATTTTTCCTGACATAGAACAAACCCTGCTTATCCAGGAGGACCAATCCCTTGGTTTCAGGCATGTAACCGACACATCAGGACTCGCTTTCTACAAGGGCAAGGGCAAATATTATGAATATCTTAACATGAGCAACCAGGGGTTGATAGGTACTGGAAAATTTGAATACCTTACATCGGTGGGGAGATCAGAAAGTATAATGTTTCACCCCGATTCTATGTTCGCCACTCTGTCACAATTTGAGATACAGAAAAAGCTTTCCGGGATTGAATATCCCCTTGTAAGATCGATGAACAATAATATTATTTTTTATCCTTATCTGGATCGACTTTTGGTCTCAAAAGGAAGCAAGCCCTTTACAATTCTTAATGACAGCACTTTTCTGGATGGTGATTTGTTGCTTACATCAACAGGACTTTCGGGATCTGGAAAAATGGATCTGACAAATTCCGTTCTTGTTTCAGATAAGTTTGATTATCAGGCATATGCATTTAATTCAGATACTGCAGACTTCAGACTCAAATCGCTGAATACAGATGGTTTTACATTGGTAACAGATAATATAAATGCCCATGTCGACTTTGAAAGTCGTTCAGGGCTGTTCCAGACCAATAAGGAATTCTCGCTTGTTGAATTCCCTGAAAATAAATATATCAGCCGGCTTAATCTTTTCGCCTGGAATATGGATAGTACTAAACTGGAGATGGGGACCAAATCAGGCGGCGAAGGACCTCCGAAGACTTATCAGACATTAGAAGGTGAAGAAGAACTGATTGGACCCAGGTATATATCAATCGATCGTAACCAGGATTCATTAAGCTTTGTTTCAAACAGTGCTGTGTATGATTATAAGAATAATATCATACGTGCCTCTAATGTGACATTTCTAAAGGTTGCTGATGCATATATCTATCCAAAGGATGGAAAAATAAATGTAAAACCGGATGGATATATTCAAAAGCTGGCGGACGCAAATATATTAGTTAACCGGCAATCCAAATTGCATTCAATTTATAGTGCCGCAGTAAATATTCTTGGTAAATACAATTATATGGGAACAGGTTATTATGATTATGTTGATGAAACAGCTGAAAAGCAATCTATTTTCTTTGATGATATTCAGGTAGATGATTCGATTAATACAATTGCTAACGGGAATATCCCTGAAACGCAGAACTTTACTCTGAGTCCTTATTATGGATTCCAGGGCAAGGCAAAATTATTTGCAGAAAATCCATTTCTTACATTTAACGGAGGTGTAAAACTTGTTCACGAATGCGAAAGTCTGGAAGTAAATTATGTCAAATTTGAAGCTGAAATAAATCCGGCTGATATTTATATTCCAGTTCCAGCCCAGCCACTGGATATTAATATGAATTATCTGCACGCAGGGATTTTTATAACACGGGATTCGTCTCATATCTACCCTGCTTTTTTCAACAGGAAAAAATTGCCGAGTGACAGGTTTATTGTCACTGCTAATGGATTCCTTTATTATGACAAGAAAACGGATGAATATAGAATCGCAAGTAAAGAAAAACTTGCTAATCTTCAATTACCCGGTAATTATCTTAAGCTGATTCGTAACACATGTATTGAATATGGGGAAGGTGATATAGATCTTGGGATCAGATTAGGGCAAACTGTCATCTCCACATTTGGAGATGTGGAACATGAAACTATAACAGAGAAGACAACT
>Ga0153916_10003737_pt1 | contig 11384 bp, 15 predicted proteins | sample Opewatmetagenome_FD_109642 | JGI IMG/M metagenome (GOLD analysis project Ga0153916, IMG submission 109642) | Freshwater wetland microbial communities from Ohio, USA - Open water 3 Core 3 Depth 4 metaG | ecosystem: Environmental > Aquatic > Freshwater > Wetlands | place: USA: Ohio, Lake Erie...
CAGGGCGCTCACATTATGAAGAGGCTTCAGGAGTTTCAGGACCAAAGTGAAATCGTTGGAGATGTGCGCGGGAAAGGTCTGATGATAGGCATGGAAATCGTTGAGGACAAGGAGAGCAATAAACCAGCATCGGAGAAAGTCAACGAAATTATGACGCGCTCATGGAAGAGAGGGGTCAATGTCATAACTTGTGGTGCCTCAACGATAAGGATCGCGCCGCCGATAATAATCAACCAAGAGCTTGTAGACGCTGCCTTGGACATAATACTGGACGTGACAAAAGAAGTCGAAAGGGAGAAGTAAGCCTCGCTCAATGTGTCAAGATGAAAATCCGCAGGCTAACGCTCGAAGACTACGATAGAGTAACCGAACTTTGGTCAAGGGCGAAGCTGCCATTCAAACCGAAAGGCCGGGACAGCAGAGATGCAATGGCAACTCAGATGGTGGCAACCCCTGATTTTTTTCTGGGAGCGTACCAAGATGACGACCTGATTGGTGTGGCAATCCTAACGTGCGAAGGGCGCAAAGGCTGGATTAACCGCTTAGCCGTTGACCCAGATTGTAGACGTCGCGGTGTTGCCAGGGCTCTGATTGCTGAGTGTGAGAAGACATTGAGGAGACACGGCGTTGGGCTCTTCTGCGTCCTAATTGATTACGGCAACTCTGTGTCTAAAGAGTTGTTTAAAGAATGCGGCTACGTTGAGCATCACGATATCGTGTATTTCAGCAAGCGCGACAGCGATGAGATCTGAAGTTTGAAAAAAGTTAAGCTTCTCTGTCTTTAGATCTTGGCTCGTGGACTGCATTATTCGCGCGCTAGCGAACTGCCGCAATTGAGGTTTTTCGACGGTTTGAAGTAGACTTCTAGAAGCTGCTTGGTTTTGCTATGACTTCTCTTATTTTCAGTTCGAAGAACCTTGCGGTGTTTGCTGGTCGAAGCCGAAGTGCTGTATCTGCTCCTCTGCCTGATCCGCCGATGGCAATTATGTCTCTATCAACTGCGATCAAACCCGCATCTGCAGCCATGAGGGCGATCTCCACACAGACTTTGGTCCCTTCGCCCATGAGTCTCAACACGTTTGCAATGAGTTCCAGAGGCTGGATTGTGCCGAAATCTTTGCGTATCGCCCTTTCTACGCTGCTTAAGGCATGTGTACCAGTGAAGATTTTTGCTCCGCTTGACGTAATTTGCTTCTTGTAGTCCTCCTGCAATTCGCCCGTTCCGGGTTCGTGGAAGCCGAAATTGTGGGTCACTATGACAACATTGAAGTTTTTGAAGGTACTAGAGGCTTTGGCGCCTGTTTCGCCAGTGGTTGATGCGACCACAATGTCCGCTATCTCCTCTCTTTCCGCGTATTCTTTGGCTGCCTTCAGGAGGGCATCGGTGTTTACCTCGCCTTTTTCTTTGAAGTATACGGTTCTTCTCTCAATGCTGGACATGAATCTTCGCCAAGTTGTAGTTGTGAGAGTGTTTTCTACTTTATGTTCCTGTGGAGGTATTATTCTGCAATTCGGTTTTCCTTTGCGGTTTCCTTTTCAGTTCCGTGCCGCACACTTCGCATGTTCTGAACTTGTAATCCGCCGGGTATTTTCTGTGACACGCGGGACAGTATCTTATCCATTCTAATTGGCGACGTATGCCGAAAGTGGCCAAGGCGGCAAAATCAATGCTTAGCCGATTCGCAACATTTTGGATTGAGTAATCATCCGTGATGATCAAGGGTGAATAGCCTTGTGTTTTGAGTTCTAAAGCAAGTGCTAAAAGCTGCAGATCGGTTTCGGATAGAAAGAACTTGTCGCCTACGGATATTGCAGAGGATTTGACTTTGTTCATGAAACTTGTTTCTGGTGTTTTGATTCTTAATCTTCCACTTTCTATCGCAGTGTTGAGTCTGACACTTGACAGGGATTTTCCAGATAGCTCTTCCCTGACCAGTGGCGAGGTGTAGTGTTCCTCGCATATTGAGAACGGGTCAAAACCAGCTATGAAGGCCGAGGTGTCCAGCACGGTGACTTTCTTCGATGCGCCGTCCGTGGGCTCTTTCACCTTGTTCTTTTGAAGAGGAGTCTGCTTTGCAGGCGGTGGTAGAAGTCTTCCCCGAATCGGACAAAGGAGGTTTCGTGCTCAGAACGTGTTACGGTTATGCTTGGGCGCTTAGATCTTATGATTCGATTGTGCTGCCCGTCGACTAGAATGAGCATTCTTCTTGGTCTCAGAACTTCAACTGTGAGACTCGAGTCAGCTGGGAAAACGATGGGGTGAAAATCGGTTAGGGGGCATATAGGCGTCAGAACGAACGCACTTACGCTTGGATCTAGGACTGGTCCTCCTGCCGATAGTGAGTATCCCGTAGAACCCGTTTGTGTGGATATCAGTAGCGAATCTGCTTGACAAGTCAGAATCGCTTCCTTGTCCTTCAAGATTCGTGTGTAGAGCAGCTTCGCTGGTTCATCGTGAGTAACAAGGACTTCGTTTAATGCGTCTGCAAATCTTGTTTCGTCCGCTTTTGCTGTCAGTTTCATGCACTTTTCGATCTGGTGGTCGCCATTTAGGCATTTATCCAATGCTTTGAAAGCGTTTTTCGGTTCGACTTCGGTGAGAAAACCCCGTATTCCCATGTTTATGGCAAGTATAGGCGGTTCAGGCTTGGGGATTGCGGTGCATGTTCTTAGGATTGTGCCGTCTCCGCCTATGGTTATTATTAGGTCGGTTTTCATTCGCTCCAGTGGGATAGTTTGAATTTTCCCGTTGACCTTCTTGGCTAGTGTATCTTCTATGTAGACTTTCACGCCTTTGGCTTTCAAGTATTCGGCTAGGTCTTCAGTGAGTCTTAATGCTCTTTTCTTGTCATAGCGAGCGACTATGCCAACACTTTTGAACAGGGTTTTCACCTTTAGTTTAGTAGCCGCACCTTAAGCTATATATGGATGTTGTTTAAAATGGCTCTATGTAAAACCGTAGTAAACAGGTGATTGTATGAGCAAGCCGGTTGACGTTGGGAGTCTGAAAGTCGGGGGTTACATGATTATTGATAGTGAGCCTTGCCACATTGTTGACATAGTTAAGTCCAAGCCTGGAAAGCACGGTTCTGCAAAGGCCAGAATTACAGCAATAGGCGTTTTCGATGGGGTCAAGCGAAGCTTTGTCAAACCCGTGGATTTGAACACTGAAGTCCCGATAATCGACAAGAGGACAGGGCAGATTTTCTCGGTTAATCCAAACGGAGTTCAAATAATGGACATGGAGAACTATGAGTACTTGGACGCCCCATACCCTGCTGAAGAGGAATTGAAATCCAAGATCTCTGCCGGAGTCGAAGTTGAGTACTGGAGAATCTTGGGCAAAGTGAAAATTGTTAGAGTAAAATAGATGCAAAGCTTGATCCTGACGCGCGCTAGGATTGGTATGCGCGTTGTAGCTGACAATAAGCCCGCGATTCATCTGTACGAGAAGTTTGGTTTCAACGTAGAAGGCGTTATGAGAGACTCGTCTTTTGGAGATGATGGAAGGTATCACGACGAAGTTGTCATGGGTCTAGTACTCGAGTAGCGTGATTGTTGCTGCTTTTTTAAATAGTTCTTTTCTTGACACTACGGAGTGGGGTTGAATCTGTTGAATCTTGCCAAGATTGTGGGTCAGGTTGAGACTGAGAGGATCTATGAACATGTCCTCAGAATCGAAGGGGTCAGGCACCCTATTGACACGCCTCAAAGGCTGAATGAAACCGCAGATTATATTCATACAAGGTTTGAGCAACATGGGCTCGCTGTGATTGAACACAATTTCAAAGTTGAAGGTTTTGATAGTACATTCCGAAACATTGAAGGCTTCCTCGGAACCGGAAGCGGCCCAGAGTTGCTGGTTGTGTCACATTACGATACACAATATGGCTGTCCAGGGGCTGACGACAACGGGTCTGCCGTGGCTGTGATGCTTGAAGCGGCTCGGGTTCTTGCAAAGGAGAAGGCCGTCTGCAACGTCCGTTTTGTCAGCTTCACTTTAGAAGAGCTGAATCCAACTCGAGTTTTGAGGCTGAGAAAGATTGCCCAAGGTCTTGGATTGACAGACAAAAACAACCGTTGCACTAGCGCGCATACGCAAAGAATAATGAAGCAGCTCAACGAGTTCCACGCTCATGGCTATGCGGCTGGTAAAAATCCTATTCAAGTTATTTCTGAATTCAAAAGCCAATTCGCGGATCAAATGAGCGAATCCGAAACCAAGTATGTAGAAGAAGTGGAGAAGTTGTCAAAGGAAATAACTCTTACGTCATGGGCTGGCAAAACCGCAGTAGTAGGCAGCGGCTCATGGGTTGAGGACGCTCTCCGAACTAAGAAGAAGGTGTCCGGCGTAATATGTCTTGACACCGTAGGATATACTTCCAACAAGGAACACTCACAGGCTCTTCCGAAAGGCATTGATCCAAGCATGTTTCAGACGTACAATGTGAAAGACACCACCGTTGGCAATTTCCTAGCGGTCGTCGGAGACGCAAACTCTGCCAGACTGCTTCAGTCTTTCTGTACTCAATGCAGGCTTGGCTCAGTCGGTCTTCCCTTTGTTAGTGTCCAAGTTCCTCTTGGGTACGCGATGATTACTCAAGTTATGTTCGACTTGGTTAGATCGGATCACGCACCTTTTTGGCGGGCTGGAATTCCTGCGATATTCCTGACGGACACAGCGGAGCTTCGAAATCCTTACTATCACACTCAGGCTGACACTATTGACAAACTGGATTTTGATTTCTTGACTAGGCTCTGCAAGGCCACAGTTGCTACAGCGATTGACCTAACCACTAGGCAATCGTGAGTAGACGACTAGCCTAAGTCCAATAGGGATAATGCTCTAGCTACCAAGTTCAAGTGCGCCCAAGGGCCTAAGGGTTGCAGCGTTGAACGATTTCCGTAGAATGCTAGTTTCCCATCACATTTTTCTAAGGAGAAACGCCTTCGCCGAGGAGACAAATCTGATTGAGGATTTGACAAGATATTGTCGTAACTCAGCACACAACTACGAATGAAACTTTCTGTCTTTCGTTCTTGCCCCGCCGACCCTGCAATTCCTTTACTGGCAAAATACAAGACGATAAGGGTCACAAATCACATTTATGCAAAGAGCCTGGAAAGGAAAGTTTTGGACAACGTAGTAATGATATGTTGACCCTGTGGGTCTTGAACCCTGATGAACATGTAACCTGCTTGGTTGCTGCTGTTAGAGGTCTAGCTCCACCAGTCCCAGCGGAGTGCCCTGAAACCCACATACAAGACGAGAAGAGTCGCTCCCCAGCTTAAGGCCACAGCCGCTATCTGCAATATCAGGTCCTTCAAGTAAGCATAGCTTATCCATGCTGATAACGAGCATAAGCCTATTAGTATGAGGACAAACGTAGCGATTTGGATGGCTTTTTCTCCAGGCATCTGTCATCACTCATCGTGGTTGTCTCAAGAGTTAGCATAACTTGCCGTTAAAAGACTTTCCATCAAGGTTTATCCCAGCGTCTAGCTATAACATATTTGGAGCCAATGATGCAAGAAGAGCCGTCTGAAACGTGACGAATCTAAATATGATGGGGCTGAGGCTTCAACATTCTACTCTGATGCTCTCTTCTCAACGTTCATGTTTGCGAGGTATGTGCACTTCAAGTATTCCCTTTTTGTAACTGACGTGCATCTTGTCCATGTCGACGGGCACTGGAACGCGCTTGTGGCAGTGTAGCTTGTGGAACTCGCCTTTCCGGTGGGTTGCGCCTAGTTCTTTGAACTGTATTTTCCGCTTCATCTCGGCGGAAATCTCTAACGTCCTCTCATCTAACGGCTTGACCTGAACGCTGCTTTCTAGAGTCAAAGGCAAGTCTACCGTCATAATCACCTCTCTAGCCGTAACCTTCATGTCGCTCAAAGGTCTCATCGCACAGGTTTTTTCATTCCAGCTTGGCATATCCATGATGGATTCTCTCCACCTGTCGAACTCTTCCTCCAAGCCCTCAAAATACGTGTCCATCAGGTCAAAGAAGGAACGTTCCCTTTTTCTGATTGCCATTCTTGCCATCCTCCTTACGATACGTACACGGGCAAGTCGTACTCCTGACTCTTCTTCATCTTGGTCATCTCTTGCTGGGTCCGTTGCATCACGTCTCTGGCCTTCAGACGAATCTCTTCGCCCTTCTCAAGAAGCTTTGCAATGTCCACTTTCATGCCAGTCATAGTGGCTAGACCTTTCAGCACTTCCGCCGCTGATTCTGGATCAGGATAATTCAGGAAACACTGCGCCATCAACGTGATAGCTGGTATGCCAATCTGCGAAGCGCGCATCAGCATGATCGCTTGAGGTCCCACCATGTAACCTTCCATCAACGCCTCAATGCCCTTGTCTTTAACGGTCTTAAGCGTCTCTGGACTTGACGCAGCAGCAAAAACCTTCAGCTCTTTTGCATCTTGTCTATCTTCGATAGGCATGCCGCTTAGCGAAACCATCAACTTGACCTTCTTGCTCCTTCCCCACTCAATCAACGTATCCATGACTTGATAGATTATTTCAGCAGAGATCGGCGTCTCAGAAACCGCCAGCATGATCTTGTCATTACCGAAAACTCTGATGGAAGAATGCGGCAGTCCCTCATGCAGAACAATCAACGGCGGCATCAGCCTCGAATCCAAGTAAGCAATCTCAGCCAGTCCCAGCTCCTCAATCAAGTGCGAAGCAGCGATCACACCAACCAGTCCAACGTCTGGAAAACCGAACAGCATCACAGCACCAATTGGAATCTGCGCCTTCTCAATAACTTTGATTTCACTCAAGCTAGACTCCTCAAATACTTAGAATCAAACTCGCTGTAAAAAGCTTATGGAGAGCAACCTTAAAGAGCAAAATACCTCTCTAGACTCATATCCAAAGAAAAATATGGAGAAAAATCATGGCATTAGACCGCTTGGGTTCCTCACTTTACGATGCAATTAAGAAGGTTTTTAAAGCCTCAGTCGTCGATGAGGCAACAGTAAAGGAACTTGTTCGCGATATACAACGGGCTTTGCTTCAGTCAGACGTAAACGTCCAGCTTGTTCTTGACATTTCCAAGCGAATAGAAGAGAGAGCACTGAAAGAGAAGGTTCCGCCTGGAATTTCAAGGCGAGAGCACATCATAAAGGTTGTCTACGAGGAGCTAACGCGCTTTCTAGGCGAGAAACAGATTCAAGTAAAAATTGAGCCTGGAAAAAGAAAAATAGTCATGCTTGTCGGCATTCAAGGTTCTGGAAAAACCACTCAAGCTTCGAAACTTGCCAGGTTCTTCCAAAAAAGAGGTCTCAAGCCTGCCATGGTTTGCGCCGACACTTTTAGACCCGGCGCCTATGCCCAACTTCAGCAGCTTGCAAACCGCATAAACGTGCCCATATATGGCGATCCCAAAGCCAAAGACGCGGTCAAAGTGGTTCAAGAAGGCTTGAAACAATTCGAAGACAAAGATGTTGTCATAGTCGACACTTCAGGCCGCCACAAAGAAGAGCAAGAACTCATCAAAGAAATGAAGATCCTTGAGAGAAGCATCAAACCCGACGAAGTCATGCTAGTCATTGACGGCACAATCGGTCAACAGGCACTGGTTCAGGCGAAGGCTTTCCACGAAGCAACGCCCATCGGCTCGATTCTCGTCACGAAGCTTGACGGCTCAGCAAGGGGAGGGGGCGCCCTCTCTGCTGTGGCTGCGACGGGCGCACCAATAAAGTTCATCGGTACAGGCGAAAAGATCGAAGACATCGAAGCTTTTATCCCATCACGCTTCGTCGGTAGGCTTCTTGGTATGGGCGACTTGGAGACCCTTCTCGAGAAAGTCAAGGAAGCAGAAATCAAAGTCCCGGAGAAAAAGGCAAAGGCCATAATGAGTGGCAAGTTCACGTTAACAGATATGTATGAGCAGTTTGAGGCCTTCAAAGGCATGGGAACGTTCAAGAAACTCCTGCAGATGCTTCCGGGCGCCTCCAAAATCCCAGATGATGCATTAAACATAGCGGAAGACCGCCTGGCCAAATGGCGCGTGATGATTCAGTCTATGACGCCTGAGGAAAGGGATAATCCCAAGATCTTCAACGCTTCAAGAATGAAGCGGGTGGCCCGAGGATCTGGAACGGCCGAGAAAGAAGTCAAAGAACTCTTGAAGCAATACTTGGTCATGCGAAAGATGCTCAAAACACTCCGCAGAAAGAAGAAGCTGCCTTTCTTCGGAAAGGGAATGCCGATCGATCTCAAATAGAATTCTGAGCTTCATCTGGAAGGTTCTAGCATGGACGTTTTAGGAAAAGCGCTGGCAATGCTTGAGAACCACCCACTGTGTGACCACTGCCTGGGAAGACAATTTGCGATGCTCGGACATGGGCTGCAGAACGACGAAAGGGGAAAGGCCATAAAGCTGACGCTTACGTTCCAAGCTCAAGCGATGATGCTAGCCAAAGACAAACAAGGAGTAGGAACTCTCAAGATCCTCGCCATCAACGGCTTCTGTGAAGCGGCAAGAGAAGTTCTTCAAAAAATGAACAAACGTGTGCCAAGCCAAAAGGCTCTGAAATCCTGCTTCCTGTGCGACGACAGATTTGAAAGCGTTGAGGACTTGGTGGAGGGGGCATTGCCTCTCCTGAAGGATTATGAATACCGCACTTTCTTATTGGGCACGGAGCTTCCAATAGAGGTTGAAGAACGCGAAGATGAGTTCAAGGCCAAGTTTGAAGTGAGGTACGGAGAGGATTTGCGCAACGAGTTTGGAAGGGTCATCGGCAAAAGGATTGCGGATAATATTGGCAAGACCGTGGATTTCAAAAAACCTGAAATTGTGATACTTGTCAATCCATTCTCCGCAGAAACAAGTGTTCAATCGAACCCGCTCTACATTGCTGGTCGGTACAGAAAACTTGCGAGAGGTATACCACAGTCCAAGTGGCTTTGTTCAAACTGCCACGGAGGAGGTTGCGAAAAATGTGGCGGAACGGGAAAAATGTATCCGGAATCAGTCGAAGAAATAGTCGGAGTACCGCTCTTGAAGGCGGCTGAGGGTTCAAAAACCTCTTTCCACGGCTCAGGAAGAGAAGACATTGATGCCCGCATGTTAGGCAATGGCAGACCCTTCGCAATCGAGATTACGCAACCTAAGAAAAGGTTTTTGGATCTCAAGAATCTGGAGAAGACTATCAACAGACTTGGTAAGGGCAAGGTTCAGGTTTCAACTCTGAGGTTTGCAGATAGAGCTTTTGTCAGAAAACTGAAAAAATCAGAATCGACCCAGAAGGAATATCGGGTCATCATAGAGTTTGAGAACAGAATCAATGATGGAGACATGCGGTTTGTTAAGGAGAAGCTGGTGAATGCCATTGTCATGCAGAGGACACCCACGCGTGTTATGCATAGAAGGGCGGATTTGACGCGGGAAAAGTACATATACGAGCTGAACATTAAGAAACTGGCACCAAAAAAGGCTGAAATGAAACTGCGTTGTCAAGGCGGACTCTACGTCAAGGAATTAGTGAGCGGCGATGAAGGAAGAACCACACCAAGCGTTACAGAAATCCTCAAAAACAAAGCGAAGCCCATGAAACTTGATGTTTTGAATGTGATAATGGAAGATTAGAGTGATGAAAGATGAGAGGGTCAAAAGGTTTTCGCAATAGCACGCGACGCCTATTGAAGAAGGCGCCGCGAGAAAGGGGGAAAATAAAACTGAGCAAACTTCTGTATGAATATGAGCCTGGAAGCCGTGTGGTCATAAAGCTGGATTCTAGCGTTCAGAAAGGAATGCCTCACCGACGTTTTCATGGAAGAGTCGGCACAATTGTCGAGAAGCGTGGAAGAAGCTACGTAATAAGTGTTTCACAGGGAGACGCCATGAAAGAGATTATTGCCAGACCCGAACATTTGGAACCATTCAAAGGTGATTAAACTGTCGGAGAAAGAAACAGTAAGAGCTAATCTTACGCTTCCCCGAGTCAAGAGCATACTAGAGTCTATCGGAGAAGAGAATCTTGACCAGTTCCAGCGACGCACGTTTGACTATGTGTCCAAGTTCTCCAAGGTGGAGGCTGAAGCCTCGGAAAAGCTTGTCGAAAAGCTTGTCTCCGAATTTGGGCTGGAGGAAGAAGAAGCGGTTCAAGTAGTCAACTGCATGCCCAAAACCGTTGACGAGTTGAGAGTTTTTCTGGCGGGCGGTCGCAAAATTATTGAAACGTCAAAGCTTGAAACCATAGTTAGCCTTTTGGAAGAACATCGAAAGCTGAAATGAGGGCTTCAACTTAGCGACTGTTTTTTAAGCAATAAATGACAATATAAAGGCGACTATGGCAATGATGGAGAAGCGGTACGAAGAGTACGCTTATATCTTAGATTTCCTTCCGCACGGTCGACAGGGCGTTCGGCCTTCAGGACGGGCTGGTTACCGAGCGGGTGCTCTGGTCCAGTTGGTAGGCTCAGAGTTCTTCACACTGCTAGAGGCTTTGATAAAAGATGGTGTCATGGTCAAGCCCCACGACCGCGTCTACGTTGGAAAGGAGTCCCGCGACGAAATCACGTACATTATCGGAAGAATCGGCTATGAAGAACTGACAGCGGCTGCAAGAATGGAACTGCCGGCGGTGATCAGCAGGATAGTGCTGAACCGTGAACTGTGGTTCATCAACTTCTTCAACACCGCACGCGCTGTAACGCCAAGAATGCACGCGCTGGAGTTGGTACCGGGTATAGGCAAGAAGTACATGTGGCAAGTCATAAATGCACGAGAGAAGAAGCCCTTCGAAAACTATGGTGATCTGCAGAAGCGCACCGAACTGCCTAATCCAGTAAAACTGATAACGAAAAGGGTTCTTGAGGAACTTGAGGGCGATAGTAAATATCGCTTGTTTACGAGAGCCCAATAGGGCAAATAGACAAGCTAGCGGGTTCTTATGAGTCTCTTGGAAGTTTCGAAGTCCTTACTTCGAAAACATCGAATCACTCCGAACAAGTTTCTGGGACAGAACTTCATAATTGATTCTTCCATTTTCAAATCAATGGGTGAATATGCTTCACTTGACAGAGACGATGTAGTGCTAGACATTGGTGCTGGCCTTGGGTTCTTGACTCGATTCCTAGCGGAAAGGTGCCGAAACGTTCTAGCCGTCGAAGCGGATCCAAAGCTAGTAGCAGTTCTATGCGAACGCCTCCAAGGCTTGACTAATGTTGAACTGATTAAAGGGAGCGTTCTCAAAGTGCAATTGCCTTCATTCAGCAAGGTGGTTTCAATTCCTCCATATCAAATCTCTTCACGCTTGCTTCTGTGGCTGTTTAGCAGGGGTTTTGATTGCACTATTGCGATTTTTCAGAAGGAATTTGCCGAGCGTCTCATCGCGGAGATCGGAAGCGAAGAATATGG
>Ga0153916_10003738_pt1 | contig 11382 bp, 9 predicted proteins | sample Opewatmetagenome_FD_109642 | JGI IMG/M metagenome (GOLD analysis project Ga0153916, IMG submission 109642) | Freshwater wetland microbial communities from Ohio, USA - Open water 3 Core 3 Depth 4 metaG | ecosystem: Environmental > Aquatic > Freshwater > Wetlands | place: USA: Ohio, Lake Erie, Old...
ATGTTCGAGCAGGAACTCTCGGAAGACATGCTGCGCCGCGCGCTCGACGAACTGAAATCCGACTGGGTGAACAAGGCCACTGAACTGGTGCAGGTGGCGGAAGGCTGGCGCTTCCAGACCAGCCCGGAAATGCAGCCTTACCTCGCGCGCATGCGCAACGAGAAGCCGCCGCGCTACTCGCGCGCCGTGCTGGAAACGCTGGCCATCATTGCCTACCGCCAGCCAGTCAGCCGCGGCGACATCGAGGAAATACGCGGCGTCGCGGTGGCCAGCACGGTGCTGAAAGCGCTGGAAACGCGCGGCTGGATCGAAGCTGTGGGCCATCGCGACGTGCCCGGCCGCCCGGCGCTGTATGCCACAACCAAGGCTTTCCTCGACGACCTGAATCTGCGTTCGCTGCAGGAATTGCCGCCGCTGGAAGAAATAGGCGGGCTGGCGAACACGGGCGCCGAGGCCACGGGGCCGAGCAACTAACTAATCGAATCGAAGGTTAACCATGTCACGAAACACCGGAACACGGCTGCGTCGCAGCCAAAAACCCAAGCCAGAACCGAAGTCGGAGTCGAGAAAGAAAACGGCTCCCCAGTCGCTGGAACCCGCGGCAACGCACAAGCTGCAAAAAATGCTGGCCCAGGCCGGGCTCGGTTCGCGCCGCGATATGGAGGAGATGATAGCGGCCGGCCGTGTCACGATTAACGGCGTGGTGGCGGAGATCGGCGCCCGTGTTGGGCCCGACGACGTGGTGCGCGTGGACAAACGGCCTATCAAGCTGCAGTACGACACACAAAAGCTGCGCGTGCTGCTCTACCACAAACCGGAAGGCGAGATCGTCAGCCGCGACGACCCGGAAAAGCGCGCCAGCGTATTCGACAAGCTGCCGCCGATACGGGGCGCCAAATGGACCGCCATCGGGCGGCTGGATTTCAACACCAGCGGCTTGCTGATTTTCACCACCTCGGGCGACATGGCAAACCGCATGATGCACCCCTCCTTCGAGGTGGAGCGCGAATACGCGGTGCGTATCATGGGAACGTTGACGGACGAACAGATCATCGCGCTCAAGCAGGGCATCGAACTGGAGGACGGCATGGCGCGCTTCGACAGCCTCGTCGACCAGGGCGGCGAGGGCTCCAATCACTGGTATTACGTGGTCCTGAGGGAAGGACGCAACCGCGAAGTGCGGCGCATGTTCGAGGCGCTCGGGCTTACCGTGAGCCGTCTGATCCGCGTGCGCTTCGGTATCGTCAGCCTGCCCTCGCGTTTGAAGCGCGGCCACTGGCTGGAGCTTGAAGCGGAGGACGTGGGGAAGATGCTGACGTGGGCCGGGATGGACGCTTAACCGTCACCCCGCGCCAGCGGGAATCCAGTCACGCAGCGTGTTCGCTACGCTCCTTCGCCCGGTGCGATTTCGGCGGTTTTCTCGCCGCTTTTTTTCGCCGCGGTAGTAGCCTCGGCAATCCGTTGGCGCAGATCCTTGAGTTCCTCCGCCGCCGGATTTAGCGATTCGATCTTGCCCACCAGCAACCGGGCGCGTTGCACCTGCTTCTTCTCCAGCGCCTGCTTGGCGAATTCACCCAATCGCCAGGTCTGGTTGTCCGTGGCCTTGATCAGACGGCGTGCATACTCGTCCATGGTCTTGTGCTCATCCAGCGCCGCAGCATACTGGACCAGCGCCCGCAGTTGTGGAATCTCCTCCGAGTTGGCCGCGACCAGGCGGCTCAGTTCCCGTCCAGCCAGCAGCGTATCCTTCTTGGCCAAGCCGAGCAATTGCCACTTGCGCTCCTCGTCGCTCTGCGGCTGCCGCGCCGCTAGCTGCGGCCAGTCGCCCTGCTCGAACAGAATTTGCGCTTCCGCCACGCGCCGCGCCGGCTCATCCTTGATGCGGGCAAGAGCCAGCCGGGCTTCGGGCTGCCGGCCCAATCCCAACAATGCCAGAGCCTGCTGGGCGTGCGTGCGGTCTGGCCAGTCCCGCTGCTTGGCGTACAACTTGAATGCGCCATCGAAATCGTAAGCACGCCACAAGTACTCGTATTCCACCCCGCGGCTGAGCAGCGGGTCCAGCTTGGCCAGTGCCTTGCCCGCCTTTTCCGCCATGGGCATGTCGTTCTTCGAAAAAAAGAAGTCCGCCTGGGCGTACAGGCGCTGTGCTGGCTTGTCCACGTAAGGCACGAGGTCGAAGTGGAAATTGTCCTTGAGGAAGGCATACGGATCTTCTTTTCCAACCGGGTTCTGGGTTATGGCGGAAAGCCGCACCTCCGAGAGGATGTTGGTGTCGGTGTTCGGGGTCATTTTTCCTGCGGCGGCCACGGCTTCGCGGCGCGACAGGGCGAGGTACCAGAGCAGATCCTCGGGGGTGGTGATGTCTTGGTTGCTCAGGGTTGCGTTGATCTTGGGCTGTTTGAGAACCCGCTGGATGCGCTCGTAGTCGAGCTTGATCGGCTTGTTGGAGCCGAACAGGAGGAAGTCGCCCGTGTCCAGGTTGGCAAACGTGATGCCGTAGGGAAACACGTCGTAGAACGCTCGGAAGATGGAGCGCAGGGTGGTGGCGTCCATGTTGAACAGGTTGACCCATTGGCCGAATACCCCGCCTTCGTTGAGGCGGGACTTGGCGATCTGCCAGAACTGCTGGGTGAACACGCTGGACGCGCCGGCGAGCCACGGATGTGAGGGCTGCGCCGCGATGATGTCGTAAGTTTGTTTCTCCACCAGCAGGGTGTTGCGCGCGTCGTTGAAATCCAGCTTGACGCGCGGATCGCGTAGCGCGGCGATTTGGCCACCGGCGATGGCGCGTCCAGCCTCGACCACCGCCGGCTCCAGTTCCACGATCCGGATCGACTTGAGATCGGTCAGAGTCAGGGCACGGGTCGTTATGCCGCCGCCAAAACCGACCGCAAAGGCGCTTTTCGGATGGTCCTGCAGCATGTAGGGGACGAGGCCCAGCAATGTCTCCACGACCAGTGCCTTGTTGGGATCCTTGGTGTTGATCAGGGATTCGTTCAACCCATTGTTTTGCAGTTTCGCGGTAATGCCGTCGTAAGTGACCATGCTGATAACGCCGGCCTTGCCTTCCTTGAGGAACAGGAACTTTGCCTTTTGCCCACGCTGGGCGTCAGTGTCGTAACGGTAATCCACCGAGGAGATGAGATCCTTGTAGTTCAGGTGGGGCAGCGCGGTGCTGCTTATGAAAGCGAGTGCGGCCGCGCCCGCCAGCGCCGCACGGGGCAAAATGCCGTCGATTGCGGGCAGGAACAAAAGAGGCAGGAACAGGATGGCCACAGCCGTCCCGGTCAGCAAGGCATCGGTGCCGTACTCAGGAATGAACCAGAAGCCGGCCAGGATCGCGCCGAAAATGCTGGCCACGGTGTTAATGGCGTAGGCCTTGCCGATACGCGCCCGGATGCCCGACAGGTTGCCGCAGTAAAGCTTGAGGTTGAGCGGGAACAGGGCGCCGAACAGAAAGGTGGGGACAAACAGCAAAACAAAAACGAAAGAATACTTCACGCCGAGCAGCACCGGGGAAGGCACGATGAGATGGTTGAGTGCTTTGTAGACGGGGGGGATTCCGCTCAAGCCGACCCTGGTGAGAATCAACGATGCACCAAGCATGACTAGTCCCGTTGCCATCCATAACTGCGGCGAACGGATGCGCTCCAGGTGTGTCTTGATGGCCCACGATCCCGCCGCGATGCCGCTGAGAAAAACGGTAAGGATGGCCGCAAAACCGTAGATGGTCGTGCCGGTGAAGATGGCCAGATATTTTGTCCAGCCGACCTGCGTTGCGATGGAAACGAACCCGGTGGCGAACAGCACAATGAGCGCGCGGGTGCGTAGCGGTGCTTCCTCGGTCAATGCCCCAACCGAGGAACGTCCAAGCTCTTGGGGTGGCAGTTCAAGCGGCGGCAAGACCAGGCGTTTGTTGAAGAAATACGCCGCACCAACGATGGTCATATTAAGTGCGAACGCGATATAAATAGCCCCGTCCAGCCCCCAGGTCGGGATGAATAAGAACCCGGAGAGCGCTGCGCCCAACACGGCGCCGGCGGTGTTCAGGCTGTACAGTTGGCCGACCCGCAGTCCTACCTCATGCTGCCTACGAATAAGGATGGAGGCCATCACCGGGAACGTAGCCCCCATGCATATCGTTGGGATCGACAGCAACAGCAACGCCAGCAAGAACTTCAGACCAAGCTCGGTGCCGAATGCGGGAATCTGCGCCATCAACACGTCGAGATTGAGCAGGGCGGGCAGCAATGCGAGGCCACTAAACCCGATCAACAATTCCAAGGCAATGTAAGGCGTCAGGTTGCTGATGCGGTTGCGCGTGATGCGCTCCGCGAGATAACTGCCCAGCGCCATTCCGAGAAAAAAAGCAGCGAGGACTGTGCTGATCGATGCACTGGTCGAGCCCATGCTCAAGCCCAGCAGTCGTACCCAAGTGACCTGATAAGTCAGGCTGGCTACGCCCGAGAGGACCAGGAAGCCAGCAGCGAGCAAAAAGAAGCCAGGCGTGTGTTCGTGCGCACCTGTCGCCGCCGGATTGTCGTACACGTTGTTGGAATCTATCGGAATGGACAATTGTGTAAGACCTTAGCTGATTGGCTGGTGCTGTCACGCCATGAAGACGCCGGAATTTGGCCGCGGGACATATTAACATGCAGCCCCGAAAACACAATAAACGCCGTGTTCTTTACGCACGGTATGGGCTGCGTGCGAAGCTGTGTTCTGAGGCAACCGCTTTGCGAATATTAACAAACATTAATCCATGAATGCAGTACCTCTAGCGAGTACGAAACTCGTAAACCGTGGCGTGACGTGGCGTGTGACAAACGAGTATGGATTTATGCGAGGTTGTTGACAATAACATAATGATAAACTAACATTTCTTTACCTGAACGGCTGAACCGGCCGCCAAGGCGCAATCAATTTTTTGTAAACTTTTTATATTAATTTAGGAGGTTATCATGGGTGGAGGCGGCGGAGGCGGTGGTGGTGGTGGTGGCGGTGGTGGCGGTGGCGGTGGTGGAATGGCACCTCCGGCAGCTCCTCCAGCTCCTCCAGCAGCACCAGCTGGTGGTATGGGCGGCGGCGGTGGCGGTGGCGGTGGAATGTAAGGCTTCCAACGTTCGGCTTACCGGCTTACGGTAAGCTAATCGTCACGCTGTAGAGCTACGCTCATCACGGCAGTAAAGGGCACACGGGGAAACCCGGTGCCCTTTTTGTTTGGTGCTCAGCAAAGAGACACAAAGCCTGTGCGCTCCTCGGGCCAGCGCATTGGACTGCGGGGCAGCGCCTACCCATCAGGATGAGCTCGAGCATCTCGGTCAATCGGACGGGGTGTGACGAGAACCGAGTAGGCATGTCGAGAAGTTGACGCGAATCGTATTCTTATTCCTGTTAAGCGATAGGGCGTGGCGCATGCCGTCCCCGGGTATGCAGCGGCCGTTGCACGCTGGCACACAAGTTGCTCTTGAATTCGCCGTCCCGGTGGATTTTGTTTTCGGGCATTTTTGAAGTTCTGTTTTTTAAACTAAAAATTGATTGGAGACAGACATGGGTGGTGGAAACGGTGGAAATGGTGGTGTGGCTCCTGTAGCTCCCGCAGCTCCGGCTGGGGGCATGGGCGGCGCAGCAGGTGCAGGTGCAGGTGCAGGTGCAGGCGGCGGGATGTAAGGCGGCATGCTAGCTCTCGAGCTAGCTTGTGTCTCAGCAACAAGCCTGTAAGAAGCCTTAAGGGCTCATGTTGTAAAGCCACTAACAAGGTGCCGGTCATGCCGGCACCTTTTTTTCGTCATTGTTGCAGTCAAGCCGCGTCATCTGGCTTGGATATTTGTATCCTGTTCGTGAATCGCCATCTGCCATTGAGCCGCAGCCCGGTGGCCCGGGTGTGATGCTAGCAGTTCCTCATGGGTTCCCGTGGTGATCGTGCCATCCCCATTGAAATACACCACCTGGTCTGCCGACCTGATCGAAGAGTATCGGTGTGCGACGATGATCGTCGTGCGACCCCGGCGCAGCCTGTCGATTGCCTGCACCACCATCTGCTCGGCGTGGCTGTCGAGAGCGGAGGACGCTTCGTCCAGCAGCAGGAACGGGGCATCGCGTAGAAAGGCTTGTGCGAGCGACAATCTCTGGCGCTGTCCGGCTGAGAGTTCAACGCCATTTGCACCTATCCTCGTATCCAATCCGTGTTCCAGTTCCGAGACGAATTCCCACGCATACCCAGCTTTGCAAGCTTCGATCATGTCGTTCTCCGTGGCTTCCGGCCGCGCCAGCAGGAGGTTGGCTCGGATGGTGTCGCTTACCAGGAAAGGTTCTTGCCAGACCACAGCGAGTTGCTTGCGTAACGACATCAACGTGACCTCGCGGATATCCGTGCCATCGATTCTGACCGCACCAGCTTGCGGATCGTAGAAGCGCATGAGTAGTTTGATGAACGTGGACTTTCCGGAGCCGCTGGGGCCAACCAATGCGATGGTTTGCCCCGGCTTCAACGTGAGATTGACGTCCTTGAGGATCGCATCGCCACTGGGATAGCTGAAGGTGACGTGATCGAATTCGATGCGTCCCGCAGTAACCTTGAATTCAGTTGCGTCAGCCTGCTCACTCACTGCCGGCTGAACGTCGAGGACTCCGGCGACGCGCCCAGCCGCCGCCATGTCTTCCTGCCACTGCAAGCCAAGATGCGCGACGCCTCTTACCGGAGCCGAGATGTAGCCGAGGTAGAGCAGGAAGCTCACCAGGTGCCCCACAGTGAACTCGCCGCGGTCGATGGCGGAGATGGCGATCAATACGATGGTGAGTCCGCTCAGGTAGATGAGCACGGAGAACGTGACATGGAACAGCGCTGACAGGCGCCTACTTTTAAAAGACCAGTCTGCGGCGCTATTGAAGGTCGTCCGGTGCATGCCGGATACTTGCTTTTCGGCATTGAACGAACTGATGCCGCGCAAGTTGTTCAAGGTCTCGGATTCGAAGGCTAGCAGGCGTCCGAAGGCGTCCATGAACTGCTGGGATACGCGCCGGTTGCGCTGGCCGAAACTGCGCTGGTGCAGCAGGAAAACAGGGCTGATCGCCAGGGCTGCAAGGGCCAGCCTGACGTCGATCCACAACAGCATCGCGGCGTAGAAGACGAAGATGAAGAGATGTGAAACCAGTGTCAACGGTGTGTCCACCGCAAGATGAGAAAGCTTGTCGAGGTCTCCGCTAAGGCGGGTCAGCACGTCGCCCTTTGGGTATTGATCCATGACTGGAGAAGACGCGGCAAGACAGCTCGCAAGCATGGCCTCGCGCACCCGTCCGATGAAGCGCAGCGTGAGCCAGCCGTTAAGGGTCATGGCGCCGAAGTGGAGCGCCTGATTGAGCAACACTATTGCCGCGAACATCAGCAAGACGTCGCGAACGCTGTCGTATTGCCCCTTGTAAAGCAGATCGACGGGTTTGCCGATTAGCCAGATCATCGCGCTGTTGGTCAGGGCAATGGCGAAGATCACCGCGCAAGCGGTGGCCATTAACAGCCAGTCGCCCGCGATATAGGCGCTGAAGCGCTTGTAGGTGGGCCATAGCCGATCCAGTGTGGTTCTTAACGGGGCGATGGCCATGCGTGCGAACGGGCTTTACAGCCTATTGCCACCAGTTCATAGGGAAATCTGGATTCACCACCCGGTGGCAACGTTCACAGCCCCATAACGGACTGAAGGAAACCTTGCCGTGGCAGACGCCGCAGAACTTGCCTCGCAGGATGTCCGGCATCTTGATTTTGTTGGCGCCGGCCTCCGGCACAAAAATCGCCGGATGGCAGTTGGAGCAGTCCAGCCACATGGTATGCGAGTTGTGTGGGAACAGCACATAAGGCATCTGCTTGGTGTTTTTCATCACGATGTTCATGTCCAGCACCTCTTTGGTCGTGGTTCCAAGCCTGTCTGCGCGCGGGTTGATGATGCCCTGCCTTAAGGTCTTCATCCATTCCACATGACCTGTTCTGTCCAAGGGAAATCCGGCCATGGATTCGTTCGCCTTCTGCAGTCGTTTGAAGCCGGCGTTGGTCGGGTCATAGATCTCGTTTTGATCCGGCTGTGCATCCTCGCCACGAACGGTAGGTGGTGGCGGCTCTGCTTGCGTCGGCGCCGGCTTGGGTTCGATGGGCGCTAACTCGGGCAAAGTGTAGACATTCGCTTTTTCGGCAAGCTTAATCGCATTTCCGTCAGCGAAATTCTTGAAGGGAGATGGCGCCATTTCCGCGCCAGAGGGTTGCGATAGTAGGCACAACAGGAGGCAACAAAAGGCGGACCTTTTATGCGCATTGAAAGACATTGTATGTTCCTATAATGACTTGCAGTGTTATTGTAATGTGAACTATCAGAAGTTCTGGCGGCAATTTTTCAGCGGGTTAGGATACAGGTTTTCGTGCCGCGTGTTAAATGCGCTCTTGCCCTCTTGGGAGGGAATAGGACGGGGGTACTCAGAAAGGATGGGGAGCCTGAACGTATGTGGAAATGTGAACTGACCGGGGGCGCTCGATTTGAAATGGGCGGCGCGTGCCTCAGCACGGGCATTCAATCACGAAAACTTATCCCAGTGTATCCAAACGCTTATGCTTCCGGCTTTTAAGGCGTGCGCCAAGCGCTAGCAGCCCGATGCCCAGCATCATCATTTTCGATGGTTCCGGAACAGGGGTTTGGATAATGTTGTAACCCTGATAGCCGGACGTGGCGTTGATGCTGCTGAGGTAGGGAACTGCGATTTCCGTCACGGTTGCATTGCCGGAGAAATCGACAAAGCCGCCTTGATCGGCTTCGACCTGTAACGATCCGATTAGCCGGAAGCGCGTGCCATACTCAAAAGCGAAACTGCCGGCCAATGATTCATTATGCGCTCCGCTCTGGGTGTCGGAGTTGCCGTCCCACGAAAGTATGACTTGATCTTGGTGTGCGCTGATGCCATCGGCTCCATACGAGTCAAACGGGATATAGAGGACGGCGAAGCCGGCGTAGCCGGAAGAGGCTGGCGCAATCGTGCCTTGCAAGAGCGCGCTCAGGTTGGCCACGCCGAGTCCGGTGCCACCTGTGATTACGAATGCATCGCTCCATGAGGAAACAGCGCCGGCCCAACTATAGGGCCGGGTTCCCGTCCCATCCAACGTGGTGGCCCACGCACGCGCCTGATTAAAACCATAGCTCGCGGACGCGGCGGCGCCATAACTTATGCCGTTGGCACCATATTCCGTAGATGCTACCGTGGAACCGTAGGTTTCATTAAAACTCGATGTTGACCAGTCCAGGGGGGCACCCTGGACTTGCGTCCAATCCACCCCTCCAGAAGCCCCTGAATACAGATCAGCGGAAGGCCCGGCGGGTTCCGCCGCTGCAGTGTTACATAGCGCACTGGCTGCCGCTAACAGAGTGCAAAGGCCTAGCTGTTTACGTAATTTGGGAAGGTGAATCTGCATTGTAAAAACCTCGTTATTTTAGGTCACCGCGGCTCGCTCTGCTACCTAACCCGCAAGAAACGGGCGGCAAAAGCGGACTTGGCACAAAAATCTCACTAGCAAGCATCAGAGCAATACTTGTGCCAGGTTTCTTTGCGAATGGGGTTTTGCAAGAGATTGAGCTTGCGAACAAGATTGGAGCTTGCTGTTCGGAACGCTATTTGGCAGCTGGGAATGCGCGCGGAGATTGCTAAGGCGCAGGGGAAGGCGTGGTAACTTTTTCAGCAGAACTTAAACGGAGCACGCGCAATTCAAGTGAAGAAGCTACCCTCCCGTCATGGACATGAAGCGCAGGATCTTTTGCGGTGCCTCCCTGAATTCGTGGCGTTCGGGCTTGAGCTCAATGGATGCGCGAATAGCCGCCTCAATCTCGGCATCGTCGGCGCCACTGCGCAACAGAGGACGCAGTTCGAGTTTTTCCTCCTGTCCCAGGCACATGTAAAGCGTACCATCCACCGACAGGCGCACGCGATTGCAAGTTTCGCAGAAGTGCTGAGACATGGGGGTAATGAATCCGACGCTAAATTTTCCGTCCGGGGCGCGCAAATAGCGGGCTGGGCCACCACCCGGCATGACCGCCTCGATCAGCCCGAAACGCTCCTGCAGGCGCTGTTTGACTGGTTGCAGGTCAAGATAGTGAGCGTTGCGGCCGGTGTCGCCCATGGGCATGGCCTCGATCATCCGCAGTACGAAGCCGTGCTGGATGCAAAACGTCACTATGTCGTCAATTTCGTCGTCGTTCTCGCCACGCATGGCGACCATGTTGATCTTGATCGGGGTGAATCCCGCGGCTTTTCCCGCCATCAGGCCGGCCAGTATCTTGTCCAGGACGGGGCGGCCGTTGATTTTCTCGACGCGCTCGGGTTGCAACGAGTCCAGGCTGACGTTAAGGCGTTTGACGCCGGCGCGTTTCAGCGCAACGGCGTGCTTGTCCAGTTGGGTCGCGTTGGTGCTCAATGAAAGGTCGTCGATTCCCGGCAGGCTGCTGATGCGGGCCGCTAGGTCCGGCAGGTTGCGGCGCAACAGCGGTTCGCCGCCGGTGAGCCGCACCCGCTTCACGCCCAGCCGCCCGAAGACGGCGACCACACGCTCGACTTCGTCGAAGGTGAGCCAGTCTTCGGGTTCTTCGAAATCCTTGAAACCTTCCGGCATGCAGTAGGTGCAGCGCAGGTCGCAACGGTCTGTCACGGACAGTCGCAGGTATTCGATGGTTCTGCCAAAGCGGTCGGTCAGGGTGTCATTCATCGCACGGCCTTTACAGAGTTGTTCTAAAATTTTGCTGGCGTGGAAGCGTTATGTTTGACAGAATATAGCACTTGTTTGCGAAAGCGCCAAGCAAAGAATGGTGCATGAGGGCGGCATGAAAGTTTTCGGTTTTGCCGGGTGGTCCGGCAGCGGCAAGACCACGTTGATAGAGAAGTTGATCCCGCTCTTCGTGGGCCGTGGCCTGATCGTGTCATTGATCAAGCACGCACACCATGACTTCGATGTGGACCAGCCGGGTAAGGACTCGTACCGCCATCGCAAGGCCGGCGCGAGCGAAGTACTGGTGAGTTCGGGGCAACGCTGGGCGCTGATGCATGAGTTGCGCGGTGCCCCGGAGGCGGGGCTTGATGAGCTGGCGCGGCACATTGCGCCTTGCGATTTGTTGCTGGTGGAGGGGTTCAAGAAGGAGGCGATCCCCAAGCTGGAAGTGTATCGGGCCCAAGTGGGAAAACCTTTGCTTTTTCCCGATGATCCTTACATCGTGGCTGTGGCTAGCGACGTGCCATTGGCACAGGGAGTGTTGATGATTGACATTAATAGTGATGATCAAGTCGCTGACTTTATTTTAAAACATGTGGAATTGATATGAGCGAAACAAAGCCGGCGGGGAAGTCATCCATGCTCAGCGTGGA
>Ga0153916_10003739_pt1 | contig 11380 bp, 8 predicted proteins | sample Opewatmetagenome_FD_109642 | JGI IMG/M metagenome (GOLD analysis project Ga0153916, IMG submission 109642) | Freshwater wetland microbial communities from Ohio, USA - Open water 3 Core 3 Depth 4 metaG | ecosystem: Environmental > Aquatic > Freshwater > Wetlands | place: USA: Ohio, Lake Erie, Old...
ACAAGATATTCGACTAATTCAGGGTCCGTGTAGGTTGAACGATCCTTTGTCGAATACATAAACATGAAATTTGGTTTAACGATAATCGCGAAATCTCCTTTGCTCTTTCCGGAACTCTCACAGGCCTTGTCGAGCCTACCGAAGAAGTCAGTTGCCTCAAGAACGGACTTCAGGGCGTTGAATTTATCGCTGTCTCTGATAGCGGCCACTTTAACTAACTTGTCTGAGTGAATACTCCTTAGAATGTGAGGATCCATATCCTCCTCTAAGGCGTAGAACAGCTTTCCCTTATCATCAGTCATAGCAACCACCCGCCGCTGGAAGGTGGCGGTCGGAAAATGGTCATTATTGATTTCGAGGAGATTCTCATCCTTCATCTTGAACGAGATCGCCTCATCTCCGGACAATATTTTCCACTGATCACTCCGGATATCCACATCCAAGGACACCATATGGTTGATGATTTCTCCAAGCAGTTGCTCTACTTTATCTTTCAGGTAATCGGTCCGGTTTTTACGCAACACATCCGAGCGGATCTTGACATAGATCTTGTCTGATTCGGAATCCAGTGCGCAGAAATAGTTATAGTAGAGTGTCGGCCACCGAATATTCTTAAGCGTTGAAATCTCAGCCTCCCCCATCGTCTGATTTGCCTCAAGGGTGAATGCCTCTGTCTTCGATTCGTCCTTGAGCGTGATCTGCCCCTTAGAAACAAGTACCCTGTGGGGTGTAAGATGGAGACCAAGAGCACCGATGCGGCGGAGCAATTCTTTCACCTCTTCCCGGTATTGGCGTGGAATGAGCTTTTCGAAATTGGAAACGACGAGAAAGGGTACATCCACGGTAGGATATGACTTGCAGTTGAAATGGATTTCTATTTTGGCATGCATTTTACGCAAATGTCCGGGAAGAGGTGATTTCTCAAGATCGGCCTTCGACACACTGTATCCTTCAACCAATTGGTAGATGGGCCCTTCATATTGATAAACTCCCTTTTCCACGTCCAGTTTCAGATTCTCAATGATGCGATCCGTCAATACATATCTCTCCCACCTTCCGTCACTTTTCTGCCCTCTGTTTTCCCTCTGAATGATGAGAGCAATATCCCAGAATATCTGATCGTCTCCCCACGGGAAATCCTTGTCATGGATGCCGGAAAAGAAGAAGAAGTTCCGAAGACCTCCCTCCTCCGAATGGGTCTTTCCCCGCAGAACAAGATTTTCATATCTGGTATTATAGGCAAGGCCCGGAAGATACGTTTCCCTGATCTCACCGTAACAGAACTCAACAAACGCGGATATGGTATGGAGTTTCGTAATCGGGGAAAGAGTGTTCGTCACCTCGAAGGAAGCAAGCATTGAGGGAAAATCGGGCAACCGGAAAGTCAAAATCCCAGATGCGATAGGGGGCCCGTCGATCCGTTTCCCGCTATAGATGCGGGTAAATAGTCTTGTCATATCTTCTAAGACGTCGATCCCCGGGTCGTCGTGGATGACTTTATGGCCATGGAGGAAGTAATCATTCCCGTCACTGCCGGTAAACCAAAAGAAGTAGATCATCTGTCTTTTCCCGCTGGCTGGATCCGGCTTAAACAGAGTGAATACTCCATCTCTGATCGATAGATTCTGTCCGAGTGGTTTATAGGAAATGGTGCCACTCATCTTTGCTTCTTGGCCTGACAGTTTAATAAATTCGGAGACGCTCTCGATCTCAATGGCCGCATCAAAGGAAAGGGTATTGTCCTGTTCTCGACCTTTCTTTTCACCCTCTTCAAAATCCACGACTCCCTCGGCCAGATACCCTGACATCGTCTCCGAAAATCGGAGTCCCACTTTTTCTGCCTTTTCCCGCTCATCGGGCATAAACCATCCTCCTTCTCAGCCTATCGGTCCCCGGGCAGGCGAAGCACTTTCCGGGCATTCTCAAGAATGGAAACAGCGGATGAGGGTCTGCCATCTTTCATATTCCCGTCTTCGAGTAACTTATGGTCTGTAAATCTCTATGGCGCCTGCTTTAATTCCTGCTTGGGCAATATCTTCAGGAGTTGTATTTGAAACACTTACCTCTGGACCCATGAAGTCCTTTCCTGCCTCTTTATAGCAGTACCTCGTAAAAGCGCTGCAGTACATGGCATTGGGATTATCAACGGGATTGGGAAGCCACTGTTTTTTGGTGATGATAGCCCACCATGTCCCAAGAAGTTCATGAATCGGATAGAGTACCTGCTCATCCACAAGCTGCAAAGCGGTGGCAAAGATATTATCTTTCTGATCCTCCGTGAGTCCAAAATCTATCACCGCAGCATTTTCTACATCCTCCCTGCACCATTTTCCAATCCAGTTTTCCTGGGCACCGTTCCGAAGCTGCGCTTTAAAAAGATTCACCTTAAGGTCCGATTCGAATATGTAAGGGCTTTTACTCTTAGAACCACCCGGGCCTCTCCGGTCGAACCTTGAATCTCCAAGGATGAAACAGTGGGACCAAAAGGAAGCTTTCCCGTCCGTTGTCACAAACTTCTGCGCCTCCCGGATGGCCATTCCGAGCGTCCCTTTAGCGCCCACAATTCCTATGAGCCCCGGTTTGTAACGAGTGGTAAAAAATTCCAGGAGTTTGGGATTCAATTCTTCCACAGTTCATACCTCCTTTTATCAGTCCGCCTGGCTGTTGAAAAACTCTTTTTGACGGTTTGAGGAATGTTGGCCTTTTCCAACAGGTTTTCTGTTTTCTACACTTAGAGTCTCTTGCTCCAAAGAAAGGGCGAAAAAAATATGAGAATTAATGAATTTAGATACTTTTCGACTTGTGAGAGAGGAACTTGCGGAAGGCTCTAAGGGAACGAAATATCCCTTAGAGCTTTTGCAAGGGCATCTTCTGGAAGGACCTTTTCATCGTTCACTCCAAAAGACTGGACTGCAGAAGGAATAACTGTTGGGAGGCTACATCTTTGTTCGTTGTCGGATTTATTGAAAACCCATGCTGCGCCCGTACCCCAAGAACGTGGGGAGTCTATCAAACCCGTGCGGAGAAGTCAAATACTTTTTTGTTAACTTCGGTTGGCTTTTATTACTTTTTTCGGGGGCTCAGGCTATCAAACCAGGCCAGATTCTCTTTAATCAGATCGGGGATGGGCAAGTGGTAGGGACAGCGCGGCAGACATTCTCCGCATTCCGAGCAATTTCGGGCCTTCTCTATGAGATCCATCACCCATTTCGACTCCTGAACATTCGGGCCGAATCGCTTGAAGATCGTCTTCAGTCCGACAGCGAACTGAATTTTGATCTTTTCCGTGCAGGGTTGGCAGTAGTCGCAGCGTCGGCAGAATTGGAGATCGAATTCCTTCTTGATGGCTTCAATTCGCTCTTTATCTTTCTCCGTCAGGGAATAGCCTTCAGTAAAAATCTTCCAATTCTCACGAGCCTTTTCAAGAGTCTCGGTCCCCGGAATGGGAACGATGTTCGCCGTTGAGAGGACGAACCTCAAGGCGGGGCCGGCCTCTTCGATCACCCCGCCCGAGAGGGGCTTCATCGTCAATATACCGATGTCTTTTTCCTTAGCCAGGGGGAAGACTTTCTGGAGCGCATCGGGTTCCAAAAAGCTGTAGCAGGCCATGATGACGTCAAAATGCCCGTCCTTGGCCGCCTTCTCCAAGACAGGGAGGTTGTGGCTGGTGATGCCGATATGATCGATGAGTCCTTCGTCTCGCGCGCGTTTTAACCCTTCGTAACCTCCTCCGGGAGCCATGACCTTCTCATATTCTTCGAAGCTGGAGACACCGTGCAGATGGTAAATATTGATTTTTTTTACCTTCATCTGTTTGAGGCTCTCAAGGACATCATTATAAGTCTTCGCAGATCTTACCGGAGATTTTGAGGAAAGAATGACGGGTCTATCGATTTTTTGGAGTGCCAATCCGATCCGGTGCTCGCTGTTCGTATAACCACGGGCCGTATCCAAAAGGTCGACTCCCATTTCAATCACGGCCCGTATGACGGAAACGCCTTCGCGTTCCTCGACCCGTTGTATCGGAATTCCACCCCACCCCAGTTTGGTCACGATGAGATTTGTCCTGCCCAGCCTGACTTTTTCCATAGACACTCCTGATGCTATTTATAATACAAATAACGATGCATTTCTATCAATCACTGGAAAAATTGTTTTATAATAATACGCGAGGATCCAAAGAGAGGCCCCTGTAGAAAAAACTGCTTTATGCCCCTATCGGAGACGATTCGTCGAAAAATCTCTCTCATTGAGGAGGTGATTAACTTCCCCACTTCCCTGCTCTCGCATAAAAATTACCACTGGGAAAATCTCTCCATGGTCCCCTATTCAGATTTGACAGGGGCGGTTTCTTCGCTGGTTCAAAAAGGCAAGAAGGTCGTCATCATCACCGGGTTCTATGTTCCAGTTGGAGATCCGCCGGCCACAGAGACGGACGGTCCTCCAGGAGCCCTTGCCCTGGCAAAGGGACTGAGATATCTGGGAATGGAGGTTTCTCTCTTCTCGGATGAATATAGCCTTTCAGCACTGAAGGCCGGGTTAAAGATCCTTGATCTCCCTGAAAAAGAGGTCCCCATCCTCTGCTTTCCGTTGGAGCATTCAGACCGCGATCACACAAGCCGGACGATGAATGAAGAAAATCAACCCTTCGACTTTTCCCAGTCTAAAGCCCGGGGTTTGCTCAGGGTTGATACTGAGCGGCACTCTTCACCCCATCCTAAAGGACGGGGTTTGGTGCTGTCGAAGTATCAAAGTTCCATTTCGATCCGGTTCGCTCAAGATTTTTTCAACAGTCTGTGGGGCCAAGGCCTTACCCATCTCATTTATATCGAACGAGTGGGGCCCAATCACACGTTGGAGTCTTTTATCGCTCAGGAACGCCAGGGCAAGCCCCCTCTTAAAGAATTTGAAACGATTCTTCCTCCTCCGATCAGAAACCGCTGTTTCAGCTCGCGCCTTGAGGACATCACCCGATTTACAGCCAAAACGCATTTTCTCCTCGAGCTCGCCGGGAGGTTGGATCTGCCCGTTGAAAGCATCGGTATCGGGGACCGGGGAAATGAAATCGGAGCAGGGAAGATTCCGTGGGAAGTGTTCAAACAAAATTCTTCGACAAATCGGGAAGCGGTTTTCTGCTCTCGCGTGAGAACCGACACGCTCATCTCCTGCGGGATTTCAAACTGGGGAGGTTATGCCTTGCTGGCAGGAGTAGCGTTGGCCAAGGGAAGATTGGACGTTCTCGAAAAAGTGACCCCCGAACAAGAAGGGACTGTCCTCGATTATCTCGTCCGTCACGGCCCAGCCGTCGATGGGATCACCTGCAAGCCGGATCACTCCGTGGACGGAATCGAATTTGATGACTACATGAAGGTGATTGAACGAATCAAGGAAATCGCTTTTAAATAGGGCGAAGCGATAGGCTCACATGAGACCAATGCCTTTTAATGCATGCTGGAGAGAAAGGTATTCGCATTTCTTCCCGTATTTTTCTTGCCATCCTGCCTTTGATACCAGATCGCGGACAGGCCCTTTCATCCCGGCAAATACGAATTGAATTCCTCGCTCGCCATAATTATCCATGATGTCACTCAACCTGTCGACGGCCACCGCATCGATATCATTCACACCGGAGAGCTCCATGATAACCCATTTGACATCCGGTTTTTCAACGATTCGTCTCCGGAGAAAATCTTCCAGAAAGGCCATGTTGGCAAAATATAAAGAGGCATCCACACGCAAAATAAGAGCCTCTGGGTATGTCTTCGCCTTCGGGAAACGTCCAATGTTTCGAAAAACATCCTCTCCCTCAAGATAACCCAATTCTGCCGTGTGAGGGTGGGAACTCCGCCAGATAAATACGAAGAGCGAGAACGCGACTCCCATCATAATCCCCTTTTCACTCCCCAGCACCAGGGTCGCAACAAAAGTGAGGATCACCGTCCATCCATCCATTTTTTTCAAATTCAGGAGATGTCTGGCCCCTTTGACATCAATCAATCCGGCGACGGCCACGGCAACAATGGCCGCTAATACCGCATGGGGAAGGTGGTAAAAAAAGGAAGTGAAAAAGAGCAAGGTCAAGAGAATGATCGCCGCGGTGATGAATGATGCAAGGCCTGTTTTGGCCCCTGCCTGATAATTGACGGCCGTCCGAGAAAATCCCCCTGTGACCGGATAGGCTGAAAAAAAGGAGGCGGTCACATTGGCGAGGCCCAGCCCGACCAGTTCCCGGTTCGAGTCGATCTTATACTTTTCTCTGGCAGCAACCCATTCGGCGATGGAGATCGACTCCATGAAACCTATAAAAAGAATGGTCAAGGCCGCGGGAAACAAAACTTCGAGGGATTCAACGCTCCATTCAGGAATTGAAAAGGATGGCAGACCCTTCGGAACATGGCCCACAATTTTGACACCTGATTGATCGAGGCCGAAAAAGTAGACGACCAGTGTGCTGGCGACGACGACGACAATCGGAGCAGGGAAGTTCGGCATCTTCCGCTTGAAAATGACCAAAATAATGATGCTAGCCAATCCAATTCCCAAAGTCGTTGGGTGGATACCTCCCATTCTCTGGACAACCCCCGTCAAGACGGTCATCGCTGAGTGCCCACCAGGCGACGCAATCCCGAATAAATGGTGCAATTGGCTCAATAGGATCAAAATGGCTGCAGCAGAGGTAAACCCGCTAATAACGGCATGGGAAAAAAAGTTCACAATAAATCCTGCCCGGAAAAGCCCCAGAGCGAATTGGATCACCCCAACCATCAAGGAAAGAAGTAATACAAGGCTTACATATTTTTCTGATCCGGGCGGGGCAAGAGGAGAGACCCCCGCAAAAACAAGGAGAGACATCATGGCCACGGGTCCGACCGCCAACTGCCTTGAGGAACCGAACAGAGCATAAATAATCAACGGAAGCGTGGAAGCATAAAGTCCGATCACTGGGGGCAGTCCGGCGAGCATGGCATAGGCCATCCCCTGCGGGACCAGCATGATGGCGACGATCAATCCTGCTGTAAGATCGCCCTTCAGGTCCTCCCGCTTATAGTTTTGAAGCCATTCGAGTGAAGGAATGATTTTCTGTAGCATACCCTGCCCCCCATGAAGTATGCTTCTCCGAAACGGGGTGAAAAGACTTAGGGAGTGATCGTCCTCATGTCTCAATCCATATGAGCAAAGCGATGATCCCTGCGGCGAGAGGAATGATAAGAACCCAATGGTTCACCTTGAACAATCTTGGGAAAGTGAGGTCGCCAAAATCTCCTTTGTTCAAGATTCTCTTTTCCAAAACAGGATAGAGCTCGGAAAATAGGCCGACCCCAATAAGCAGTCCAACGATGCCTCCAAAGAGGGCGTCGAGAGAACCTTGTCCAACTGCACCTGCCATCGTACCCGGGCAATAGCCCAAAATACCAAATCCAATACCGAAGAGGAGTCCGCCGATCGCAGTGGAGCCGAAGGATCCTGGTTTCGGGTGTAACTCGGCTTTCCCCAGACTTTTGAGCAAGTGGACGCCGATCTTCCCCGTAACGATGGCGGTCAACATGACTTTAACGACTGTGAAGTCGGTAAGGAGAAGCTGACCCATGATGACATCGTACTTTGTCACCCCACCCTTTTGCAGAAGAAACCCGAAAAGAACACCGACCATGAGTCCGATGATTAGTTGAACATCCTGTTTCGCATGAAGTGCCTTGAGCATGTTTTTTTCTCTTCTCCCGTTCTATAAGACACGGAAAAGAAATAGAGCCGTGGCAATCCCTCCAACAAAAAAACAGATGACGGCCAGCCATGAACTGACGGCAAGTTGAAGGGTTCCGCTGATGCCGTGCCCGCTGGTGCAGCCTCCAGCCCAGCGGGCGCCGATCCCCATCACGATCCCACCGATGAACGATCCTCCCCATCTCAGGAAGGCGCTGTCCCCAAAGGCGGCAGACCATTTCGCCGGAACCCATTCTGCTCGGAGGTCCCCTGAAAGGCTTGCCGAGATAAAAGCCCCGATAAAAATTCCCACGACCAGCATCCATTCCCAATCCACCGAAGGGGCGAACTTCTTGTAATAGGCCTTCTCCTGCACCTTTGCTCCTCGGAAGAGACGTTCAATCATTCCGCTCGTCCTCGAAAAGGCAGTGGAGCATCCAATGGGTTTATCCGATAGAAGGAACGCGACACAACTGAGAAGACCGATTCCGATCCCCACCGTATAAGGAGACCACTGTTTTAAGCTCAGCCATTCCATCAATTCAAATCCCTCCCCACCTCCCTTTTGTCAAAGGGAGGAGTAAGTATTTAACCCTTCCATAAAGGGAAGGTGTGAAAAAATTGTCCCCTGTGCAAAGGGCGGGCAGGGATATCGGAGAAGTTTTACAGCGGCACCTCTTCACGTTGACTCCTTACAATGAAAAACTCTAACACCTATTGACCCCCTACGGGCTTTTGTTACCTTTGCCCTCTCAAATAACCGCATTTGTAAAACTTTGGAGATATTCTTGCCCGCCCGGATCCCCGAATTTATTCACAGCTTCAGGTTGATGAAGGGGGATTACCTAATACCATGCACTTCTTTTGCAGCCGGTAAATGCGGTGCCGTACAGGTGGGACAGGTGCCAATCAGTCCGGCTGCGGAAAAGGCTGTCATGCCACCCGCCACGTTGACGACCTTTTTGAAACCATGCTGTTTTAAGACGCTGCATGCCAGGCTCGAACGATGTCCTGAGTTACAAATGACATGAACCGTCCCGTCTTTCGGTATCTCTCCATAGCGTTTTCGGGTATCCGGCGCAGCCATATGGATGGCGCCGTCGATATGGAGAGACTCATATTCAAGCTTCCCGCGGACGTCGAGGATGAAGGGTTTGGGCCCATTTTTAGAAAGGGCGTTTAATTCATGTGCAGAAATCTGGGGAATATGGTCCACAGGCAATCCAGCCACACTCCATGCATGCATCCCGCCATCGAGCCATCCTGCAATACGATCCAACCCGACGCGATGCAGCATGGCGACGGCCTCCTTTGCCCGCGACTCATTTTCAACGGCAAGCATAATCGGTTTGTCCGGTGGAAGCATCCATCCGGAGAAAGTCTGGAAGTTCCCTGCCATATCGATGTTCCATGCACCAGGAACATGAGCGCCTCCGAAGGCAAGATAGTCCCGTCCGTCGAGAAGGATGTTCCTCTCCTCCGCGAACCGACTCACTTCAGCAGGAGAAAATGGTCGGGGCGGAGTCAGTTCGTTCAATTTTGCGGGTCCCTTTCTGTTGACATCGGAACATCGTGAAAAATGGTCCGGTGCTTCGGGCATCCCGCTCAACAAAGATCCCCGGAAGGCATCGACGGTCTTGTGCTGAAGCTCGGCATTATAACGTTTTTCGTAGCCGATCGTGGAATACCGCATGGCGCCCATAGCCCGGCCACAGAGAGAACCTGCTCCATGGGCCGGCAGCACCAAAACATGCTCGGGCAGGGCCTTCAGTTTTCCGAGGCTTTCAAAAAGTTTGCCGGCGAGTTCAACCGCCTGCCCGGGAAAAAGGTCCGGACGGCCCACATCGCCTACAAAAAGTGTATCTCCACAAAAGATGGCTGAGGGTTCTGTCCCACGACTCCTGTCTGTCACCACATAGGTCATGTGTTCCGGCGTGTGTCCGGGTGTATCAAGGACACGGATATTCATATCCTCGATCTGAAATTCATCCCCTTCACCAACCGTTCGGTGCGGAAAAGTGCATTTCCCGGCCCGGGGAGCAACGATCTCCGCTCCGGTCTTTGCTGCGAGATCCATATGACCGGAAACGAAGTCTGCGTGAAGATGGGTTTCGAGGATATGGGTAATCCGCATCCCCATCCCTTTTGCCACAACGATATACTCTTCAATATCTCTTTTCGGATCGACAATGGCGCAGGTTCCCTTGCCACCCAGAAGGTAAGAAATATGGGCAAGGCCTGGTACGAAAAAGGATTGAATAAACATGAGCCATCCCCCCCTTTCTTCTCATTAAACTCAGGAATATGGACACATCAAAATTTTAACAAGACGTCTTCCCGAAAACAACCTTTTTTATTTGAAGAAAGTGAGAAGACTTCCTGGAGCGTCGTCATCTACTCAATCCCATTTTCATTTGACTGAAAATGTGCTATTAAAATCTAAAATTGAAGGAGCCTTACCAATGAAGCATTTCTCTGATGCATATCGGCGAAAGACACCCCTCTCTGAAAACCTCTTCAAAAGGGCGAAAGAGGTGATGCCCGGAGGTATTTCTCACAACGTTCACTTTTTCCCGCCCTACCCTTTCTTCATCAAAAAAACCAAAGGCTCCAAAATATGGGACGTGGACGGGAATGAATACGTGGACCTCTGGATGGGAAATTTTACCCATATCCTCGGCCACCGCCCTTCCGTTGTGGTCCGTGCCGTTGAAAAACAATTGAAGGAGGGAGTTCATTGGGGCCTGGCGTATAAGAAACAGATCGAATGGGCAGAACTGGTTCAAGAACTGGTGCCCTCCGCAGAAATGGTCCGGTTCTGCTGTTCCGGGACAGAGGCGACCATGTACGCGGTCAGGCTTACCCGCGGCTTTACGAGTAAGAAAATCATCCTGAAAGCCGCAGGGGGGTGGCACGGAGCCAATTCGGATCTCTCTTTGGGTATTAGAATGCCTTATGAAAGAGAGGAAAGCCTCGGCTTGCTCCCCGAACTCCAGCAATACACGAAAGTGATTCCCTTTAACGACCTTTCCGGCTCGCTCGAAATCATCCATCAAAATCAAAAGGATTTGGCCGGGATCATTCTCGAACCGATCATCGGCGAAGGCGGGTTTACCTCCGCGACGAAAGAATATCTTCAAATGCTTCGCTCGGAGACCCAGAAGCTGGGAGCTCTCCTGATTTTCGATGAAGTGATTTCATGTTTTCGAGTGGCCTTGGGGGGCGCCCAGGAAAGGTTCAACATTCTACCCGACCTGACGACTCTGGGAAAGATTGTGGGCGGAGGAATGCCCGTCGGCGGCCTGGCGGGAAAAAGGGAGATCATCGAGAGATCTTCTCCTGAAAAGAAGATAAATAAGTGGGAAAGAATTCTAATCGGCGGGGGAACCTTTTCCGCCCATCCGTTGACCGCTGCTGCAGGATTGGCCATGCTTCGTCATTTAAAAGATCATCGTAAAAAGATCTATCCTCTTTTGGAATCAAAAGGAGAAAAAATTCGCAAAGGGCTCCAGGAGGCCCTTGACCGGGAAGGATTGAATGCTGTGGTCACGGGGACCGGATCGCTCTTTCAGACCCATTTCCCTTTTGAAAAGGGAGTGAAACTGGATTCCCCGCAATCCATTCACCGCCTTACCGATTTAGAGAAAAGGGAGATTGAGTTTAGAATCAGAATGCTCGC
>Ga0153916_10003740_pt1 | contig 11379 bp, 8 predicted proteins | sample Opewatmetagenome_FD_109642 | JGI IMG/M metagenome (GOLD analysis project Ga0153916, IMG submission 109642) | Freshwater wetland microbial communities from Ohio, USA - Open water 3 Core 3 Depth 4 metaG | ecosystem: Environmental > Aquatic > Freshwater > Wetlands | place: USA: Ohio, Lake Erie, Old...
CGTCCTGAGTTTGCGGACGATACGTGCTAACGAATGTGGTCGAGTGCGCGCTTGACAGTGAAATGTAGTGCCGTTATGTTGCACCAAAACCCGGATTGATGGTTAGTTTGTTAAATCTTTGGAGATGACAGAAGACCAATGAAGAATCACGAAACTGTAGAAAAAATCGACAGACGCAGTTTTCTGCGTTCTACCGCGGCAGCGGGAGCAGGCTTGGCGTTTTCACCGCTGGTCTTGGGACAGACGGGCGGGGCGAAAGCAGATGACATCAATGTCGCCCTGCTGGGCGCGGGTGCCCAGGGGCAGGTGCTGATGAACGCCTGTCTGAAGATACCGGGCATTCGTTTCAAGGCGATCTGCGACATCTGGACGGCGTACAATCAGAAACGGGTCTCAGGCATGCTCAAGCGCTATGGTCACGAGCACAATGCGTATGTGGACTATAAGGAGATGCTCGATAAGGAGAAAGACCTTGACGCAGTTCTTGTTGCCACCCCCGATTTCTGGCACGCCGAGCACACCGTCGCCTGTCTTAAGGCCGGGCTGAACGTCTATTGTGAAAAGGAGATGTCCAACACCCTCGAAGGCGCCAGGAAAATGGTGGCGGCGGCAAGAGAGAGCGGCAAGCTGCTGCAGATCGGACATCAGCGGCGCAGCAATCCCCGGTACCGGCACGCCTACGAAAAGCTCATCACGGGCGCCAAGCTGCTGGGTACAATAACCTGCGTCAACGGCCAGTGGAACCGCAGCAAGGCGGCCTGCGAGGACTTAGGCTCGCCGAAGAACGCCGAGATCGACCAGGCGACACTGGAGAAATACGGTTTCAAGTCGATGCAGCAATTCCGGAACTGGCGGTGGTACAAAGGGCTGGGAGGCGGCCCCATCGTGGACCTCGGCTCGCATCAGATCGACATCTATAGCTGGTTCCTTGGGAGCGATCCGAAAGCGGTCATGGCCAGCGGCGGGATCGACTACTGGAAGGGACACGACTGGTATGACAACGTCATGGTCATCTATGAGTATCCGGTGGGCGACCGGACCGTCAGGGCGTTTTATCAGACCATAACGACCAACAGCGCCAACGGCTATTACGAAGTCTTCATGGGCGATGAAGGCACGCTGGAAATCTCGGAGGCGTCCGGGCGCGGCACGGTGTATCGCGAGGCAGGAGTCCCGGCGGAAAACTGGGAAAAGTGGGTCAAGATGGGCTTTATCAAAGAGCCTGACAAGAAGGAAGAAGAAAAGCCCGCTGGCGAGGCCGTGCTGGACGTCCGTGAGTCGCCGAAGCCGCCCAGCTACGACATCCCGGTCACGTTGGAAGGCAAGCCCTACCATCAGCCGCACCTGGAGAACTTCTTCGACGCGGTTCGCGGCAAGGCCAAACTGAACTGCCCTGCCGAGATCGGCTACGAGACGGCGGTGACCGTATTGAAAGTGAACGAAGCCGTTGCGGCCGACAGGAAATTGGAGTTCAAGCCCGAGGAGTTTAAGGCGTAAGACGTCGTCAAGAATCGCCGCTGCACGTGATGAACATTGATGTATTCAGGGGAAAGGACTGAACGTACATTGACAAAAGGACGAGTTTCAGCAGGCTTTCTATGTGTGCTGGCCTTGTGCCTTGCTGCCGGTGCTGCGCGGACCGAGCGGAAGCTTCTCGGTGACGAAAGTGATGGCAGCAGAGCACAGCCGCTCCATCGGATCGAGCTGTTAGCTGCGCCCGGCGACGAGAGCAAGGGCCCGCTGACCGTTGACCCGAATATTGACCCCAAGGCGGAGGTGCTGCAGCCTTTTTCCACGCGCTATACGTGCGGGATGTGCCACAGCTACGCGATCATCAAGAGGGGCTGGCACTTCAACTACGTCGATCCCAATGTTGACCCGGGGCGGCCGGGCCAGCCGTGGATATATGTCGATGCCCGCACCGGCACGCAGGTCCCGCTTTCCTACCGCGCATGGCCGGGGACGTTCAAGCCAAAGCAGTTCGGCCTGACGGATCGTGTATTCACGAAGATCTTCGGCCGCCAGACGCCGGGCGGCGGCGCCGGCGAGCAGACGACCGACAACCCTGACGAGATCATGCGGCAGTACATCTCCGGAAAGCTCGACATTAACTGTTTGAGCTGCCACAATGGAGATCCGCGGCAGGACCAGGGCGGGCCGGCCGGTTACGCCGTGCAGATCAGCCGTGGAAATTTCCGCTGGGCTGCGGCGGCATCCTCCGGCCTGGCTTTGGTCAAGGGTTCCGCCGAGGATATGGACGATGCGTACGACCCGTTTGACCCGTTCGCGATCGAGACCGCCGGAACCGGAAAAAAGCCGCCGCCGACCATCACGTATCACAAGAACGTCTTTGACCGCGAGAACTTTGTGTTCTTTGACATCGTCAGGGAAGTTCCTTCAAACCGGTGCTACTTTTGTCACTCGAACCTCTACGTAGGCAGCGACGGGGCGGAAAAATGGGCTTGCGACGAGGACGTTCACCTCAAGGCGGGTTTGACCTGCGTCGATTGTCACCGCGAGGGGATCGCCCACAACACTATCCGGGGATACATCGGCGAGCAAGAAACCTCGACCAACGAGCCGACGGCCGCGTCGTCCTGCGAAGGGTGCCACCTGGGAGAGAGTTCCTCGTCGGACCCGGTCGCCGGACGTCTGGGCGCTCCGGTTCCTGAGCACCGGGGCCTGCCGCCGGTCCATTTCGAGCGACTCACCTGCACGGCCTGTCACTCGGGTCCCTGGCCTGCGGCCCAGCCGTACGTGACCAAGACGTCGATGGCTCACCGCCTCGGGACGCCCAACGTCAACAAGGCGAGCCAGATGCTTCCACACATTGCCTCTCCCGTGTTCGCCAGGCAGGCCGACGGCAAGATCGCACCGCATAAGCTCATTTGGCCTTCGTTCTGGGGCGTTCTGCGGGACGGGAAGGTTGAACCGACTGCTCTCGGCGCCGTCACGAAGGTTATCACTGACGTGCTTGCGAAGGAGAAATTTCCCTCCTCCGGTGATTGGCCCGATTTGACCGCCGACCATATCACCAAGGCCCTGACCGCGCTGGCGGCCGGCGGTTCGCTGGAAGGCAAGGCCGTTTACGTGACCGGCGGCAGACTCTACAGCCTTGACGATTCGGGGCAACTGCGCGGCGAAAAAGACCATCCGGCGGCCAAGCCTTATTTGTGGCCCCTTGCGCACGAGGTCAGGCCGGCGCCTCAGGCCCTCGGCATTCGCTACTGCACGGATTGCCACGGCACGGACGCGCCCTTCTTCTTCGGCAATGTCACGGTCGATACGCCTGTGGTGGCGGACCGGCAAGCGCAGAAAATGGTCCAGTTCGAGGACATCAACTCATTCTATGCGTGGGCGTTTGCCTTTTCTTTTGTGTTCCGCCCGTGGATGAAGATTGTCGTCCTCGGTTCAAGTGCGGTTCTGGCGCTTGTCTTGTTATTCTATGTACTGAAGGCCCTGGGCTGTGTCGTGAAGGTGCTGGCCGGGGAAAATAGTTAGTTTTTGTTGGATACGTGTCAGTGTATGGCTCGAACGATTTCGACGCGAAAACGAAGTCTTGTGGACGTCTTGAGGCTACTCGCATACTTAGTGGCGCTGCTTAGCTTTGCGGTACTGGCGGTGACCGGCTTCTATCCGGTGCTAATTTTGGGCGAGCACATTTCGGGCTATCTGGTGATGGTGCACGCCACGTTTGCGCCGGTTTTCGCTGTCTGCCTGGCGTTCCTGACCGTCGTATGGGCGCGCAACTGTCAGTTCGCGCAGGGCGACTGGCCCTGGTTTGACCGCATCGTTCAGCGTGTGACTTTGGCCAGGGGCGGCGATGGAGAGTCGCCTCGCAAACGGTCCGGTCTGGGCCAGAAAATAACCTTCTGGCTGATCGTTCTTTTGGCTTTGCCGCTGGCCCTCTCGATTCTCCTGAGCATGTATCCGCTTCTTGGAACTCATTGGCAGGAGTTTCTTCTCAGTACCCACCGTTATACGGCGTATGTCTTCGCACTTGTGGTCATCGTGCATACTCTGCTGTTACGCCGGATGAAAGCAAAAAAGTAGTATCCGGACTCGTCGTTCTTTCATATACTTGTCGAGGGCACGGGCGTAGAAGGAAGCGTCCGTGGCCTGTCAATAGCCTGACACAGATTGCAGCCTCATCCGTTGTGATGGGCTTTCGGTGTATATAAGCTTTTTCTTAGGCACAAGGGGGCTCCTGCAAAGGAGCCGGAAAGGAGAAAGAGCCGATGAAAAAGGTCAAAGTAGCCGTGGTCGGGCTTGGTTTTGGCGCAGAGTTCATCCCCATCTATCAAAAACACCCCGACGCTGAGTGCTATGCCATTTGCCAGCGGAACAAAGACCACCTCAACGAGATAGGCGATCAGTTTGGCATCAAGCGGCGTTTCACCGAGTTTGAAGACCTGCTAAGCATCGACGAGCTGGACGCGATCCACGTTGTCTCCCCGATAGCCGACCACGCCTGGATGTCGCTGGAATCCTTGAAGGCAGGCAAGCACACGGCCTGCACCGTCCCGATGGCGACGACCACGAAGGACTGTCTTGCGCTCGTCAAGGCGAGAGAAAAATCCGGCAAAGTCTATATGATGATGGAGACGGCGGTCTATACCCGTGAGTTTCTCTATGCCAAAGAGCTGGTCGAGTCGGGCAAATTGGGCAAGATACAGTTCCTGCGCGGCTCGCATCAGCAGAACATGGGCCTGCCGGGCTGGCCGCAGTATTGGTATGGCTTCCCGCCGATGCACTACGCGACCCACGCTGTCAGTCCGCTGCTGTGCCTTGCGAAAAAGCGGGCCGAATCCGTCGTCTGTCACGGCTCCGGCCGGATCAACGAAGACTACGCGAAGCGATACAACGCGCCTTTTGCCGTCGAGACCGCCCTTGTCAAGCTCGCCGATTCCGATTTGGCCTGCGAGGTGACCCGGTCCCTTTTTGATACCATCAGACAGTACCGCGAGAGTTTTGACGTGTACGGCACGAAGCTCTCATTCGAATGGGAGCAGACAGCCGGCGAAGGCCCCGTCATTTATTCCGGCTACGAAGACGTCAAAAGAGTCGAAGTCTCCGACTACGGGCGTCTGTTGCCGAAGGAAATCGCTCCGTTCACCGGGCACGGCGTCTATGACGAGGAGCACGAGCACACCTCCTTTATTCAGGGCAGCGGGCACGGCGGCTCGCATCCCCATCTGACTCACGAGTTCGTGCGCGCGATTGTCGAAAGCAGGCAGTCGGCCGTCGATGCCAAAACCGCCGCCAACTGGACGATGACGGGGGTCTGCGCCCACGAATCGGCAATGAAAGGCGGTGTACGGATTGCGATTCCCAAGACCGATTAGCCGTTTTTTTCGCGGGCGGCAAATTTCCCGCAGCTCATTGAAAAAACTGGTTGCCTGGGGCCGCACTTGTTATATTGAGTGCGGAGAATCCGGCGACGTGCCGGTGGAACATAATCGAGGTCATTGAGTTAGGAGAACAAATCATGAGTAATGGAGCACTGCCGAGTTACTTGAGCATGGCCAAGCCGAATCCGGCCGCCAACAGGGCGCCCTGGTACAAGAACACCGCCCCCACGTACGCGGGCATCTTCCTGTGGTTTGTCTTCTGGAGCGCGATCTCCAGCGGCGGGACAGCAGTCCCGGGCGGCGTGTTGTCACAGGGAATAGGCGTGGCCTTGCTTGGTGTGATCATTGCGGCGCTGCTGTGCCATTTCCTGTTCTACTATGTGCCCGGCATGTTCGGTCTGACGACGGGCCTGCCGCTGTACGTGGTTGGCAGCGCCCAGTACGGGACGCAAGGCGGGTTCCTGATGCCGGGCTTCCTCATGGGTGTCCTGCAGTTCGGCTGGCTCGGCGTCAATGCGTACTTCTCGTCGTTGGCTCTTGCCCCCTTGTTTGGGGGTAGTGCTGCGGCCGCCAAGGTGATCGCCATCGTGTGGGCGGCGCTGGCCGCCTTCGTGGGGCTCAAAGGGATTCAGTACGTGGCCAAAGTCGCGACGCTCCTGCCTCTGATTCCTCTGATCATCCTGTTAATTCTGCTGGTCAAGACGGCCGGGGGCATCAGCAGTTTCGATGCCCAGAAGTTCGTTGCCGCCGGAACGGTCGCCAGCCCGGGGACCGCCGCGTTGTCGTTCTGGGGCGTGATCGCCTTGTCCATCACCTATATCGTAGGCTTTTTCGCTACGGCCGGGGCGGCCGGCGTGGATTTTGGCACGAACAGCCGCGACACCAAGGATGTGCAGATGGGCGGACTCGTCGGTATCGCACTGGCTACTTTGGTGGCTGGCGGTGCCTCTGTCCTGATTGCGGCCGGGGCGTTTAGCCAGACGGGCCACTACGCCCTCAGTACAGCCGATCCGGGTTTCATGGGCCGGGTCATGGGCTCTGAAAGCGTAGGGAAATGGATGGGATTGCTCCTGGCCGTGGCCGCCTTCCCACCCGCCTGCTTCTCGTCGTTTATCGCCGCCAACAGCTTCAAGACAACCTTGCCGACAGTGAATCCCTTCGTTTCCGTAGGGATTGGAACGGCCGTCAGTATCATTCTGGCAGTGACCGGATGGGCCGGCCAGTTGGCCAGCGTGTTCACGGTGATTGGCGCATCCTTCGGACCCATCTGCGGTGCCATGCTCGTGGATTACGTCCTGTCCGGGCAGACCTGGGCCGGTCCTCGGAGGGGCTGGAACATGGCAGGGTGGATCTCCTGGGCCCTCGGGTTCCTTGTGGGCATCGCCCCGTTGGTCAAGATCGCCGACATTCCGGCTGCACCGCTGTTTGCGTTCATCGTCGGGGCAGTCGTGTACTTTGTCCTGGCCAAGGCGGGCCTCCAGCCGCCTGTCGTGGAAATGGCCAAGGCCCCGGCTGAAGGTGCATCTTAGAAGCATCGGTAGAAAAGGCCCCAACGGCCGGCCGGAAGCCGCAGTTTGCAGAGCTGCTTTTTGCTTTGACGGATTGTCTGACACAAGCAGGGATTCGGTGGAGCACTGAATCCCTGCTGCTTTTTAAATGAGTCCGTCCTCGATGTTAAGTTGAGTGTTGACAAGTTCTTACGCGCAGGTCCATCGGCATCATGTCCTCTGTGCGATGCGGAGGTAAGAAAAAAATATACTTTTGGGCGGCTTGACAACGTCCTACAAATAGGGTAGCCTCGCGCTTTTAGCTGCGGCGGATACCTGTCAGCTTACTCCCCAGGAGTTTGCTGGCGGCTGCAAGGTTCGTCAGTTAAGTGGAATCTGGAATTTTGAGGTAAAAAGGAAATGATGAAGAAAGATTTTGGTTCGATTCTGAGAGTTTGCGTCTGTGTGCTGTTTGCGGTGTCTGTGTGCCTCGTTCCATCGTGCAAGAAAGCGCCCGAGGAGCCCGCCCCGCAAAGTCCCGCGCGGCAGACCACCGGGACAACGGCGCCTCAAGCCCCGGCCCCGAGCACTGCTCAGCCGGCTGCCCAGAAGCCTCCCGAAGCCGCGGCAAAAACCGCCTCCGATACCCCAGCCTCAAAGGAGCCGGCACCAGCGGCAGCTCCCGCCGCCCAGACCGTAGGTTTAGTGCCGGTTGATATACAGTTGCCCCGGCCGATGTTCGTAGGCACACCGCAGGACACACGGGTGCCGAATCTTGAAAAACCGCTTGGCAAGCCGCGTCCGCCGTTCCTGGCCCCGCCGGGAACGAAAAACGTCGCCTCGGGCAAACCGGTGACCAGCAGCGATGAAGAGCCGATCATCGGCGAGATCGAGATGATTACCGATGGCGACATGGAAGCCGCCGACGGCAGCTACGTGGAACTGGGTCCATTCGTCCAGTACGTGACCGTCGATCTGGAAAAGATGCATGAGATTTACGCCATCTTGGTCTGGCATTATCATAAAGAGGCGCGCGTGTATTTCGACGTTGTCGTGCGGGTGGCCGACGACCCTGATTTCATCACGAACGTCAAGACCGTGTTCAACAATGACATTGACAATTCGGCGGGCCTGGGTGTCGGCAAAGACCTGCACTACACCGAAACGAATGAGGGCAAATTGATCGACGTCCTCGCCCAGGGTATTAAGGCGCGCTACGTCCGCCTCTACAGCAACGGCAATACCAGCAACGACTTGAACCACTATATCGAGGTCGCAGTTTACGGCAAGCCGGTAGAATAACATGACCCCCGCACCAATTTGCCGGATGTCCAGTGAATACTTCACCTGGGATTGCGGAAGAAGAGGTCGGAGTCTGGCAGATGTACGAGTCAGGTAAATTGGTGCGGGGTTGCGTCCTTATTTTGGCGGCGACAATTATTGCGCTGGTGCTGCGCGTGCCGCGGCTTGGGCATCGCCCCATGCACGGCGACGAGGCCGTTCACGCCATCAAATTCGGCAAATTGCTTGAGGAAGGGGTCTATACGTATGACCCGAATGAATACCACGGCCCGACGCTCAATTACCTGACCTTGATCCCCGCCTGGCTCACCGGCGCCGCGAGACTGACGCAGGTGACTGAGTTTACGCTGCGCGTTGTTCCGGTTTTCTTCGGGGTGTGCCTGATCCTGCTGCTGTTGCCAGTGGTCCGGGCTCTGGGGACGGGGGCCGCAGTTTATGCTGCTCTCTTGACCGCCATTTCTCCCGCCATGGTCTTTTACAGCCGCTATTACATCCAGGAAATGCTGCTGGTCTGCTTCACGTTTGGCGCCATCGTATCCGGCTGGCGATACGTGCAGAGCAAAGCATCAGGCTGGGCTTTGCTGGCCGCCGTATTCCTGGGCCTGATGCACGCCACCAAGGAAACGTGCATCATCGCTTTCGGCTCGATGGTCCTGGCTCTGCTGCTTACGCTGCTGATGCGGCGGTCGAAGGGTTCTTTCATCGCCGCCGTCAAGGCCGTACGGCCATCTCACTTAGTCGGCGGCGTGGTGGCCGCTGTAATTGTTTCAGCGCTGTTCCATTCGTCATTTCTGTCCAACCCCGGCGGTATCCTGGATTCGGTTCGGACTTACGCGAGCTACCTGGGCCGCGCGAGCGGCAGCTCGCTGCATCTTCATCCGTGGCATTACTACCTGCAAATGCTCATCTACTTCCGATACGGTGACGGCCCGATCTGGACCGAGGCCCTGATCGTCATGCTCGCCGCGGTCGGTTTTATTGCCGCGATGATGGGAAAAGGCCTGTCTTCAGCCAATGTGCAGCTCGTTAGATTCATGGCCTTCTACACGCTCCTTTTGACGGTGGCCTATTCAGCGATCCCATATAAGACGCCCTGGTGTATGCTTGGTTTCCTGCACGGCATGATTCTGTTGGCGGGCGTTGGAGCCGTGGCCTTGGTAAAGCTGGCGCCGAATGTTCTGCCCCGTCTGCTTATTCTCTGTTTACTGTTTGAAGCATCGGTTCACCTGACTTGGCAGGCCTACCGGGCCAATTACGAATATGACTCAGACAGCCGTAATCCTTATGTCTATGCTCACCCGACGACGGAGGTGTTTACCGTGGTGCAGCGGGTCGAAGAGATGGCCGGGGCGCTGAAAGCGCTGGCCCTGGAGCAGCCGCAGACGGTTCAAATGCGGATTCAAGTGATCTGCCCCGGGCATGATTACTGGCCGCTGCCGTGGTACTTCCGCCGCCTCGAAGAAGGAGCGGTCATCTGGTCCGACCGTGTGGATGCGAGTATGGATGCGGCGCCGCTGATCATTGCCTCGCCCGACGTCGAGGGGGCGCTGACGGAGAAGCTCTACACCCTCACTCCGCTGGAAAAGCGCCAAATGTACTTGTTCTTATTTGACAAGCCGTACTACGTGTGGCTGCGTCCCCAAGTCAAATTGCTCGGCTTCGTGCGAAGAGACTTGTGGGAGTATTTCCAACAACGGCAGGCGGGGGCGGCACGAACACAGACGAAGGGCGAGAAATGACCGAAAAGCGCCAAGAGCCTTGTTTTGTCCGGACCACCGATGAGCCGGTCCCCGGCATGAAGCGTTTCTCTCATGAGGCGATGGCGACGACCTATGAGATCATGGTCGTGCACGAGGATGAGCGCTACGCCCGGCAGGCAGCGGCGGCGGCATTCGAGGAGGTGGACCGGCTCGAAGGTGAGCTTAGCCGCTTCCGGGAGGACAGTGACATCACCCGAATCAACAACCTGCGCGCCCATCAGCCTCTGCAAGTCGGCCTGGATGCGTTTGAGTGCCTGCGGCTTAGCGTCCGCATGTACGGCGAGACCAACGGAGCTTTCGACGTAGCGATCGGCTCGCTGCTGAAATGCTGGCGGAACGACGATGGATCGCCGCGCACGCCTTCGCGGCAAGAGCTGGATGTTGCCCGTCTGCACACCGGCGCGAATCTTCTGCAATTGGATGAGCGGGAGCATACGGTCCGGCTGTCAGTCAGTCCCATGCGAATCGATCTCGGTGGGATCGGCAAAGGCTACGCCGTTGACCGCGTGGCGGAGCTGCTGCGTGGGTGGAGCATTGATGCGGCTCTGATTTCCGGGGGCTACAGCTCCGTCCTGGCGATGGACGCTCCACCCGGTACAAAGGGCTGGCCTCTGACATTAAGCGACCCGGCTGATCGCAAGCGGATATTGGCACGCCCTTATTTGCGCCAGTGGGCCCTGAGCGGTTCCGGAGTCCAAAAGGGCGGACATATCATCAGTCCGCGCACGGGCCGGCCCGTTGAGGGCAGACGGGCCGCCTGGTCCTCCGCCCCCGACGCCGGGACGGCCGACGCGCTCTCGACGGCGTTTATGATTATGGATCCCGATGAGATTGGGCGGTACTGTTCGCTGCATCCAGACGCGCTGGCAATGGTCATCTTGCAGAACGAGGGCCAGGAGCAGAAGGAGACGATTCTTCAGTTCGGCCGCTGGGAGGAGAACCTGCTGCTGGAGTGACGACGATGCCGGTCTCTTGAAAACGGCAGAGGAGCGATCATTTTCTTGACATGATCCGCCTGATCTTCAGAAGCTCCCTCAGAACGCGCCAGGAGTTTCGGGTCGGCGACAGCCGGCTGTCGCGGTCGCAGGTCCAGTCAATCGGAAACTCTTTGATCCGATAGCCTTCTCTTTGCGCCCGCATGATGATTTCGATATCGAATGTGAATCCGTCGGTGACAGCTTCGCTGTACAAGTGCCGGGCGGCATCGCCTTTGTACATCTTGAATCCACATTGCGTGTCGGTAAACTCCGCTGGGATTCCCATGTCGTGGATGACAAGCCAGTGGAACAACCTGGAGCACAGACGCCGATAGAGGCTCTGGGCTTTCTCAATGTGGCATCCGCGCATCTTTCTCGATCCGTGCGCGATGTCGCATACCCCGTCTCGGAGCAGGTCGAGCCCTCGCATCGTGTCCTCGTAGGGCACGCACGAGCCGCTGTCGGCGAACATGACGTATTGCCCGCTGGAGGCGTTGATGCC
>Ga0153916_10003741_pt1 | contig 11377 bp, 9 predicted proteins | sample Opewatmetagenome_FD_109642 | JGI IMG/M metagenome (GOLD analysis project Ga0153916, IMG submission 109642) | Freshwater wetland microbial communities from Ohio, USA - Open water 3 Core 3 Depth 4 metaG | ecosystem: Environmental > Aquatic > Freshwater > Wetlands | place: USA: Ohio, Lake Erie, Old...
CTGGGGTTTCTTTTTTAAATATCCCCTTCTCCCACCTTTAGTATGGGGGACAGGGGAATTATGTGAGAGGTCGTAACCTATGGGAGAGATTAAATCATCCTTAGAATTGGCGATGGAGAGGACAAAAAAGTTTACCATCTCCGAAAAGGAAAAAGAAGAGATGAAGCAAAAAGAAGTCTTACAGAAGGCGACCACCCTTTTTCATCGGTATCGTGAGGGACACCTTCCCTTAAATAACATTCTGAAAGAGATTGAGAAAATGGAGAAGAAGACAGCGAACACGGTAAAAGAATCCCTTCTCTCCCAATGGATTGATACCCTCTCTCTGGAGGATGACGACGAAAGGATCTTCAAAGGGATTGAATCATTGAAGGGACGAAGTATTGATGAGGTAAAACAAAAATTTCACTCTCTCCTTTCCCAATATCTAAGTGAAAAAGAAAAAGTCAACGAGAAGGTAAAGGTTCAATTCACAGAGGCCTTAAGGAAAGATAGCATCTACGGGAGCGCGGTGGAGCCCAAGATCGAAGGGGGTGAACTCTGGAAAAAAGAAAATGAGAAATTGGATCACTCTTACAAGAAAAAATTAGAAGAAATCAAAGAGCAGTTGAGGGGGTTATAGATAAGAGACCCAACTTCATTTGGCAGACATTGTGAGGTTAATTCCTGACTAGCGATCTCACAAGCCTTGATTCTGAGGCAATCTTTGGAGCTAACGATATCTGATAGAAATCAAGCGTCCCAATCAATATATGAATATCATATCCTAACTTTCCTTAATGGCTAAAAACAGCACATCGATAGCAGATACTGAGACTTCCTCAAAAGGTTTCCAGCTCGTCCCCTTCGTTTATCGCTTACACCTACAAGTCCTCAGAACGAGGTTAATTAGAGAACTGAAGATTTGCATTTGAAAGTGAGTAACCTGACAAAATATTGGCAAGGTTGGCCCCAGTTAAATTAGTGAGATAGTTGTTCAATTGGCCACGTTGCCCTAATTACTGTCCCTGCGTCTTTGCTCGACTCAATTGAAAAGGATCCTCCCGAAAGCTCGACCCTCTCCCTCATGCTGTCAAGCCCCAATCCCCGGGTAGTGTCAGCCGGAGAACGTGCCTCTCCTGGTTCGAACCCTTGGCCGTTATCCTGAATCCCTAATTAAATCGCTCCGTCCATTTTTGGCAACAAGAGATTAACACGGTCTGCCTTCAAAAGGTTTTTCTCAATCAATGGGGTGAACCCGAAGCTCAAGTGGGCCTTAGCCAAATTGGGATATTGAATCAATTAGGTACCCTGTTCTTAATGACCGATCCGAATGAAGAAACCCCTCTTTCTGTCCGGATTTATAAGAAAAAGGATAGCATTCTCTTTTTTACAAAAGAGAAGCTTTTCCCTCATTTTAATTGCAAAAAATTGAGATAGGAATTGGAAGTCCGCGGCCCTGTTTCTATTTCCCGGGTTTTTCCAAAAGCTCTTTCATTTTTGAGAGCAACTCTTCTGCTTCGAAGGGCTTAGAAACAATCGAATCCGCGCCCACCTCTTTACTCACCTTTCGGATTTCCTGCGGTGTCCTTCCAGAGGATAAGATGATTGGAATTCTACTATATTTCGGGTCTGTCTTGAGAAGTTGGCAGACCTTATATCCGTTCATTTTAGGAAGCATGACATCGAGGATGATGAGGTTGGGGTTTTCTTTATGGGCTTTCTCCAGGCCTTCCTGACCATCGGCTGCACTAATGACTTCATAATTATTTGCTTCTAATCTTATCTTGAGCATGTTCGATATAACGGCCTGGTCTTCTACGATTAAAATTCTTTTTTTCTTCGGTGACTTATCCTTCCTAGCGATGGCATCCGCAGAAAAATGTTTTCTGGCTGCGTAGACGATTTCATCCCAGGACTCCTGAGATAGCTCTTCAACAGATTGGATTAAGTTGTCAACGTTCCTTTTTCCGGTTGAAAGCAATTCTTTTTGCTTTGCATTCAGCTCTCCTGGTATCTCATCCAGCACCAAGGAGAAGCTCTCTTTGACAACGGCCAGCGGGGTACGGATGATATGGGATATCATCCCCATGAGTTCGTAGGTCAAGATCTCCAGTTCGTGTCCCAGAGGTTCCTCCTTTACATTTTTCAGTTCCTCTTCTTTTACAGGAAGTTCCCTTCTTAGACCTTTCAATTCCTCTTCTTTTCTCAGGAGTTCCCTTTTCACGCTTCTCAATTCCTCTTCTCTTCCCAGAAGCTGTTCCTTTAACCTTTCTATTTCCTCTGTGTTTCTTAGAAGTTCCTTTTTTACAGTCGTCATTTCTTCTTCTTTTGCGGAGATAAGGGGGGTCAACATCTTAATAAACCGAGGGGTGCTGAGGAATTCCCCTATCAATTTGTTCAATTCGTTCGTGGATTCGAGGGCGGGTCTTAGGAGGGCGAAGCAGTTGTCGCAATTTGAGCCGACGATATTATCCAGAATGAGGCTTGCCCCTTCCCGAACGACCATGAGTTGGCTGCGCAAATCGTGCCTCACAGACGAAAGATAGGCTTCTATTTTTTCCTGCTCATTCATATCGTTCACCTCTCTTGGAGATCTCTCGCAGATTATTTCTACACGCCATTAAAAGAAATTCTACTGTGAAATCCTCACAAAATTTTATTTGTTCATCTTTGGGCCTTTTTTCCGAGAGACGGATGGCGTTCCTAAATTCTCTGGCAGCTTCACGAAACTTTTTCTGATAGAGGTAGATATTTCCGAGGTTGAAATAAGCGAGGATTGAATCAGGGTTCACATAGATAACTTTTCTGAATTGTGTCTCCGCCTCCCGAAGATGACCGCTTTTATAGGATAATACTCCTAAAAGATAATAGGCCTCCACGCTGAGATTGTCCGCCTCGATTACCTTGGCAAGGACACCCGCCGCTTCTTTATATTTTGCGTCATTCGCCAAGAGGGTCGCCTTAGAGAGAGAGGTGAGTCTATCGTATTTCTCTGGAGAAACCGGGTGATCGAGTGAGGAGAGGTGAGCCTGGTCAAAGGGTTTGTCCATCTGCTCAGGAAATTCGGTTTTCTTCTGTAGCCCGGGCCTCCCCTCACGGGGAAAAAAGCTTTTCTCTGCGCCCGCCTCTTTGATGGAGGTCAGGTCCTCAATTTTAATCTCGGGTACGGCCATAAAGGGCCTCATGACATCTTCCCGGTCCAAGCTTAACCTTTTCTTATAGACGAATGTCTGTGGAAACTCCACTCTCTCAAACTTGCCGGTTATCTGCCATAGCGTCTCGGTATGTCCGAGGAAAAGGTAGCCGTCCGGGGCAAGGCAGTTATAAAAAATCTCAATGACTCGCCGGGTTGTCTGATAATCGAAATAGATGGTGACATTCCTGCAAAAGATCAAATCGATCATCTGCATCTTTTCGTGTACAAATGGATCCTTGACTAAGTTATGGTAGTCAAACTGGACCAACCGTCTCACGTCAGTATTTAGGAGGTAGGTGGAGCCCTCGACCTTGAAATACTTGTCCAGGTATTCCTTCGGCGAGTGGGCTATGTCCTTTTCGCCATAGGTGGCTTCTTTCGCACAAGCCAGTCCGTTTCTGTTTATGTCTGTGCCCAGAATGGAAATAGTCCACTCTTCGTCAAAAGGCAAAACCTCCTTTATCGCGATGGCAATCGAATAGGGCTCGTCTCCCCTCGAACACCCTGCTGACCAAACGCGTATAGACTTATCCCGTGAGCACAACTTCCTCTGTATGATTTCAGGCAAAACAGACCTCATGAGCACGTTAAACTGAGCCTTATTTCTGAAGAAATACGTCTCGCCAACCGTGATCAAATCGAGGAGTTCACGGATCTCAAGACGTCCCTCGGGATGGAATTTTAGAAGATTATAATATTCCCGGTAGGAATCGTAACCCCGTTGTTGTAGACGCTCCCAGAGAGCGAGATGCAAGGACTGGTTCCTCTCTTCTTCGAAGTGGAGGCCACATGCTTCGATGAGCAGTTCTTGAAAAAGAGCGAAATCGTCGGAGGAGAGGGGTAAAATATCTTTCATCGTTCAAGTCCCGATAGTTCAGTTGCTTCTTTTTTGGTAATGATGTGCGCCAAATCTAAGATGGGTATGATCCTTTCTCCTATTCTTGCCAGACCCGATGTCACATCTGCCTCCATCTGCATGGCCGCCACTTCTGGTGTCGGTTTAATATTTTCCTCGGATAAAGCAATAATTTCCTTTAGGCTGTCGACCGTCAGCCCGACGATGAGCTTGTTCACCTTGCAGATGATGATTCTTTTGCCCGGTTCCTCTATTTGTTTGCCATGGAGTCTCTTTCTTAAATCGATTAAAGCAACAATATGCCCTCTCAGGTTGATGACTCCCTCAATAAAGTCCGGAGTCTTGGGGAGAGGATAGATCTCTTGCGGTCTTAATACCTCGCGGACGCAAGAAATATCCAACCCTAATTCGTCGTTCGCTACCTTAAAGACCAATATCTGCCTTTCTTTTTTCTCTTGGCTTTCGCTTTGCATCACTCACCCAACAGTCTTTTTATTTGGAAGCGCGTCGAACCCTTACCTCACCATCAAAACGATCTCTTCTGCTATTCTTTCTAAGGGCAGCACTTTATCGATAACCTTCATTTCTATGGCTGCATTGGGCATACCGAAAACGACGCAACTCTCTTCATTTTGAGCAACGGTAATCCCCTGGGATTGTTTGATCGCCTTCATCCCCATTGCCCCATCTCTGCCCATGCCGGTCAGGATGGCTGCCACACCTCCTTTTCCATAGGTCTTGGCCACCGATTCGAGCAAGACATCTCCCGAAGGCCTGTGGCCGTTGTTGGCCGGTTCATCCGAAAGGCTTATCTTTCCTCCTTCCTTTACCCTCATGTGAAAGCTGTCCGGAGCGATGTACGCCACGCCAGGCCGTATTTCCTCTGAATCTTCTCCAATCTTCACCTGGATATTGCATTCTTTCGCAAGCCAATCCACCAGGCCTGACAGAAAGCCACTGGTAATATGCTGAACGATCACAATGCCGCAGGGGAAATCTTCAGGGAGCCTTTGGAGTATCTTAAGAAGGGCCTGTGGCCCCCCGGTGGAGGCGACGATGGCTACGATCTTATCTGAAACTTTTTTCTTTGGAGCCTTCAGGTCAATGATGGACCTTTCATGACGAAATTTCACAAGGGACTGATCCATGACTCGAGCACTGGTCAAGAATTTTATCTTCGCGATGAGCGTCTCCCCGGACTTTTTATCTCCAATGAACTCGAGTTCACTTTTATCGATGACGTCCAACGCGCCATGGGAGATGGCCTTGAATACCTTCTCCATTCCCAGTTTGAACACGGAAGAGGACACGATCAGGATGGGGGTGGGGTGATAGGCCATGATCTGCTTCGTGGCCTCCAATCCGTCCATGACGGGCATGTCCATATCCATTGTAATGATATCCGGTTGGAGGCGAGGCACGAGTTCTACTGCCTCTTTTCCATTATTCGCTACGGCTACTACGAGGATCTGCGGATCGGCGTTCATCACCGTGGTGAGGAGCTTGCACATCAGTGGAGAATCGTCAACCACCAACACCCGTATCATGGCTTGGCTCCCGGTTTCATATCACCCTACCAATCGTTCGATGGTATCCAAAAGATTGGCCTGCTCAAATGCGCTTTTTACGATGTAGGCGGCTGCACCGACCTCGAGCCCCTGCCTTTTATCCTCTTCTTTCTGTAAGGCGGTAACAATCACGAAAGGGATATCCCTGTAACCCTCGTTCTTCTTCAGGGTCCTGCAAAGCTCAAACCCATCCATCCTCGGCATCTCAATATCGCTGACAATGAGGTCGTACTTATTCCCCGTCATCCTCTCCAGTGCATCTAAACCATCGACGGCTGTATCGACCAGGTAGCCATGGGTCTCCAATATGCTTTTCTCAAGCTCCCTGGTCGAGAAAGCGTCTTCCACGACCAGTATCCTTTTGTCCTTCTGCTTTCCCCTGGGAGCCCGCTTCTTTCCGGTAACCGGCTGAAGACTAAGAGCGCTATGAGCCATCAAGTCTTCTATATCCAGGACGATGGCTACCTCACCGGTTGCTATGACCATTGCACCACTTACATTCTTCACCTTGCCCAGATGCTTCCCCAAGCTCTTTACGAAGACTTCTTCTTCTCCAACAATCTCATCAATCATGAAACCGACTCGCCTGTCGAGAGAGGATACAATCACCACCAGCGTTGCTTTCTTCGCCTTTCCCTCTTCATCCCTTGGGGGTGGGAGTCCAAGCACTTCACCCAATCTTACCAAAGGCGTACTCTGACCATGGAATGAGAATACCATCCTCCCTTCCACGGTAGAGACATCTTCCATGTTCACCTTTACACTCTCTGTAATGGAGAGCATCGGAAAGGCAAAGAGCATGTCCTGCACCTTTACCAGAAGGACGTGAATAATCGCAATGGTCAATGGCAAAACCAGTGTGAATTTTGTCCCCCTATTTTTCTGAGTGGCCAGAATCACCCGACCTTTTAGATTGGTGATGTCTCGTCTGACGATATCGAGTCCCATCCCCCTTCCAGAAACATCCGTCACGATCGGACTGGTAGAATAACCGTTCATGAATACAAGATTGAGCACCTCTTTGTCTGTCATCGCTTCCAAGTCGTCAATTGATACGACTCTTTTCTTTAGGGCGGTCTGCTTTATCTGGTCAATATCCGTGCCCCTTCCATCATCCTCTACGGTGATCACGACATTATCCCCTTCATGAAAGGCAGAAACCTTGATGGTTCCATCTCTTAGCTTACCAAGGGCCGCCCTCACGTCCGGCTCTTCGATTCCATGGTCAATGCAATTACGCAATATATGGATGAGAGAAGTTTTGATTCCCTCTATGACCTTTTTATCAAGTTCCGTTTCTTCTCCTGAAATCACTAAGTTGACCTCTTTCCCTTGCTGAGATGCGATATCCCTAACCATGCGGGGAAATCCCTCAAAAATAGTGGATAGAGGTAACATCTTTACCTCTTTAATCCTTGCCTGTAATTCATCGATGATGGGGTCCAGATGAAATGCCTCCATGGAGACCTGATCATACAACTTCAGGGTATGTTCCCTAAACTTCTGCACCTGAGCAGCACATTGACTGAGCCATTTGGTCACTTCTTCATTCTGAGGAGAAAGGTCTTTCTTCATCGCTTCGCTTAAGCTCGCAATACCTTTCTGCACTTCTCTGCTAAGCTTCGAGAGCCTTTTCGCCTGAGCGACCTTGGTAGAGGACTTCATCCTGTGGATGACCACCTCTCCCACCAAATAGAGAAGTTTGTCCACCCTACTCAGCGGAACGCGAATATACTCGTCCCGTTGTGTCGGCGGAGAAGGCCCTTCACTCACAGGAGGGGGGACTTGGCCGTGGTTTTTTTCTCCCTTACGCGGTTCGCTCCTCGTCCCTGTCCCGTATTGATTTGCGGTAATGCAAGCTTCCAGTTCCCTGCAGAGATCCGATGCATCGAGATCGATCTCCTGCTCCTGGACGATCTTTTCCAAGATTGTCCGGATGGCGTCCAGTCCTTTGAATATCCGCTCAGCCATGAAGGAGTTGAAAACGGCTCGTTTGGAGGAAACCGTTTCAAAGATATCTTCGATCCGATGGGCAACCTCCTGAATTTCGGAAAATCCAAAAACCCGGGCGGCCCCTTTCAGGGTATGCACCTCTCGGTTGAGGCTACGAGCCAGCTCAAGGTTGTCGAACTCCTTCTCTAACTTGACAAGTCCATTCTCCAATTTGATCAGGTGCTCTTCGGTTTCCGCCTTGAAAATCGCGATCAGGTCTTTCATCTCAGACATATTTCAATGTCCTCGTTTTTCCTACTTCCTCTTCATTTGCCTTAGAGTCCACGATCGCGCGCTTAAGCTCCTCTGATAATGCATTGAGCTGTGCGGCAGAGGCGGCCGCCTGTCTGGTGGAAGCGACGAACTGTTTTGTTACAGAATCGATTTCCCGCATTGCCTGCACGACCTGCTCTGATGCGAATTTCTGCTGTTGTGTCGCGATCGAAATCTCTTTTGCAGATTTCGCTGTCTCCTCTATCATCTCCAACCCCTTTTTTACCCATTTGGTTGAGCCTTCGATACTCATAATCGCAGAGTTGGTTTCTCCCTGGATTTCGTTGATAATCTGACGGATCTCCTCAGTCGATTCGGAGGAGCGTTCGGCAAGCTTCCTTACCTCTTGGGCGACCACTGCAAAACCCCTTCCTACCTCTCCCGCTCGGGCTGCCTCAATGGCCGCGTTTAAAGCGAGGAGATTCGTCTGCTCCGCGATATCATCGATCAGCTTGGTGATGTTGCCAATGGATTGAGACTTCTCCCCCAGAGAGAGAATCTTTCTTGCCGTATCATTGACCTTCGTATTGATCTCCTGCATCCCTGCCAAGGTTTCCCCCGCTAACCTTGCTACATTTTCAGCATTCTTGGCGATGTGCGTCGCAGTGGTGTTGAGTTCCTCAATGGTCGTGGTCACCTCGCTCACCCCGGAGGACTGCTCCGACGCGCCGGTTGCCTGCTCTTCAGAGGCAGTTCGAATCTGGGCCGAAGAGGTGCTGATTTGGAGGCCTGCGTTGCGAATGTGTTCGACCATTCGTTTCATCTCTTCGTAAGCTCGCTTTATGTCGGTGATGTCCCGCACAATACCTCTAAATCCGATCGGCTTCCCTGATGAATCTTTTTTTATGGAGATCGATACCTCAACATATCTTTTGGCCCCGTCTTTTCGTATCAGCTCATAATCACAGACGACACCGGACTCCCCCGTCCTGTAAACTTTGTTAAAAGCTTGAAATACTCTCTTTGAATTTTCTTTATCCGTATACTGCCGGTCGTTCATGCCCATCAATTCCTCTTTGGTGTACCCATGGATTCGGCACGCCGAAGGGTTGAGAAAGGTGAAGTTACCCGCAAGGTCAACTTCGTAGTAACCCTCTTCGATGCTTTCAAGAATGTTACGATATTTTCCCTCGCTCTGGCGCAGTGCCTCTTCTGCCTCCTTGCGCTCGGTGACGTCCTTGATCGTCCCCTTGTAGCCAATGATATTTTCCTCACGATCTTTCCTCGCGGTCACCGTTAGCAACGCATCGATTTTGCTCCCGTCCTTCCTTCTCAGCTCTAGCTCCAGATCCTTCACATAGTTTTGTCTGGCCATGATCTCCTGAAACTTGGTTCGGTCTTGCGGGTTGAAATAGGTTTGGGCCACCTTGATTTTCATGAGTTCTTCTTTATTTTCGTAGCCAAAAAGTTGAACCATGGCCCCGTTCAGGTCGACAAATCTCCCATCCGTCGTCGTGATAAATAACGGCTCTTTGGAGTCGTCAAACAAGGTGCGGTACTTAACCTCCGATTCATGAAGCGCCTGTTCTGCCAGTTTTCGCTTTGAAAAAAGGCCCAATTTAAGCATTCCAACCTCCTTTCAGCTCGTAAAGACAGTCTGCACGAGCTGTTTGTATCACCTTCTCTTCTACACCCTCTTTTCCAATATCTTCTCTACGCTTAGGAGAGCAACTAGCTTTTTGCCCGTCCTGCACTGGCCCTCGACATATCTCCCTCCGTCAGTAGGCAGGGTGAGGAGCGGAGGTTCAATTTTGCTTATCGGTACTTCGATAGATTCAATCACCTCGTCGACTAAAAGTCCCGTCTCCAACATCCCGGATTCGATGGCTATGATTCTCGTCTTCTCGGTTGGCTCTTCATAAGGCAGAGTAAAGATCGTCTTTAAATCAGTAACGGATAGGATATTCCCCCTCAAACTTACAATTCCCGCAATGTGTTCCGGGCTCGAGGGGAGATACGTGATCTTGCCCACCTTTATGACCTCTTTTACTTTTGTGATCTCTACTCCATACCACTCTCGGGCTAGCCGGAAAACGATGATCTGCAGTGTTTCCTCTTTCAGCTCTTCTCTTTCATAGAGGTCATCTTCATCATGGGCCATGTCTTCTGCGGTTTCTGGCCGTTTCTCCATTCTCTCCAAGGATAATTCTTTCTTCGTCCTGTTAGGCATCCCCTGAATCCGGTTTATAGACTGTCGCTTTACGACCTCCGTTTTTTTAACAGGTCCGTTATCTTCTCTATGAACTTCTTTCCCTCAAAGGGTAGACCGATATAGCCATCAGCACCTGCTTCCCTTGTGATTTGTGATAGTTTGTCCTCGTCTTTGGCAGAAATGAACACGATTGGAATGTTTCTGGTGTTATCTCTTTTCTTTAGTACCTCACAGACCTGGCTTCCATTAATTCCGGGTAGATTGTAATCCAGTAAAATGAGGTGATATTGAAATGTTTTTGTTTTTTCAATACCTTCCTCGCCCGTTTCAGCTGTGTCTATTGCAAAGCCTCCTCTTTCGAGTCTAAACTTCAGCATTGCGTTTACCGAAGGGCTATCCTGAATAATCAGTATCGAGTCCATCTGTTAAACCCTCTAGTCTTTGTTTTTTCAGGTAGTTAGATAAGAATGTGCAAGTTTCATTCCAGACCCTATTCCTTAATCGATCTTTACTCCATTTGTCTCCATCAACCACGAACTAACCTTAAATTCTTCTGTTAAAACCCTATCTTTCCAAGGTAGTAGGGACTTCCTTCCATCTCATGAAAAGATCTGGAAGGAGTGAAATTTGAAGAGATCTGGGGCTTAGGGGATGCTAAAAATGTCAAAAGAGGCGAAAAATGTCAATGAAGGTAAGTTTCTGATCAATTACTATAACTTGACAACACTCGTCCAATCGGTCACGTCTTGGACCGCCGCTAAGCCTTAGTTTGGCGACAGAATTTTTGCAGTTTGCCCGTGCTCGTGGCCTGCTTTAACAAAAAATCGAACCCTGTCGAGAGCTGTACGACGGTTATGATTGAGGCACCTAAGTTAAAATACATAAAAGAAAAAAAGAGACGAGTAACGAGTCTAATGGCTATTAACTCCATTGGCTACAGACAAACGATAAGAACTCGCTTTTGGTTGGATTGAATTTACAAAAAACGGAGTTGGATATTATGGCAAACAAGACCACCCAAATTATCCATTGCTACTTAAAGTGTTGTATTCTGCGAAGAGATTTTAGAATCGCCCTTTTAGTAAGAAGCAAACACACCAGCGATCAAGAACTTTAAACTCTAACTGCGCATATCTTGCTATTATACGCACCTGCCAAAAGGTTGCGATATGGAAAACATATTAAAACCTCAAATTGAAACAGTAGATTTCCATTTGAAATGTATATCGATGGAGGAGTGGAACATCAACTTTTACAGTTTATAGGTAGGCATAAAAGTTCTGTCTTATGTATTCGAAGTTCTGAAGAACCATTTCTTTTCCCATCACCAGCTCTCCATGGCCCGGAAGCAAGAGCTC
>Ga0153916_10003742_pt1 | contig 11376 bp, 8 predicted proteins | sample Opewatmetagenome_FD_109642 | JGI IMG/M metagenome (GOLD analysis project Ga0153916, IMG submission 109642) | Freshwater wetland microbial communities from Ohio, USA - Open water 3 Core 3 Depth 4 metaG | ecosystem: Environmental > Aquatic > Freshwater > Wetlands | place: USA: Ohio, Lake Erie, Old...
GACCAGACTCCTTTACCATCATCCATGACGCTCTCCTTTCGGGCATCAAGCTGGTCGTTTTCCAACCGCATGATGTCCCGAAAGGGGCGTCTTTGTGAATCTCAAAAGTGCTAGAAACTACTGGCTAGGCGACGTGCACTCTGGGAAGGTCGGCAGCGTTGTCTTCCAATCGCCGCAAATCGGTCCAATCGCCTGGAGCCAAACCAGCGACATGCCGAGCGGCAACGAGCCGGCCGATGGCCAAGGCTCGTTCCAGCCGGCTCGTCGGCGGGCAATCGAGGAAGGCGATGATCGCCCCCGCGAAGTGGGCTTCGCCGGCGCCACCCTGCCGCAGCGGGTACGCAATCGGGAGGGCGGGGACACGGAGGACTCTCGGTCCACCACGGAGCAGGCCGTAGGCCCCCCGATTCGAGTCCGTCACGATGACCGCTGCGGCTTGCGACCGGACCAACACCTCGGCGGCCAGGGCCTCCGCTCTTCCGTCCGCGCCGAACTCAGCGGCGCTAACCTGGAGGTAGACCCTGGCTCCACAATTCGCAGCGCTCAAGTCGGCGCAGCAAAGAGCGTTCCAGAAGAAAGGGAGATTCCTGCCCGCAGCCGTCTCGGCCAGAAAGGCGACGTGGCCGTTCTCCAGCGGACCCGTGGCCGCAATGGCTCGGGCCGGGCACTCGACAAGATACCGGCCTTCCTCCGCCGTAGGAGCATAGTTCGGCCCGGCAATGACCGGGAACGTGCGGGAGCGGGGCAGCACCGCAGGGAGCGCCCCGATTCCGTTGAGGTGGGCCGTGTCCCAGCCGATCCCCAACGCCGCCGCCCGATCCGAACGGCGCAAACGGCGTACCGTACAACGCCCGACGAGTTCCACGTGCACGCCCAGCCTCTCAAGCGCCAGCGCAGCCACGATGCCGTCTCGCCCCGAGCAAGCGACGACGGGACTGGCGTTGCACCCCGGCAGCGCCGTCTCGCACACCTCGTTCGGACAGGGCTTCCTGGCAAGGACCACCATGGAGTCGCGGGAGTTCGGACCTTTCATGACAACCTCCTTCCGTACCTTGACGAAAGCCTTCCTTCGGTTGCGGAGACCTTGGGCACGCCGAGTGCCGTACCCGGCTAGCCGGCTCTCTCGTCGGAGACGTCCGCGGCGTGAGACTCAAACCGCTTTGATGGTCAGCCCGTACTCCTGACCGTCGGAGCCGGCCTCATCACCGCAGTTGGCGATTACCAGCACGACGTGATCGATTGGCCCGGCCGCGGCGAGATCGAGTCGGGCCGCGGCCACAGGCATCGGCTCGCTGGCGGCGGAAGACGGCTGAGAGCGCAGCAGGACCGTCTGGCCGCGACGCATGTCCTGAGCCGCCACGGCCAGTTGGGCCTTGAGCACTCCGGCCCCCTTCGTCGAACGAGGCGTCAGCCGGACCTCGACTCCCGACACGTGCCCCACCGGGCGGATGAGGTAGTAGCGGCAGCCCAGGTGGTCCAGCCGATCGCGTGCCGCGGCCCGGCCCCCGCGACCTAGTGCAAACGCCTCGGTCACCGCCCGGCCCCCGAAGCGGGCGAAGACCTCGGGCGAGAAACAGGTCGATGTCGGGTCGAGCAGGAAATACGCATCCCGGCAGTAGACCCAGCCGAACAGGTCTTCGTGGCTGGCACTGGCAAACACGAGGTTCTTCTCGTCGGCCAGCATCCGCGCCAGGGCGGCCACCGGGGGTTCCTCCTCGTCGGCCTGAGTCCAAAGCTGGCTGACGAATCCCTCGCCTGCCGTCTTCTCCAGACAACGCACAAACATCGCCGCCTGGTAGCATGCCTGCGGGTCATCCAGCGGCCGCTCAGGCCGGTCAACCCAGTTCAGGCAGTACTGGAGGTAATCGGGGCACCCGCCGGCCAAGACGGTCTCCAGGAACACCGCCATCCCCTCGTTCAGCCAGCGCCACAGAAAGTACGAGAATTTCCCGATCGGCCGCTCGCGAGCGTTGAAGACATGGGTTGCCTCGTGAATCGCCGCCACGCGCGCGTATTGCAGGGCGGCGTCGAGCGTTGGGTGCTCGGTGCGTGCCGGCAGGCAGATGAAGGGGGGGTGCGGAGGATCGATCGCATGATCCGACGACGGCCAACCGTAGCCAGGCCCCACGGCGGCCAGGTCAAGTACGTAGACCAAGGTCTTCTTCGCCTGCGGCTCGACCACCGGTCCTTGCCGCGAATGGGGAGGCCGAGTCAGCTTCGAGTAGAGCCTCTCCAAACCGTCCAGGATGGTGGGAATCATCACCGCATCACACACCCCGCCGGACGCGTTTCCCCGGCCGGACGGCTTCTCGCGCAGGCTGTACTTGATTCGGAAATGCTCCGATTCCGCCGTCAGGTCCAGCTCGCGGACGAAGGGCTCCAGTTTCGTGGCCAGTGCACCCACGGTGCTATCCCCTTTCTCACTTGGAGCGCCAGATCATAGCAGACCGACGCGCACCGGCTTGCCCGGCTCCTCCACGACCCTGAAAAGACGGCGAATTCGCCGCTTCAATGCCTCGTCCAGGTCTTCCCAGCGTGCGATGATGTCGTGAGAGACGCGGGCCAACAGATAGGTCGTATCGCGGACCGGCCGACCCACGCTCTGCCACTCCACACGACCATCCCAGGCCGAGGCGTCCTGACCTTGTGGGCCGAACAGATCGTCGAGCTGCTTCCCGATGCTCCTGCCGTAGAGGTATTGTCTCAGGTCTTTGCCGAGCGTCTCAACCCACTTCGCGTTCTTGGGTAAGAGATAGGCCTTTGGCTCGGCAGGTTTGTTGTGGTAGGTTCTATAGTGTTCCTGAAGCACCTGATCGTCGTGGAGATAGGCATCGTCATCGAGATAGGCGGAGACGTGCGCCACGATGGCGGTAGGCATGACCTCGCGCACCCGCTGGCATAGGGAAAGATCGCCATCGGGGAGGAATCCCTTTTGCTTGGGGAGCTTGAAATCCAGAATCACGCAGTCGAAGGGCCCTTCCGCCTTGACAATCAGCTCTTCCCCCTCGGCCACAGTCTCCGCAGCCAGCACCAGGGCGCCTGGGAATGTGTCCTCAAGGTACTTCGTCACTTGCTCCCGGGCGTTTCGATCGTCTTCAACGATCAAGAAGCGGTACATGGACGTTTCTCCTATTCGTCGTTTATCGGAAGGGCGACCGGCGGGATGTCGATCAGGAACTTAGCGCCGGCGCCCGGTTGGCCGCACTCCCGGATCGTGCCGCCGTGGGCCTGGATGAGCCGTCGTACGAAACCCAAACCGAGCCCCAGGCTGGTGTCGCGTCCCGGCCGATAGCTGACGAAGTCGTCGAATACCCGCTCCTTAAGCTCGAAGGGGATCCCAGGGCCCTCGTCCGCGAAGGTCACCCGGATACGCCGCTTGCCCGAGATCGACTCCTCCTGAACGCTGACGTGAAGGCGGACCGCTTCGCGGCTGCCAGCCGCCTGAACGGAGTTGTCCACGAGCTCCAGAAACGCCATCTCCAGAAGATGGCCGTCGGCCTCGATTTCCTCGATGGGCGGCTCCGCGCAGAGGTCCCATGAGGCTTCTGATAGAGTTGTGGGGATGGCCCGCCTCAGCCGTTCCACCAGGTCGAACCGCTCCAAGCGCAGCTTAACCGGGGCCAGCTTCCGCTTGATGCTCCCGATGGTGTCCATCGTCTCGCGGAGGACGTGTTCGAAGTCTGCATCGAGGGACTTCAGTGGCTCGTACTTCGATTCGTGGAGGGCGTAACGCGCCGACAGAGCGGACAGGCCCGCGATGCGCGTGTTGATGTTGTGCGCAGCGGTGGCCAGGGTCCTTTCCGCGACCTCTCTGATGGAGTCGGCCCGTCTCCGGAATGCCTCGTCCCGCTCGCTGAAGGCATCCAGCAGACTGGAGCTGAGCCGCGACAAGACGCGGAGCAGCTCGTGCCGTTCCGGGAGCATATCCTCGTCACATTGAAGCGTGATCTTGCCCAAGACCTTAGTCGACGTGAGCAGGGGAAAGTCAATCCAGAAGTCACCCGGCCGCTTTCTCACCGTTTCCGGGCACTTGGAGTCCTTCGCGTTGAGAACGGTCAGCCCCTTGCTCGTCTGAAAGGTTGTCTCGCCGGGACACTCGTCCTTCCAGGCAAAAACACACGGTTCCCTCCGATCGACACACAGCCAGGTTTCTGGGCTGGCCTGGTCCCGCGGGAGGAGGACGACTCTGCCGGCGCTGAAGTCGTCGCTGGCCGTTGGGTCATCGAACCCGAACGCCCTTCTCCCGACCATCCGTTGAGGCTCGTCCTCGGAGAGCAGATACAGTCGGCCCCACCTATGTCCCAAGGCACTGGTTGCGTCAAGAATTGCCTGGATAGCCGAGTCGGTATCGTGAGCTCGAGCAATGACCTGGCACGCCTCCAAGACGCCCCGGAGGTCCCTCAGGTACTGCACATGAACAAACGCTCCGACAACTTCCGGCCGCCAATCTTGGATCACGTCCGCCAACACGGCCGCCCCGCAATCGGACTCCCTGGCGATGCGGGGAGTATGGCGGAATTGCCGGTGGTTGGTGTGCAAGGCGTCGTCAAGGAGTCCCCGCGCCTCTGCCAAGTCCGTACCGCCCGCTTGGGGCGAGTCGATTCCGTCGCACCAGCCGGAGGGGAGGTCGTTCCAGCCCGAGGGCAACCCGAACAGATCCCCTGCCGGCTTGTTGGCGTACTGCACGCGCTGGCGGGCGTCGACGATCACCACCGGGTCTGGCGACTGATTGATCGCCGCTTGCAGCAGGTTCACGCGGTGGGCCTGGTCGATGGCCACGGCCAAGCGCCGGCCGAAGGCCATCAAGTCTTCCACCTCGTCCTGGGAAGGGACCTCGCCGTCTTCCCGCTCCACGTGGATCGTCCCGATCACCCGCCCGTCCGCGGTCATAATCGGCATGATGGCCTCACCGGTCATTCGGGCCCTCTTGACCACCTCCTTGTTTGCCAGGGGCTCCGCACTGGCGTCGGGAATGATCCTGGGCTGGGCCGTCCGGACCACATAGGGCTGAAGGTCCTGCGGCGGATCGTCAAACAGGGACCAGTCGGTCATCTTTCCGACATCTACGGAGGAGTCGTCCGAGTCGTCCAGCACGCCCTTGATCCGCTCCCCCTTGGGGTCTACCAGGCAGAACAGGGCCCGGCGATAGCCCAGACGCCGCAGCCCCGAAGCCGCCACCTTTAAGGCGTGTCCCACATCGAGGATGCGGACCCCCAGCGACTTGAAGATGGCATCGATGATCTCTTCGTGCTGCTGACGGGCCTTGAGCCGGTGACGGTCCCGCTCCGTGGTGACTGCAAAGGAATAGGCGTCCACGAAGTGCTGGAGAAGCTCGCTGGCCAAGCGCCGCTGCTCGCGGGAGATCGTGGTCGAGCCGTCGAGGTTGCCGACCACCACGGCCGCCTGCTCGTCGGTTCGCAGGGCGGGCACAAACGCGGCCACGGCGTAGTCGCCCCAGGAACCGGGGAGCGGCACCGGCCCCGGCTGCCTGAGCTCCAAGCCGGCCAGCGCCCCGTCGATCCCCTGGACCGGCCCCGAGATCAGTGCGGCGGTCTCCGGGTCGGCCTGCCACCGCTTGCCGTAGGGGGGGCGGCGGAACTTGCCCACACGGAGAGCCAAGAGAAACCAACAGCCGTGCTCGAACCGGGCCATGACCTCGCTGCTACTCTGGGTGGCCGCCGACCGCAGGGCCGTGTGGAGCGCCGCCACGGTGAACTCCATGTCCATCCGGTCCTCGACACCGGAGGGACGAAGAAACATCTCATCCGGCAGTCGCGCGTAGCGCTTGAATGCCTCGGTCCACTCCCCGTGCCTGGCGTAGAGGTCGCCGAACCGCCTCTCGTCGTAGTGTTGGCGGATGAAGTCCTCCATGAGCTTCGAGGAGAACCGCAATCGGCCGTTGTCGAACACGGCCACCCCCGCCAACTCGAGCGTGCTGGGCTGGCTCCCTAAGAAGTCCACCCCCAGAGACCCCTCGCTCATCAGGCTTTTCAGCGGCTCCCAGCACTCAGGCTCCCGGGCAATCATCCGGGTTGCATAGAGCAGCGGCTCGGAGTACCGCACGCTCCCGACCTCGTTCGACTCCAGGAGGGCGTCGATGTCTTGGACCTTGATCCGACCAGGGAGCTTCCGCTCGAAAAGGGCACGGTTCTCGGTCAGTTGCCACAGGGCCCGGCGGAGCAAGTACGTGTGCCCCCCGGTTAGCGCGAAGAAGTAGTCGCAGGCATCCTCCTTGGATTCGAACTTAATGTGCATCGCCCGGGCGTAGCGAAGGAGGAACGCGTCGAATTCCTCGCGGGCGAACCGCTGGAGGACGAACACGTTGGCGCAGCGGAAATCGGAGGTGGGCCCGCGGACCATGTCGCGGAAGTCCTCCTCCCCGCCGAGTAACACCACCACCGTGCGTGCCTCCACCCTCCTCTGGGCCTCTTGGAGGAAGGTCCGGGCGAGGTGGTGTCCCATGGCGTCGACGTTGGCGGCCAACAGAATCACGATCTTACCGGTCTTGGCGTGCAGCTCATCGATGGCGTCGAACATCTCCTTGCCCGGCGCCACCTGGAGCCCGATCGACCGGGCAGTGTGTCCGACCGCTTCATTCATGGCTTGGATGGCCTGCTCCCGCGTGCCGAACGGCCGGTCGCTGAGCCAGCGGACGTCGACGATCGGGCCGGCCTCCGGGCAATTCCGGAGGCGGTACCGGACATGGAGCGCGACGTACCTCTTGCCAATGAACCTGGGACTTAAGAGGACGGCACTCTGCCCGTCAACGAGCAACTGGGTAAGCTCGTCGACGAAGACTTGGCTGACTTCCCTATAGCGGTAAGATTGCATGTTCTTACCTCACTTTGTCGGCGATCCATGCCGGTGGGCGGCGGACCCGGCAGCGGACTCGGGCGCCGGCTTCCCACCGGAAACCAATCCCAAGCGGCTGGCGTAACTCACCAGCGCGCCGTTGGCAATACGGAAGCAAGCGCCATGGCTCCACGCCAGGACGTTGTTGATCAGCAGATCGCTGCACATCTCGAAGGCCTCCCACTCGCTCAGCTGTAGGCCGTGGCGCGCGGCCAGGCGGCAGATCTCGGGAATCGACGCCCCGCTCTCCATCTCCTCGATCAAGAGAAGGGCGAGCCGAGCGCACTCCTTCTGCTGGATCTCCCGCAGGGGAGCGGTGAAAAACCGGGCGGACTCGAAATCCCAGGTGACGGTGTCGACATCCTCCGGCGAGATGACCTCCGTCTTGTTGTCGATGCAGCAGTTGGCCACCTTGCCGAGGAAGAACTGGAGCAAGTGGGGGAGCCGACCCGTAAGCTGGAGGATCCCGGCCAACACCTCATCTTCGCTGGTCACCCGAAAACCCAGATCGCCCAGGGGCTTGAGGACCAGATCGCGGGCGATCTCAGCGGGCAGGGGCTCCGGGCGCAAGAGCTGAACCCGCTGCGCCAGCGCTGAGTTCGGGGACAACATCAGGCGCAAGAGCACGCCGCGGCCGCAGAGGACAAGCCGGCAGTGCCCTTGTTTGGCGGCCTCCCCCAGCGTCGCAAACAGGCCGGTCTGACACACCTCGTCGACCTCGTCGATCAACAGATCGAGCGGCCCGCCCAGCCGCGCGGACTGTTGCTGAAGGATTCGCGTTAGGTCCTTGGCCGTGGTTTCATAGTAGGTCCGGGAAGAGGGGTTGAGGGCCATGGCCACGTGGCGGACCGGCGCGTCGTTCAGGCCGGCTTGCACGCCCTTGAGACTGATGGAGACCAAACGGTGGATGCGGGGATCCCGCTGCCGTTGCAGCAGGTGGCGGTACTGTGCCAGGATCGAGCTCTTACCGATGCCGCCGGGCCCGGCGATCGCGAAGCTCGCCTGCGGCCGGTACAGGAGCTGGTCCAGGATCTCGCTGCGGCCGAAGAACATGCTCCCGGACACCGGCAACAGGATCTGGAAGGGGATCAGCCGGCGGCGGGGGATCTGCGACCGGACGTGCTGCTTCAAGATCGCCAGGGGCTCTGGGGACTCCATGATCTCGACCAGCGCCGCGGCGTCGAGCACCACGACCCGATCGGGGGGGAGCGCCTGCCGGGTGATGTCCGGCGACCTCTTGCTCACGGCAAGCACGATCGCCAAACGGTTCTCGCGAGTGGCCCGCTGGAGCAGGTCGCGGAGCCCCGTGGCCGCCCGCTCATCGTCGTAGATCAGCAGACAGGGAGGGGAATCCAGGCCCCCCAAGTACACGTCCGTCAAGTGGGTCACGAAGCAGCACGAATCGCTCTCTTCCGGAATGTCCACCGTGGCGCCGAGATGCCGTCCCCAGCGCAACACCAGCTCGCGGGCCATCCCAGAGTGGGGACCCGCCCAGCCCGTCATGAGGGTCCCAATCAAGTCGGCGGTAGATGGTGATCCGGTGCACACGGCCGCTCCTTGCGCGGCCCGACTAGCGGGCCGCTGTGTCCTTGGCAGCGTAGGCATCGTGAAGGGTCTTCTCCAAACGCTGAAGTCGAGCCAGGTCCGCTGCAGCGTACTGCTGCTCGACCTCTCGGATCATGGCGTCACACTCCTCGACGAGCGGCCTTTCGTGGCCTCCGGGGGCCCGGCTCGCCAGGAGCACCGCGACCGGAGCCCCCTCCGCCCGCTCGACCAAGCCGATGCGGAGGTGCAGGAGCAATTGGCGAAACCCCATCCCCAGTCCCTCGCCCAGACGCGCCAGGCCCGAGGCGGAGGCCTCGTCATCGAAGGGCTCGGTGCTCGATACCCCGACCCAGGCCAGAACCGGCGCCAGGGCCACGGCGGCGACGCTGGCCAAGCCCCGCAGGTACTCGCCAAGAGGAACCGGCACGAAGCCGATCTGCTCGCGCTGCCGGCGGAGCTTGCCGATCGCCCAAGCGAGTCTTCCAGCCTCCCGCAATCGCTCCGCGAACGCCGGCGGAACGGTTTCACCGGCCGCCGCGTTGAAGTGTGCAGCCTCGCGGTACAGGGCCAGGGCCGAGTCCATCCAAGCCGGGCCTGGAGAGCCTTCCCTGTCGAAACGGTCTTGACGATCGTGTTCAACCATTCCTTTCCCTCGGTTTACAGCCAGTCTTAAGCCGCAGCCGCCGATGAATTCGCGGGTCCCCCTCCAGGATGCCCCGCAATTGCTTCAAGGCCCGATGGTGATACACGCGAGCCGTGCCGGGCGGGATACCCAGGAGTCGGCCGATCTCTTCATAGTCGTGCGGAACGCTCAGGTCGCGGAGCTCGACAACCGCCTCCTCCGACGGTGAAAGCTGTTGCAGGGCTTCATGGACGGCCTCGATCACAGCGAGAAGCTGTGGCGAGTCCTCTTCTGTCCGCAACTTTACGATCTTGTCCGCCGGAGCGATCTCCTCCGGCGTGCCGACGGGCATGGGTGGCCTCGCGCGGATCCAGCCTATCAACGCACGATAGGCCAATACGAAAACCCACCGCTCGAATCCCCCCGCCTGTTGGGGCCGATAGTAGTGCGGCACCTTCAAAGCGATGTCGGTAACGCAATTGACCGCCAAGTCCTCCGCCTCGGAGGGCCTAAGTCCTCGTTTCAGGAAGTAGACGCAAAAACGCCGCCCGAAAACGTCCGCAAACCGCTGGATGGCGCCCGGGTCCAATTTGGCCAACCCCTCCGCCAAGTCTTTGAAGTCGTCGTCAGCCATAACCGGGGTCATCCGAGGGAGCGTTCCGTCCATATGATATAAACGCCCTTACGTTACTGCACTGCTGCAGGCTGAAAGCCCGCTGGCTCACGTTCGCGGCGGACAGATCGCCCAGAGCCTAGCCCGGGCCGGCCTCCATCTCGGCGTGACCACGGCGGGGCGGATGCTCAACGACAAGCCAGCATCAATACCAGCCATGAAGAACTATAATGTCCCCCTCGTATGGACCATACCCCGCCCGTTGATCATTTCTCCCGGCTTGTGATGGGCTGCGCTGTGTTTCGCAAGGAGCTAACCTCCGAACAGGTCCGCAACATGCTCGGCCAGGCCATCGCCGCAACCGGCAAAACGTGGCGCTACATTCTCTGTGACCAGGGATCACAGATGAGATGCGACGGCTTCAAGCGCTGGCGACGGGTGGGCCGGGATGGAGGGGGAGGTGGCCGAAGAAGTTGGTGTAGAGGGGGCGGGATGTCCAGCAGCAGGCCCCCTTCGCCCACCGTCTCCGGCAACGCGCCGCGGTTGGAGGCCAGCACCGGGGTCCCGTTGAGCATCGCCTCGGCCGCCACCAGCCCGAACGACTCGTTCCACAGCGACGGCATGAGGAGCGCCTTGGTGACGGCGTAGAACTTGCGCGGGTCGGTGGTGTTGGCCATGCCGAAGAGGTTCTGGGCCCAGCTTAGGTCGAGGCCCGTCTGTTCGAGCGACTTGCCGCGGCCCCGCCCCTCGCTGACCTCCAGCACCGCCGTTTCTTCAGGCCCGATAGATAAAAATGCCGACGACCACCCGCTATCCAGATACCCCCACCTGATGGCTTTCCCCCTCTATCGGGCGGGCTACTTTGCGCAGCTCATCACGAAGCCTGCTCGACCGCCTCCTGGGCCGGCGAGGTGGAAGCCCAGGCGTCGGCCAGCAGGCCCGCCCGCCGGGCCGCGTCGCCTGGTAATAGCACCGGAGGGTTTCGGGTTGTTGGGTTGCGGCTCCTCAGCGTTATTATGGCTCATCGGGTGCTACGCCTTCGCGGAAAAGTATTCCGGGAATTCCGCACGGTGCGGGCTGGACTCCGCTTGATGTTCTCGCGGAAACATGGCTCCTGTGTGTCATGGGGCCGGGAAAACCAAGAGCCCGAACCAGCGAAAGGAGCACGAGGATGCAAACCAAACCACCACGAACCCCGGCCGGATCGAAGCCGCGGGAATCGAGTTCGCGTACCTTTTCTGGCACGAGCCGACTGGACGGATCATGACTATCCCGGTGGGCGACGACTGAATCCCCAAGCGACCCAAGAGACAGGACCAACCCATGCTGACACCAGGCGAAGACGGAATCCTGGCGGGCAGGTAAGAGGCGGCCGCTCAAAAAGCCGCAAAAGCGTATGCCGAGCACCGGCGGGACATCGCCGCGATGCTCGACTGGATGCAGATGGCCCTCGACACCCATGAGGAAGAGGCCAAGGCGGAACCTGAGAAGTGGACGTTCGCCGGGGACCTGGCCGAAGTCCGCCAGCGGCTGTTGGAAACGTTGGCCTTCTTGAGCGGCCACGACGAGGCCAACATCGAGGAGGCCTTGGCAAGAGTTGCGTACGTGAACCCCTTTCCCAAGGAGCGATGCGATGAAGAAAGACGAAGTTCAGATCGGCAAGGTCTGCACCGCCAAGGTGACGGACAAGTTGGTCCCGGTGCGGATCGACGCGGAGAATCGTCACGGGGGCTGGGATGGCACC
>Ga0153916_10003743_pt1 | contig 11376 bp, 10 predicted proteins | sample Opewatmetagenome_FD_109642 | JGI IMG/M metagenome (GOLD analysis project Ga0153916, IMG submission 109642) | Freshwater wetland microbial communities from Ohio, USA - Open water 3 Core 3 Depth 4 metaG | ecosystem: Environmental > Aquatic > Freshwater > Wetlands | place: USA: Ohio, Lake Erie...
AGGTGGTATCCAGAGCGAAGCGAAGGATCTCCGTCAGAACCAGGTTGATATCCATCGTCGCAAGTTCCGTGCTATTCCATCTTATTCGGGTTGACTAACTGCTAGGTTTGCATAGGTCGATCATTACCCTCCTGTCTCGATAATAACTGTATGCAAATCATATTGTAGAAATATCAAATATTTGCTTTACAGTTGCGATAGGCTGAGGGTCAGTGGTTGTCTGGGTGTGGTTTGTTGGGTTTATGGTAATCTTAGTGTACAATTGGGGCAAATTTTCTCCGTTATAGGTTGGTTGTACCAACCCACACCTTCATAACCGGAGCGACCATGAGCGAACAATTTAGTTTTGGTGGGCATATTGTCTGGAAGCCTTCGCAGGATTATATTGAGAAAGCTAATCTGACCCGCTTCATTCGCCAGCACCATATTGCCGATTTCGACGAGTTGATGCGCCGTTCCACCCAGGATGTGACCTGGTTCACTGAGGCGCTGCTCCACTTTTTAGATATCCGCTTCTACCAGCCTTACTCCCAGGTAGTCGATCTGAGCCGCGGGATTGCCTGGCCGCAATGGTGCGTGGGCGGAGAGATGAACATCATCCACAACTGTTTGGACAAGTATGTGGGCACAGTATTTCAAAACCGTCCAGCCTTGATATGGGAGGCTGAAGAGGGAGCGGTCAGGACACTTACTTACGACGAACTCAATCGTCAAGTCAATCAAATGGCTAACGCTCTGCGTAGCCTGGGCTTGGGCAAGGGAGACGCGATCGGTTTGTTCATGCCCATGACCCCTGAGATTGTGGTCGGTTTGCTCGCCGTCGTCAAGATCGGTGGGATCATACTACCCCTTTTCTCGGGTTTTGGAGCCGGAGCAGTCGCCGCGCGCCTGGCGGATGCACAGGCGAAAGCCTTATTGACTGCTGATGGCTTCTTTCGTCGTGGGAAAGCTGTGGCGATGAAACCGGTTGCCGATGAGGCTGCCCTGCAAGTGCCTACGCTCGAGCATATCGTCGTGCTCAACCGGGCCGGGATTGGAACATTTATGATGGAGGGTAGAGACCACTGGTGGCACGCTTTGGTTAATCCTCAATCAGACCAGGCCGACACACAGGTGACCTCCGCAGAAGACATCCTCATGGTCATCTACACTTCCGGGACGACTGGGCGTCCAAAAGGGGCGGTGCACACTCATTGTGGTTTTCCAGTCAAAGCCGCCCAGGATATGGCCTTTGGCACCGACCTGCACCCGGGCGAGATCTTGTACTGGGTCACCGATATGGGCTGGATGATGGGCCCCTGGCTGGTCTTCGGCAGCTTGATCCTGGGGGGTACGATCTTCTTATACGATGGCGCTCCCGACTATCCAGGCCCCGATCGGCTGTGGGCCATGGTGGAGCGCCATCATATAACTACGTTGGGCATTTCACCCACGCTCGTGCGTTCGCTGATCCCGCGCGGTGAGGAACACTTCCGTAAACACGATCTCTCGTCGCTCCGCCTCTTCGCATCAACTGGGGAACCCTGGAATCCCGACCCCTGGATGTGGTTGTTTGAGAAAGTGGGAGGTAGCCGGCTGCCGATCATCAATTATTCCGGGGGCACAGAGATCTCAGGGGGTATCGTAATGGGCAATCCGATCTTGCCGATCAAGCCTTGCTCATTTTCTGCGCCGTGTCCTGGCATAGATGCCGATGTGCTTGACGAGGATGGTCACTCTGTGCGCAACCAGGTGGGTGAGCTGGTCATCAAATCGCCTTGGATTGGCATGACGCGTGGCTTTTGGAAAGACCCGCAGCGCTACGAGGAGACTTACTGGTCGCGCTGGCCTGGAATCTGGGTACATGGGGATTTTGCCGCAGTGGACGAGGATAACATGTGGTACATCCTGGGGCGCTCAGACGATACGATCAAAGTAGGAGGTAAGCGCGTTGGTCCCGCTGAGATCGAGTCGATCCTGGTGAGCCATCCCGATGTGGTAGAGGCAGCCGCCATCGGTGTGCCCGACGAGATCAAGGGGAGCGAGGTTGTGGCTTTTGTCGTCCTGGCGAAGGGGTGTGAGATGTGCGAAGAGCTTCGACAGGAGTTGCTCGAACGGATCGTGCAAGGGCTGGGGAAGCCATTCGCTCCCCGCCAGATCTTATTTGTCAGCGATTTGCCGAAGACTCGCAATGCCAAAGTCATGCGCCGTATGATCCGTGCAGCTTATTTAGGGCGAGACCCGGGGGACGCCTCGTCTTTGGTAAACCCCGAAGCTGTCGAAGAAATCCGCAAAGCGCAGTAACCAAATGGCGGTGAAATATCGCACGCCCCAAATTTCGCCTATTTTCCCCTCCCCCTGAGGGGGAGGGGACGGGGGCAATTAGAGCAAGGGGCACCCAAAGATTAAATTTGGTGTGACTCATGTTTCGCATTATATGGATATATAATAATCCTGGTTATCTTGTTCATCTCGGGGAGCAAAACAATGGAACAAATTGCATTTCAGGATTACTATCCCGACCAATTGAGTTATTGCTACGGCTGCGGGCGCTTGAACGAGCATGGACTGCAGATCAAGAGCTATTGGGATGGCGATGAGACTGTGTGCGTTTTCCAGCCGCGACCCTATCACACCGCTATCCCGGGTTACGTTTATGGAGGATTGATCGCATCGTTGATCGATTGCCATAGTACTGGCACAGCTGCAGCAGCAGCTTATCGGGCTGAAGGGCGCCCGATGGACACGTTGCCTCCTTTGCGTTTCCTGACCGCCTCCTTGCATATCGATTACCTGCGCCCCACACCCATGGGTACTCCATTGGAAGTGCGTGCCACGGTGAAGGAGATCAAGGGGCGCAAGGTGGTGGTCAGCGCAGCCTTGTACGCTCTCGGGGAAGTATGTGCCCGCGGAGAGGTGGTAGCAGTCCAAATGCCAGAAAACATGGCGATCCCATCCGATCATATCTGAGAGGAGACACGATGGATTTCGAGTTGAACGAAGAGCAGCGCATGTGGCGCGAGGCGGTCCATGACTTTGTAGCCCATGAGGTCAGGCCCAAAGCTCGCGAAGTGGATGAAAAAGGCGAGTTCAATTGGGGTGCTGTGCGCAAGATGGGGCCTTTAGGTCTGCTCGGTTTGAATGTGCCCGAAGAATATGGTGGGCCGGGGGTAGATGCGATCAGTGCAGCTATCGCCATCGAAGAGTTGGGTTGGGGGTGCGGTAGCACGGCCTTGGCTATTGCTGCGCACAACGGTTTGGGCTGCGCCTCGGTTGCCTTGTTCGGCTCGGAGGAGCTCAAGCAGCGTTTCCTACCCTCCGTCGTCACGGGAAAGGGGAAGCTGGCAGCTCTCGCTCTCACCGAGCCTGGCGCCGGCTCCGACCTGAAGGGCGGGGTGAACATGCGCGCATACCTGGACGGCAACCAATGGGTGATCAATGGGGAGAAGATGTGGTGCACTAACGCCAGCATCGCCGACTTCATCGTCACTTTGGTTCGGACTGAGCCAAAGAGCGGATCGAGCTCCCTAAGCATGATCCTGGTACCCACAGACACACCTGGGCTGACCATTGCGCCAGCAGAAAAAAAGATGGGTTTGAAGGGATCGCCCACTCATGCGGTCAATTATGCAGATATTCGTGTTCCGGCAGGCTATTTAGTTGGCGGGCTGGGTAAAGGTTTGCAGCAGACCCTGGCTGTGTTAGATGGGGGGCGCGTCGGGATCGGGGCCGTGTCCGTAGGATTGGCACAGGCTGCTTTCGAGGAGGCGGTGCGCTATGCTAAAGAGCGCCAGACCTTCGGACAGCCCATCATAGCTTACCAGGCGATCCAGTGGATGCTATCTGACGCAGCTACCGAGATCCAGGCAGCCCGCTGGATGGTCTATTATGCTGCCTGGCTGAAGGATCAAAAAAGGCCTTTCAGCAAAGAAGCCGCCATGGCAAAGATGTTCGCCAGCGAGATGGCCGAGCGTGTCTGCCGCAACGCCATACAGATCCATGGCGGCTACGGCTACAGTAGGGAGTACCCGGTAGAGCGTTTTTATCGGGATGTCAGGTTGATGACCATTGGGGAAGGCACCAGCGAGGTCCAGCGGATGGTGATTGCCCGGCACATACTCCAGGAAGAGTAAATCAGGGCTCCGCTGCAAACGCTGTAGCTTGGTTTAGCATTTTCCACTGGGTCGGCGGCCAGTAGACCAGTTCTGCTTTGCCGATGATATTTCCAATCGGGACCATCCCCCACTGGTGAGAGTCAGATGAGCTGTTGCGGTTATCGCCCAAGACGAACAGTGAACCATCGGGCACGACCCATTGGCCTTGATACACAGGCGCAGCATAGATATAGGGCTCGCTCAGAGCATGCCCGTTGACGAGCACTTCGCCATGGGCGACCTGCACGGAATCGCCCGGCAACCCGACTATCCGCTTGATATAAGGCTCCCGCTGAGGATCAGGGGGGTAATGGAATATAATAACATCACCACGGTTCGGGGTGCCCAGCGTATATGCGATCTTGTTGACGATCACGAAATCCCCAGCGTACAGAGTTGGCTGCATGCTGATTGATTCGATGCGGATGCGCGCCGATATGGCGTTGATCCCCAGGAATAAGACCAGAGACAGCAGGATGGTCTCCATCGCATCCAGGAGGAAACGGCGAATACCACCCTTTCTCCCTTCGTCCGCCTGATCAGCCGGGTCTGGAAAAAGCTCAGTGCGATAATGTTCCATGAAAAGCCTCTACATCTAAACTTAAATTATAACCCCAGCATGTAGGCATTGTACACGGGACAATCGGACTATCTCATAGAATCTTAATCGCTCTGATTTTCCTCTCCCTCGTCTAGGTTTTCCTCCGTCTCGTAAAACCCGGCCTGGTAATCTGTCAATACCTGGCTGGCTTCTTGCCTTTGTTCTTCCGGCACCAGGATCTCCACTTCTCCCAGTGGGCCGACACTCAGGCCCAGGGCGCGGCCGGCACCTTCCTGGGAGAGCAATACCTGAATGCCCTGGGCTTCTAATAAACCGCGCAGGATCTCGGCCTGTAAATCACCCGCCACTTTGTCGATGACAACCCATCTTTTTTTATCCATAGACAACCTCCTGAGGAAGAGCTATTAGACTTGACAGATGCAAAGAACGCAAAACCTGTCAGGTCTTATCCCGAATTGACATTATTTTACTAACGAGGCGCGGTTTATGCAGTCCATCTTCACACAAAATTGTAAAATAAATCAGGTTGTAATCCTATTTTGATCGGGTATAATATTAAGCCAAAATATTATGCCGTTTGAGGCAATTGCATGGTGATAACCCCGTATAAGCTACACGAGGACTACTGGGACAATTTTACACTCCAGCAGGACGATATTGAATTTCTTTACAATCATTTACTGGAAACAGAAACGCCCCTGACCTCCCAGGAATTATTGGAGGTCCTGGTGAAAGAGCGCATCCAACGTGAAAAGTTGTCCTTGGAGCAGCAACAAAGCTCCGACGGCGATCTTTACGTGCCAAAGGACCATTATGAGGTCTCTCAAAAGCTGATTTTCCCGGCCTTGGCCTGGAAGCGAGGGGAGGTCGTGGGCGTACGGCCGGGGAATAATCCCGACTTGGGTGAGTTCGGTGTGATCAAAGTGGCCTTCGAAGATGGAGAGGTGCGCGAATACGCCGCTGAGTTGCAGGATCATAATCTCAATGAACCGGTCAAGTTTGCTGAGGATGACGATGCCCTGAACTCGTCCTATGTCTTGAACAATTATCGGGAGACGATGGTCGAGGTTCTGGAAGAGGGATTAACCGCCAATCAAGACTTTGTTCGCATCGCTGGCCGGTGGTTCCCACGTGCGCTTTTGGTCGATATTAACATTGGCCATCTCAACCTGGCCGAGGCTGTATTGGATATGGCGGGGGGTGGTCCCCTGCCCACCAAGGCCCTCCTGGAGCAGATTGAGATCCCTGCAAACGTCAATCCAAAGCTGCTCGAGTTCTCGATGGATTTGGCGTTGCAAGAGGACGAGCGCTTTGACGAAGTAGGTGCAACCGGGCAGGTATTGTGGTTCTTACGTCGCCTGGAACCAGAGCCGGTGCTGGAGCCCCCCATTTACTTGCGCTACCCAGGCATAGACTATGACCGCGCCGTGCTTACGTCGGAAATGATAGCCCTGGAGCGCGACCTGGATGACGAGCTCTCGCCGCTGGAGGGGAGGCCCCAACAGCTGGCTGAAGTACAGCTTCGTCTCATCTTCCCTCATTGGCGGGCGGGGACCTTGCCGCTCTCTTCTCGTCTGCGGCACCTCTTTCCCACTGCCTACGAAGCCCCGCGCATCCGCTTCACTCTGGTAGACGGTCAGAGTGGGGAGAAATTTCCAGCCTGGGTTGTTCGCCCCAAGCGCTTCGTCTATGGCCTGGGGGAGTGGTATCAAAAGCATAACCTCGTGCCGGGCAGCCTGATCCGCGTGCAACGCGGCAAAGGAGCTGGCGAGGTGATCATTCACGCAGACACTCGCCGCCCCAGCCGGGAATGGGTGCGTACGGTGTTGATCGGTTCGGATGGTGGGGTGGTTTTTGCCATGCTCAAGCAGTCTATCTATTCGAGCTTTGACGAGCGAATGACGATCGCTGTACCCGATGTGGAAGCGGTCGATCGCGTTTGGGCCCAAATGAGCAAGGAGCGTACTTCGTTCGAGAAGGTTGTGGTAAATACTGTCCGTGAGCTGGCCAAGTTGAACCCGCAAGGCCATGTACATGCCAGCGAGCTCTACGCCGCCTTTAACATCGTACGGCGCTGTCCGCCGGCCCCGATCCTGGCGCTGTTGGCCTCTCGTCCCTGGTTTACGCATGTAGGTGACTTACATTTCCGTTTCAACGACTCAGAGCGGATCTAGAGGAGGGGAACTTGGTCGAAGGAAAGCGTGTCAGTCTCGTCAAACCAACTCTGGAGACCCCCTTTCGTATCGACTTCAACTGGTGGGCGAAAAATGACCGAGACTGGCGTGTTTATTTACGCAGCAACCTGTGTCCGGAGCACCAGAAAGCGTTTGAAAACGTAGATATAGAAGAACAAGTCGATTGGGTAGACCCTGATACCGCCGAGGTGCAGCGAGTGGATGGTCTCCAGCATATCCTGATCACCCATTGTGCCAAGCAGCCCGGTTTCATCACGGAACATTCTACATTGGTGGATGCAGCTTTTAGGCTCTTCCTGGCGAATGGTAATGCACCCATGACCACAGTTGAACTCGGCGCACGTCTGGGCCGCTCGCCGGAAATGATCTTAAGGACGCTGACCGGAGGCCGTGTTTATAAGGGCTTGCGACCCTACATGCAGTAATCCATTATCTAGCCCCCGTAGCTCAAAGGATAGAGCACCTGCCTTCTAAGCAGTTGGTTGTGGGTCCGACTCCCGCCGGGGGCGCCTGATAGGTAAGCGCGAAAGGGTTTCTTAAAATTCCCATCGCGGCATATCGTTTGTTTATGGAGTTTAGATCTTATGAGTTCCATACGTACGGGAATATTCGAGTTTCGTGGTGCAGATGCCCCGGTGGTGGGTCCGGATATCCGGGTGGGCCAGCAAGCGCCTGAGTTTACCGCCCATGGGATGGACTGGTCCGTGGTCAAGGGGCTGGAGAGTACCCAGCGCAAGGTGCGTATCATCGGCTCTTTGCCTTCGCTGAGTACGTCGGTATGCGACCGTGAGACACGCCGTTTTAACCAGGAAGCCGCTGCGTTGGGGGAGGATATTGTCATCATGGTGGTGAGCATGGATCTCCCCTACACCTTGAAGAATTGGTGTGGCGCGGCTGGCGTGGAAAGGGTTGTCACCCTTTCAGATCATACGGGCGGCGAGTTTGGCGAAAAGTACGGTGTCTTATTGAAGGACCAACGGATTCTTCGCCGAGCCATCTTCGTCGTAGACCGGCAGGGGAAGGTGGTTTACGCCGATTACATGGCGAAGTTGGGGGACGAGCCAATTTATGAGGATGTCTTAGCGGCTGCTAAAGCAGCTCTATAGCCAGAGAGGTGCCTATGATTAACATTGCCCTGAAGCCCGATGCGCAGAGACCCGGTTTCTACATACTACAGGATATCCATAGCCTGCCAGAATCCTTGAGACAGTCGGCGCGTCCGCATGTCTGGACCCCGCCGACCGACGTTTTTGAGACCGAGGATGCGATCATTGTCCGCGTGGAGATTGCTGGAATGCTGGAGAATGATTTCTCCATCGTTCTCGATGGGCGTTACCTTTCCATCCGCGGCATGCGCAGCGACGTACCCGAGCGACGCGCCTATCATCAAATGGAAATCCGGTTTGGCGAGTTTGCAACCGATGTGGAGCTACCCCATCCGGTATCTGTCTCGGAGATCGAAGCGGTCTATAGCAGCGGATTTTTGCATGTGCGGCTGCCGAAAGCGCGTCCGGTCAAGGTTTCGGTGGAGGAGTGATATTTTCACGCCCACTGGAAGCCTAAATCCTCTATAAGATACAACTCAACTCATTGCCTTGCTTATTGAATAAAAATGCCTGCATCACGTTGGATCTCAAACGTCATAAACCTGCTCAGTCTCGCTGACGAGGACGGTGTCACCTTAGAGGACCTGCTAACCAGTCCGATTGTTCCCCATGTTGTCATGACGGACGAAAAAGGACAGGCAGAGGTTGTCACGGAAGACGATACCGCCACACGCATCCCCCCCATGCTCCCTATCCTGCCGCTGCGCGGGTTGGTTGTATATCCGCAAACAGCCGTTCCTCTGACCATCGGCCAGCCCCGCTCTATTCGACTGGTGGACGAGGTGGTTGCAGGAGAATCCCGGCTGATTGGCCTGATCGCCTCGCGTGACCCCGATTTGGAGACCCCTGAGCCCAAGGATCTATTCGCGATAGGGACTGTAGCCATGGTCCACCGGCTGTTCAGGGCACCCGACGGCACAATTCGTCTGGTAGTTCAGGGGTTGGCGCGTTTCCGCACCAAAGAATATGTCCAGCTCGAGCCGTACCTGAAAGCGAACATTGAGCTTATTCCGGAACAGGTCGAGGAGGGGGCAGAGCTGGAGGCGCTGGCGCGGAGCGCTCGTGATCAGTTTGACCGTATCGCTGAAATGATTCCCTCGATCCCACGCGAGCTGGTTGCCTCGATTCTCGCCCTGGAAGACTCTCTCCAGACCGTCTACACGATCGCGAACTTTCAGCGCATGGAACTGGAAGATGCCCAGGCTATCTTAGAGCTGGACTCAGCCTCCGAAAAGTTACACAGGCTGGTCGGCATCCTGGCGCATGAGGTAGAGGTACTGGAGATAGGGCAGAAGATCCAGAACGAAGCTCGCTCGGAAATTGAAAAAGTACAGCGCGAATATTTCCTGCGCGAGCAGCTTAAAGCCATCCAGAAAGAACTCGGCGAGGGTGACGAGCAGGCTGCTGAGGTGGAGGAGTTTCGTAAGAAGATCGATGCCGCTAAGATGGTTGAGGAAGCTGACAAACAAGCTCGCCGCGAGCTGGACCGGCTTTCCCGTTTACCTACGGCCGCCGCCGAGTATGGCGTTATCCGCACCTATCTAGATTGGCTGGTCTCTCTTCCTTGGTCAGTGGTCACCGAAGATCATCTGGACATTTCTCACGCCCGCCAGGTGCTCGACCAGGATCATTTCGGGCTGGAGGATGTCAAGGAGCGCATACTTGAATACCTGGCTGTGCGTAAGCTGCGCCAGGAGCGTTCCAGCGAACTGGCGATCGAGCCAGTGGATGATATCCGTCGGGTGCGTGAAGGCGTTATCCTGTGTTTTATCGGGCCCCCAGGCGTGGGGAAAACCTCACTGGGTCGTTCGATTGCCCGTGCTATGGGGCGTAAGTTTATCCGCATCTCCTTGGGTGGCATGCGCGATGAGGCGGAGATCCGTGGTCACCGCCGCACTTACATCGGCGCGTTGCCAGGGCGTATCTTGCAGGCATTGCGGCGTGTCGAATCCCATAACCCCGTCTTCATGCTGGACGAAGTGGATAAGCTCGTTTTCGATTTCCATGGTGACCCTGCCTCAGCCCTATTGGAAGTGCTTGATCCGGAGCAAAACTCCGAATTCCGAGATCATTATCTGGAGGTGGCTTTCGACCTGTCGCAGGTGATGTTCGTCACCACCGCTAATTCGATGGAGACGATCCCCGGACCGCTGCTTGACCGCATGGAGGTGATCCACCTGTCCGGTTACACAGAGAACGAGAAAATCGCTATCGCCCAGGGTTATTTGATCCCGCGCCAGGTGAAGGAAAATGGTCTGCGCTCCTCCGAGGTCACTTTCAACACATCAGCCCTGGAGAAGATCATCCGCTCCTACACCCGAGAGGCTGGCGTGCGTAACCTGGAACGTGAGCTTGGCTCGGTTTGCCGTAAATTGGTGACGTACATCGCCGAGGGAAAGGTTGAAAATATAGAGATCACTTCTGAGAACTTGCATGAGTATCTGGGTAGGCCCAAGTTTTACGCTACTGAAGAGATTGCCGAGCGAACCTCCATCCCTGGCGTGGCGACCGGCCTGGCCTGGACTCCGGTCGGCGGAGAGGTGCTTTTTGTTGAAGCCACCAGCATGCCAGGCAGTAAGGGATTCCAGGTGACCGGCTCGGTGGGAAACGTCATGCAAGAGTCTGCCCACGCCGCGCTGTCCTATGTCCGCTCGCGCGCCGTGAACCTCGGTTTAAACCCCGATTTCTTCGAGCACAGTGATTTCCACCTGCACGTCCCGGCTGGCTCGCAGCCCAAGGATGGGCCATCGGCTGGGGTGACTATGGCTACTGCCCTGGTATCGCTGGTCTGCGGCTGCCCGGTGCGCGCCGATGTGGGCATGACCGGCGAGATCACTTTGCGCGGCCAGGTCTTGCCAATCGGTGGGATCAAAGAGAAGGTGTTGGCAGCGCACCGCTTTGGTTTGAAAACGGTGATATTGCCGGCCCGAAATGAGGCTGACCTGGAGGAGTTGCCCGAAGAGGTGCGTAAAGAGGTCCGTTTTGTCTTTGCCGAAACGGTAGAAGACGTGCTGAGCGCCGCTTTGGAATCCTATCCTCCTAAACCCAAACGTAAAAAAGGGAAAACCCGTACCGGTCCCCTAGAGAGCGACTATGCCAAAAGTAATGCTCATTGAAGATGACACAACCATGCTCTCTCTGTTGCGCACCTTATTGGAGTTTGAAGCGTTTCAGGTTGCACAATTGAATGATGAGTCCGAATTGGATGAAATCCTGGAGAAGATGCGCGGGGAGAAACCCGACCTGATCCTGCTGGATGTCCATATGCCCGGTATCAGCGGATTTGACCTGCTAAAACTCCTGCGCCATGACCAGGAGTTGAAATCCACTCGGGTTTTGATGGCCTCAGGTATGGAATTGAGCCTCGAGTGCCGAGAGGC
>Ga0153916_10003744_pt1 | contig 11375 bp, 9 predicted proteins | sample Opewatmetagenome_FD_109642 | JGI IMG/M metagenome (GOLD analysis project Ga0153916, IMG submission 109642) | Freshwater wetland microbial communities from Ohio, USA - Open water 3 Core 3 Depth 4 metaG | ecosystem: Environmental > Aquatic > Freshwater > Wetlands | place: USA: Ohio, Lake Erie, Old...
GCTGGGATTGACTTCGCGAATAGCCAGTTGTTCTCTGGTACACTCGGTATCCTCTACGATGCCCTGGATATTGCCGTATCTATCGCGGACTATACGCCCGTAGCCGGTGGGGTCATCCAGAACGGCGGTGGCCAATGTCGCCGCCGCCCGTTCCATCTCGTGTTTTCCTATGAGGGTGCTGAGCATCTCGGCTCTAACCAGCGGCCCATCGCCGCACAGAACTAGCGTCTGGCCCTGGAAGTCCTTCAGATACTGCCTGCACGATAGGACCGCATGAGCAGTTCCTCGTTGCTCAGTCTGCTTGACCCAAACAATGTCGTCCGTGCCCTGGAATGCCTCTTCGACCTGGTCGGCACCAAATCCAACCACTACGTACAATTTCTGGACGCCGACCCCCCGGCAGGCATCCAGAACGTAGGCCAGCATAGGCCGTCCGCAAACCTCGTGCAGCACCTTCGGCAGTTGCGTGTTCATCCGCGTGGCGACACCCGCGGCTAATACTATTGCCACTCTTTCAGCCATGTTATCTTACTTTCCGTGCAAATTCTAAATCCTCATATCGAAACGCGAAACAACACCAAAGTTCAAATGCTCGAAACTTCAACTTTTGAGTTTTGTATTCAGGTCATTTGAATTTGTTTAGCATTTAGTGCTTCGAATTTCGTATTTCTCTTGAGCTACCCGGCCAGGACTCGAACCTGGAATGGGAGGACCAAAACCTCCTGTGTTACCATTACACCACCGGGTACTGAATTGACTATTTACGATTTTCAATTGGGTACCACTTTTCTGCATAGTTCTGCCGTAGCGAGGCTTGCCTGTTATCAATAGTCAATATTAAAAAGTCAATAATCAATTTGTCTGTCACGGAGGCCAAATAATCTCGGCCCGGCTGGGCTCTGTCGGAGGCTTGAGTCAACCACGCCGTGATACTGCTGACCCCGAAGAAATTAACTATTTACTATTTCCAATTTATGATTTGCCGCTCGCCGTTCAATAGCAAGTAGTCAATAGTAAATAATCAATTTGAAATCGGCCCCGTGCGACAGAGCACTCTCAAAAACGGAAGTATAGAGCAACGGGAAGAATGAATCAAGTTCTTTTTGTTCAATTTTCCTTTTGGAAAAGCCGGGGCTTTGATAGAATGACCGTTTGGCAGACAGAATCAAAGCGGAAAGCCAGCCAAATGACAAGAATGCAAATATTCGCAAAACCCGTCCTTACGGTTTTGGGCATTTACGCGCTTGTGCTACTGTACGGTGCCTATCCTGGCCGATACACGTACCGACCCGACCAGATGCCCCTATTGCAGGAATTTACCCTGCTTTGCGCCTTTACTATGCTGGCCGGCCTTGTCGCGTACTTTATGGTCTTAAGCAATAATGGACTGGCCAGCAAGCTAACTGGGCCAGGCCCACCATTGGAGAGTACAACACAGACAGCCTGGCTGGTACAATCGCTTCGCGTAGGATTGATTTTTACCGGCCTGATGCTACTGCCAGGCTCTGCACTTACTTTGGTCAAGATCGCAAAGACATTCTTTCTTATTCGGCCTGCCCTGAATGAGATCATAATATCCAAAAGCACCCCAAACATGCTCAGGCTCTCGTACGCCCAGTGGTACACGAGCATATACCATCTGCTCAAGGCCGTTTTAGCCATATACCTTATCTGCGGTGCGCCGCATTTCGTTCGCTGGCAGGCAAAACACAGCAGGCAAGAAAATGGTGCAGCGCCGACCGTGGAAAGGCTCGCAAATGAATGACACACATGGTTTCGCCAAGGTCGTTCTGGCAGGAATAGGGATATTCTTTGGCATACAAATAATTGCCCAGATGCTGATTCCAATAGCTTGGCCGTTTACAGCCGGCGAATTCTCCGCTAAGTCGTTATGCTTTATTATTGTGTGGCTTGCTGTTTCAGGCCTCTGCCTGGTGGTAGTTTGTTATATCTTCCTATACAGGCGAGAAGAATTAGCTCACAGAATTGTCGGGAAGCAGCAACCGCGCCAGCCGCAGTCGCAAATCGAATGGCTGCCGACAGCCTTTCATCTGATTTGTATTTTCGCAGGCCTATACTGCCTTTTTACTACCAGCTCGCGTATCTTACACACCGTGCTCGTGTACTTTTTCTATTACAACCGCGCCCCTGTGCATACTACCAACGTCCTAAGCGCCGAACATGTACTGAACTGGCTGCCCACACTAACCGCTGGAGTATATCTGCTCTGTGGTGCCCCACATTTTGTCCGCTGGCAACTTAGAAAGACACTTCAGCAGTGTAAAGGACTTGACAAATCAGACAATAACAACCTGTGAATCACCTATTGCTTGCGTTCGGTCATTTCAAAAGTGGTAACACCGTGCGTTTTCAGAGATACCGTTGCAGCTCCAGTCTGCACCTGTCCGGACAGATCCTGGGTCATTTTGCTGCGCACTATTTGCCCCGTCGACTCTTTTATCTCTATCTGCCCGAGCCGTTTTCCTGCCATCTCGAACTTCATCTTCACGGCAGGGTCTTGCAGTGCCTCAGGATTCGATTTTACGGTCGTAGCAGCTTCAATAATTGCCGAGCCGGCCTTGCGGTCCTTCAACGTCCATTTATTATCGAGCACCAAAGGCTGTGTTTTGTATGAAACCATTCGACTCCAGGAATCGCCAATCCCCACAGGTTTGTCCGGATACACCGCCATAGGACTGAGGCAAAGCTCTTTTATGGACTCCGCCAATTGCTGCTTTTCAAAGGCATCAAGCATTTGTTTTCTCTCAGGTCCTTCAGGAATCTGGGTTTCAATATTCTTGCGCAGTTGCTCCATTGCCTTGAGTTCTTCCGCCTGGCCTTGCGGCGTAATCTTTGCCGAAAAGCCTGCCCCCAAGAATACCGCGACGCCCAGGGCGGCAGGTGGCACCGGAGAAGTCTTGTCAGCCGAATCGTACGCCACCTCCATCATCGGAGCTTTTTGTCTGAACTTGACCCAATCGAAGGTGCAATCGACCCGCCCGTTTCCTTTCTCATCAACCTCTTTGACATCAAACCGATAGCCAAAGCCCGCTGTCACTTCGACAACGTTCTTCTGGCCCGCCATCTCCTGAGCAACATTACTGTCGGAAATTACCCGCACGTAATAGGACTGGCCCTTCCGCAGATTGAGCTTATACTGTGTCTTTTGCCCAGCCTCGGCCGGCACAATTAACCAGCCAACTATCACCGCCGCTACCACAACGCTGATCTTACGTTTTCTATTTTCCACTTTTAGCTTCCTTCCAAAAAATCGTGGTAACACCTACGACAACTATATGTGAAACTGCCGCCGAAAGCAATCTTAAAAACGAAGTTTTGCCCTCGTTGCGCTGGATTCAGATGCGATCAACACCCACCGCTATTTGGTTTTCTACTTGCGGCCAGCCTTTTCTTTCGTCCCAGGCCCAGGCTCTCGCAGCAGCCACTTTTAGCCCGCTTTTAAGGGCCAATTCCGGCCTACAATTCTCGCAGAGAGCCTTCAGAAAGCCAGCCAATAAATAATCACCGCAGCCAACCGTGGAGCGCGTTTTCCTATAGCCGCGATATCGTCCTTGCCAGGCACTCTGGCGCATAACAAGCACGGCTCCTTTTTTGCCGCGACTTATCAAGATGATCTCGACCTTTTCCAAAAGTTTTCGCCCACCTCGGACCAGGGCGGGGGAATTATCCTCGACCTGCTCGCCCAGCAGTTCACCCAGCTCCCGGACATTTGGTTTTATCAGCCAGACCCAGCCCGTATCGACAATCTCTTTTAGAGCCGGGCCGGAAGTATCCAGCACGATTTTTGCTCCGCGTCCATGGCAGCTTTCTACCATCCGTACAAGATCGGGCAAAAGCTCATCTTCCGGCATCGCCCCGGCAAGGACACACACGCTGCTTTTGCCGACCAGCGCATCCAAATCCGCCCGCAGTCTCCGCAGTGCCGCCCGTGAAACCAATTCACTTCTATTTCGCAGGTGCATGTCTCTATCCTTTGCCGTATCGACCACAGTAACATTCTGCCGCGTGTCCCCGGCAACAGTTGCCATTTTGACCCTAATCAAAGGCCACAAAGACCGCACGGCTGTCAGCATCTGCTGATAGTCGTTTCGTCCCCATAGACCGGCAGCGATATTTCTTTGCCCCATCCACGCCAGGGCCTTAGAGACGTTTAGCGCCTTTCCGGCGGGCCGAATCGCTTGCTGGTCGATGTACTTATGCAGGCCCCAATCTAAGTTACGCCCACGACAGGTAATATCCCAGGCCGGTGAGAGACCTACAGTAATTATCGAAGGCTCACGTCTGGTTGGTTTTCTGCTCATTCTCATTCAACCATCCAGCCAGTCGGCTCCCAGTTGGCCGCAGGCCGCACGTATGCCCCGGCCCATCCTGAAGCGCACGGTAGTCTCAATGCCGGCACGCTCCAAAATCGACGCAAACTGTCTGATGCGTTCGCTGCCGCTGCTGGCAAACTCGCAACCCGGATACGGATTGTGCTCAATAAGATTGACGTGGCACATAAGCCCTCGCAGTAAATTGACCAGCATTCGGGCGTGCGCAGGCGAATCGTTTAGCCCTTTTATCATAACGTACTCGAAGGAGACGCGCTGGCGGGTCCTATCCTGGTAGAATCGTACCGCCTTTAGCATCTCAGCTATCGGATACTTGGCATTTATGGGCATCAACTGCGTCCGCAGGGCGTCGCTGGGCGCGTTCAGCGACACCGCCAACTTCGGATGCACATCTTCAGAAGCCAGTTTTCTGATCGCCGGCGCTATGCCGCAGGTACTTATAGTTATACGCCGGATGCCGATATTCTTGCCCTTCGGATGATTCAGGATTGCGACCGACTTGACCACGGCGCTGTAATTCAGAAGCGGCTCGCCCATGCCCATATACACGACATTTGTAATTCGACCGGCATCGTTCTGGACGGCGTTGACCTGGTCAACGATTTCCGCGGCGGTCAGATTCCGGCGCAAGCCCAGCCTTCCCGTCGCGCAGAACAGGCAGCTTAGCGCACAGCCGACCTGAGTGGAAACGCAAAGTGTCCTGCGCTGGTCATCCAGCAGTAGTACCGTCTCGATCCGACTGCCGTCGCCCAGCGTAAAAACGTACTTGGCCGTGCCATCTTTGTCGGTGAGTTTGTTTGCGATAGCAAGCCGCGAGATATAGTAGCCCTGATCGGTTAGTTGCGCTCGAAAGGCCTTGCTCAGCGGAGTAATCTGAGAAATCTCTGTGGCAGCCTCATTGTGGATGAAATGAAAGATGTATTCTGCCAGGTATTTTTTCTGGCCCAGACCGATAACTATCTGCTCAAGCTCAGCGAGCGTTTTCTCTTTAAGGTCCTTATTCATGGTCGCTATCGGTGGAGACATAGCCGCGCTGGCCTTCACTCACGCTTGTGGTGAGCTTGCCTGCCCTGAGCGCAGCCGAAGGGTCGAATCCATAAGCTGGCTCGGACGAATCGGCCTCGGCGGCTTCCTGCTTTGCCTCTGCCTCCATCCGCTCGCGCAGCCGCTCGTACTCCTCCACCGTCATCATCACCTCTCGTGCCTGGCTGCCTTTATACTCGCCGAGTATTCCGGAGGCCGCCATCATCTCAATTATCCGAGAAGCACGGGCATAGCCAATATTAAGCCGGCGCTGAAGCAGAGAGACGCTTCCCCGCTGGGTCTCCAGCACGATCCGCACCCCATCATCAAAAAGCTCATCTTTAGCCATCTCGGAAGTATCGATCTTTTTAAGCCCAGTAAGCTCAGGATGGAACTGGGGCTCGCCAAACTGCTTGAGGTGCTTGACGATTCGCTTAATCTCGGCCTCATCTACAAAAGTGCCCTGGGCGCGAATCAGGTCACTGGTGCCCGGCTTTAGGAACAGCATATCGCCCTCACCGAGCAGTGTCTCGGCGCCGTTCTGGTCGAGCACAATTCGGCTATCCAGTCGGGCCGCCACCCGAAAACCTACCCTGGTCGGCATATTGGATTTTATAAGGCCGGTCACAACTGTCGCCTGCGGACGCTGGGTCGCAATCACAAGGTGAATGCCAACCGCCCGGCTTTTCTGCGCCAGACGTACAATGTAGGCCTCTATCTCCTTCGGCGCGGTCATCATCAAATCTGCAAGCTCATCAATTACGATCACAATATACGGCAGCCTTTTGGGTATCTGCGCCTCTTCTTCAGGGCTGCTCGGATTGAACCGCTCGATTATCTCCTTGTCGCCGAGGCTGTTATACTCGATGACATTCTTGACCCTCGCTTCTGCCAGCAGGGCGTACCGCTCATCCATCTTCACCGTCGCCCACTCGAGTATCTGTACCACCATCTGGGTCTCAGTAACGATCGGACACATCAGGTGCGGGATGGTGTTGAACGCTGTCATCTCGACCATCTTGGGGTCGATCAGAATCATCTTTACCTCGTCCGGGCGTTTTGTAAGAAGAACGCCTGCGATTATGCTGTTGATACAGATGCTTTTGCCTGAGCCGGTCGTGCCCGCGATGAGCAGATGCGGCATCTTTGTCAGGTCGCAAACCAATGCCTCGCCTGCGGAATCCTTGCCCAGAAAGAGCGGTATTTCCATGCCCTGTGGCCGGCTGCCCGCCAGCTCCATCATGCTCCTCATGCGGACTTTTTCTTTCTCGCTGTTGGGCACCTCAATGCCTATGGTATGTTTGCCGGGTAGCGGCGCCACCACGCGCACCGCACCGACACCCAGCGCACGAGCCATATCATTGGAAAGCGTGCTTATCTGGCTGACCTTGACGCCAGCCGCAAGTTCCAGCTCGAACATCGTTATAACCGGCCCGGTGTCGGCGGCAACCACCCTCGCATTTATGCTGAACTCGCCCAGCAAGTTCTCCAGTGCGGTTGCCTTTGCCTTGACCACCTTTTCCTGCACCGCTGCGAAACTGTATCCCGGTGCCGCCAGCAGTTCCAGCGGCGGCAAGACATAATCATCGTACGCGGGCTGCACACTTGCGCTCTTCGCTGGCTGAACCGCCGGGTGCTTCACAGGTTCAGTGGCCGAAGGCCGCTCTGCTCGAAACGCGACTTGTTGAGCCGGCCCTCTTATGGCTACGCTGTCTGCCGACTGCTGCGGCTCGGCATCCCGACAGGTCGGGACTGCAACAGGAACTGTCAGTGCCTTCTGCTTCGCGCTTAGTTTCTGCCATATCTGGCTGAGCGTTTCGGACTGCTGCCTTGCCGCTGCCCAGGCCGGCGAAAAAATGCCGCCTACCTTTAGGCCCACAGCGCCAAGACAGCGAACGACTGCCAGGAACAAGCTATCTGCTAACAGTACGCCCCCGACAATCCATGTAGCTGCCAGTAGTATCAGACTGCCCAGTGAGGCGAAATGCTGGCGCAAGGCCGTAACTGCCGCCACGCCGAGCACGCCGCCCGAACCCGTTGGAAAACGATAGACCTGATAAGGCCATAACCAGTAGAAACTTGCCGAAGCGGCGGTAGTCAACAGCCCCAGACCGATGACCCGCAAGATAGGCTGACTCATGGGCACATTCACCAGGCGGACAATCAGAAAAGATAACGCACAGGCAAGCAGGACAAATGCCCCTGGTCCCAGGTAGTACAGCGAATAATACGCACAAAAAGCGCCGCCTTTGCCGCACCAATTCGCCGCCGGTTTATTGTGCGGATAAACAAATTTGCTTGGCCAATCGCCAATGTCGAAGCTAACGCAACTGCACAAGAGCACCAGGAGCATCCCGATAGCGAGAAATTCGATAGCTTTTGTTTTTGACCGGCTGTCCTTCACAGTGCGGCGCTCCCCTAAGTCCTATAACAGCTCTTCTTCAAACGAACTCTGTGCCACTTCCATTAAGCCACCAGAATCTATATCGGCAGCCCTTCAGGCTTTTCTGCACAATTGCTGCTCTGGGTACGTTGCTTGAAACCGCAGAACTTGGCGTTCTACTGGCTCGTGCAGCCAGAACGGCCAAGCACCGTGTTCTGGCCCTTGTCGCAGCCATTATCAAGAATGTTCTTGCAGAAATTGACCGTTTTTCTTATATAGGAAATTCGTGCCGAATGTGCAAAAGTCTGTTGACTCTTGCACAAAAATACGATATATCCTATACAGGAAAATGGCAGCTTTTAGGAAAACAGCCATGAGGCTCACAGAAAAACAGATAATGAGAGAGTTATGGAAACCTGCTGGACAATACAAACCCTTGACCTTTACCCAGTTGAGCGAGGAACCACAAACCACCCAGCAATTTCGACCCGATGCTCTTGTAGAGGTCTCTGTTGCAGATAGACCGTCTTTTCAAGCACTGGTTGAAATCGTGCCTATAGCCACTCCGAAAGCCCTTACCGAGAAATGTAGACAACTTGTTGACTACCTCAGCAAGATAAAGACCCCAAAACCGGTTCCCCTGATAGTTGCGCCGTACATAGGAAAGCGACAGGCTCAGATTTTGGTCACAGAGGGCATCTCATGGTTAGACCTATGTGGCAATATGAGGGTAGAAATTCCAGAGCGGGTATATATTGAACGAACAGGCAACAAAAATAAATACCCTGACACGTTGCCGATTAAGAAAATCTTCCAGGGCACATCGGTGCTTGTTAGCAGAGCATTGCTGTTGAAACGAGAAGGATTCAAATCACAGTGCGATTTGGTTGATTTCATAAACAGCCGAAATGCAAACATAACAACATCAACTGTGTCACGGGTACTAAAATCCCTTGAAGAAGAACTACTCGTGAGTAAAACAAAACCGCTCATATCTGTACCAGACGCCGCAAGGCTTCTTGATCGGCTTGCCGAAGGATATGTCAGCCCCGCCAGGCGTAATGAATCAAAGATTTATAAATTCGCGTGCGACGATTTCGAAACCAGCTTCCCACGTCGCTTGGTGGGCCCTCAATTGGCATACGCGGCTTGTGGCTTCTACGCCGCAAAGCTTAAAGGACTGGGAACTACAGGTGAAATAACGATAGCTGTAAAAGACATAGAAAAAGCAAGGGAACGATTTCAGCTTGACAAGCCAGACGCTGAATTCGGCAACCTCGTTATTATTGAGACAGAGGACCCGGGCATTTGGTTCAACATCGAGCAAGAACCAGTAATGCCGGTAGTCGATGATATAGAGCTTTATCTCGAGATGATGGTTGACACACCGAGAGGGCCTAAAGTGGCAGAACTGCTCAGGCAAGGTATCCTCAAGGGACAAGTTCGTGGATAACGGAATAGCCAACCAGTTGATCGAACTAACGCGAGCATTCAATAAGGTCAGACTGAAGCCTCTCGTCTGTGGCGGACTGGGAATCTATTTGACCTTCCACGGGCGAGAGTCTGATATCCCAATTCGAACAACCAACGACATAGATTTGATGCTCAGCGAAAGTCATATTGCTCACCGGGATATTATTGCGCACATTGTCAGGGACGAGTTGAAATACATAGTACTGGAACACGGCAGGCACTTCCAGCTTCAAAAAGACGAGCAACGACTGGATATTCTCACACAACCAGTTGAAGGAATTCCTATTAAGGGCTTCCGGGCTATACTTGTAAAGTCGAGGCTCCATGGATACTGCACGCCGGAGGCGGCTTTTGTCCAAGAGGACTTGATAAAAGTTCCACTCTCGCAAGTTTGGCCCGGCAACAATATGGCGATAGGGCTCGAAGTATCAGTCCCGTCCCTTACTAACCAACTGATACTAAAGCTTTTCGCTTTCAAAGATAGAAATGAAGGCCAGAGAGAAAATGATGCTCAGGCACAAGCACACGCTTATGATATCTACGTAATAATAACACTCGCTGCTATGAACGACTACAAACAAGGCCAGAAGTTCTTAGCCCGCCACAGTGATTCTGCAATAATCCAAAAAGCAAAATCCATCGTCAGCAGTAAGTTCTCCTCGGTAGACCAAGCAGGATGGTTGCGTGTACTGCAGACATCCACCTTTTACCCGAATCTGAATATCGAGCAAAGGCGAAACCAGGTGGATCAAGCACGACCACGTTTGCTCAGATGGTTCAACATCGCGTAACATCCGAGCCTGATTTGGCCGCTATGCGAACCTCTCAGGTACGAGGAAAGACCCGCTTTATGTGCCGTTCGTAAAGATTGGCCGTGACATGTGGTGCAATTACGGCCTCGTATTTTCGCAGTGCATCTAAGTAATACTGGCGCACTTCGGCGGCGAGCTTGTAGGAGATGTGCAAAAGCTGACGAACGTCCGGATTGTAGTGCTTGCAAGACTGGTCGTGCCTCAACGTCGCGACAAATCGCCGCCTATTCCAAAAGTGGACTTCGACCGGCTCAGGCAACCTCGACCGATCGATATCGACCACGCTGGCATACGGCCGGCACAGCTCATCAATCCGCCGAAAGGCTTGCATGTACACGTCCTTTGCGAACCAGATCGCCTCGCCGCCGGCCAGCGCCAATCCGGCAAGCTCCTCCAGCCAGGTAGTGCCGGCGGTTTTTAAGTGCACGCCGGCATCAAATTTCTTCAGTGCCTTGTTGATCGGGCCGTAAATCGAAAACTTGTCGCTGCCGGAATGAACGCTCAGCTTCAAATCGCGAGGCAAGCCGAATTCCGCACCAGCAAAGGCAACAACCGCCAGGTCCTGCTCGAACTGGCTGGCGAACGCAGTAACATCGCCGACATAATCGACGCCTTTATTGAATCGGCCGGTAAACTTCGGCGCAATCGTCGCAGCGGGAATTTCTTCATCAGCGATTGCCGCAAGGATAAAAAACAAATCGAGCGGCGTCTGCGGCTGGTCAGTCTCATCCATTGAAACCTCGGTGATGAATTTGCCGGCGCCTTTAGTAGAGGCAATGTGCCGATAGATTTCACCCGCTTGTTTAACCGCAAACAAGTATTTTGCCGCGATGGCCTTCATCTGCTCTTGCGTGATGTGCAGGCCACGCTCGATCCCGGCAATTTTGAGCGACCCAACATACTTGCTGTGCTTTTTCACAAAGGCCCGAACGTCTCTTTCTTCTGCCGGCTGACCGATGAAATCCGCGACATCGAGAGTGAAAAAATCGCTGGATTCGATGAACTGGCCAACATTTCTTAGCCCGATATGGTCGGCGTCCACAAAATAGGGGCCCTTCCAGCCGCAAGCCGCCACCGCTTCGTCGGCTTCCCTCCGTGTGTCTGCGGGTTTTGTGCCGACGATTGTATGCTCGCGGTGGGATTTATTCCAGACCGGCGTAATGTCCAGGCCGGCATCTTTTGCCTTTATCACGGCAGCAAGTTGAGCCTTTCCCTGCCGACCAAACCTGTCACCAATTCCCAGCGAGTATTTACCCAGAATCATAATTCAATTCCCTCTCATCCACCGGCTATGAGATAAACCGAGAAAATGATCGCCGCCACGCACCCCCA
>Ga0153916_10003745_pt1 | contig 11370 bp, 8 predicted proteins | sample Opewatmetagenome_FD_109642 | JGI IMG/M metagenome (GOLD analysis project Ga0153916, IMG submission 109642) | Freshwater wetland microbial communities from Ohio, USA - Open water 3 Core 3 Depth 4 metaG | ecosystem: Environmental > Aquatic > Freshwater > Wetlands | place: USA: Ohio, Lake Erie, Old...
AAGAAACTGTTGACAGGTGACACGCTGTTTGTCGGTGAATGCGGAAGAACAGACTTGCCAGGAGGCAATGCAAAAAGCATGTATGACAGCCTCTTTAATAAACTCTCAAGACTTGGCAACAATGTGGAAATTTACCCCGGACACGACTATGGACCCAAACAGTCTTCCACCTTAGGCGAGGAGAAGAAATCAAATTATACACTAAATCCCAGAAGCGTTGAAGACTTCTTAGAATTTATGAGTCAGCCTTAAACCGATTTTTTTCGCCGTCTCCTTGAAATCAGCGCGATAATAACAAAAACCGAAATAATCACAATAGCTATGGCGGCTATTTCTGGATGAATAAGAATTTCAAACATGTAAACAATAACTTCTACAACAGGATTACTAGCTATCGTCTGAGGCTGGGCGTTCTGCGGAGAAACGGGCAAATATTGGAATGTAATGTAAGAAGGCAAAATAACATAGTTTTGTTTTAACCATCCACTAATAGGATAAAATCCATCTGGATTTTGCAGCCACCCAAACATAGTTGCTATTCCATAGGCATCAAGCGTTGACACAGATTCAGCAGGGCCTCTTAGAGTATAGGTTGGATACATCATGTCCCCAGTGTAATTACTATGACCCAGAGCTAAACCATGCCCCAACTCGTGCAAAGCAATGTTTTGGGCGTCGCCGACATTTAAAGCGTCACCGTGGCTTGTATGGGTAGCTAAATTGATGGTTGAATTAATTATAGTGTTCCGATCGTCTGTATAAGTCTTCGTTAAACCAACTTCGTTAGTGGTATTACTAAGAGGAAACTCTGTCCAATTGATATAGATGTCAAAGTTGGGGAGAGTTTCATTCATAATTACGGGTTGTATCTGAACAATCGAAAGATACGAATAATCAGAATAATTAGACGCAAAATCCAAAATCGCGTCATTCCATTGACCTATAGCCCGAAGAGTAGAATTAAGATAAATTGGATCCCACCAAGATTCGCCGTCGGCAGGGTCGACAAGGGCGCTCAACGTCGTTTGATGCCAAGATGACCCTTGAATGTCTAAAGAATAATGGTCTGTCGTTTGACCCAACGCCTGCTGTGCGCTTAAAGGGTAAAATACTGCAACTAGGAGCAAAACCAGAAAAGTCGCAAAAATCTTATTCATAAAACTTCTGTATATAACTCTGCACTATGTTACCTTTAAATTTTCTTACAAGCAAGATTGGAGTATGTTATATAGAGTATACTATAAATTTTATTCAAAAGCGTTATGCAATGTAAACGCTGTTGGCAAAATTAGCGCTTTGAGTAAGAAGAATTAGACCGCCGATAGAATGGAGGTAACTGGCAGTTTGGACCTTTTTTATAGATAATTTTTTATTGTTCTTCATATAAACAATCAACCAACATCTTATACTCTTGAATAGGAAAAAGAGTTAATAGGTAAAAGCGAAATATGATGGTTGCTATCAATTATCCTATTCCCTCAATGGGCTGTGAAATGTGTTAATGACCTTAAAATATTGGAGAAATGAAGAAAGAATAAAACCACTCATAAACGGCTTAGGTCTCGTTTATCTATCTGTTTCTGTATGTCGTAGTTCGATTTACTATTTGGAAGCAAGCCAAAATGATAGGAACCGACTATGTTAATCTTTGACATAATTTCCATAACGCTACTAGCAGTCTTACTTTTTTGGACATTATACAATGGCTCAATAATTCTCTACGGCATAAGAGCCAAACGCAAGGAGCAAAAGCAATCTATAACAGAAAATGCAATAGCTGAACTGCCAAAATTTTCGATAGTAGTTCCAACAAAAAACGAAGAAAAAGTCATCGGTAGATGCCTCGAAGGGCTCATAAACAATGATTACCCCAAAGACAAACTGGAAATAATCGTTGTGGATGGTAACTCGGCTGACCTCACAACGAAAATCTGCTCGGAATTTTCACAAAAATACCCTCTAACTTTCAAAATTTTGAATGAAAAAGTATCAAGGGGCAAACCTACCGCTCTAAACAGCGCCATACCATACATTACGGGAGAAATAGTTGGTGTCTTTGACGCTGACAGCCTGCCTGAAAAGCAAACGCTAAGAAAAGTTGCCGCCTGCTTTACTGATAAACAAGTGAAAGCTGTGCAAGGACGCACCAGCTCTTTAAACGAGAAAAGCAACGCCCTAACCAGAGTCATTGCAGTAGAAGAACGTGCCTGGTTCCAAGCATTACTTAACGGCAAAGAGAAGCTGAAACTTTTCGTCCCTCTGACAGGAAGCTGCAAATTTATCCGACGAGAAGTTTTGGAAGAACTTGGCGGCTGGGATGAAACATCTTTAACTGAAGATGTCGAGCTGGCATTGAGACTTGTTGAGAAAAACTATTTTATAAAGTATGCACCCAACATTTGTTCAGAACAAGAAACACCGATCAGTTTAAGGGGATTATGCAGACAAAGGGTTCGTTGGTACCGAGGATATATGGAGACAGCCTTAAAATACGGGCGTCTTCTCAATGTGGTAAACCGCAAAACTATTGATGCTGAAGTCGCATTAGCTGGTCCATTTATGATGGTTGCCTCTTTGCTGAGTTACGTAAACTGGTTCATTATTGCACTCTTCCTTGCAGAAACTAACCCAGTCTTAAACTTCACAGGACTAGTTATAGCCTTAACTGCCGCTTCATTAATCTCAATTGGCGTGGGTTTAACTGCATCTGAGAAACCGATTAAACTTCGAAATCTTGTCTGGATACCATCTATTTATGCTTACTGGCTTTTGCAGATGTTCATTGCATCTTGGGCATTTCTGAAATTGGTTTTCAGAAGAAAAAGAGTTTGGACTAGAACTATTAAAAAAGGGTATATTACCGAACACACCATAATCAAGTAAATGATTTTTTTTAAAAAAATCACGAAGTAAAACCTGTTTCTTGTCATTTTGCTTACAAGAAAAAATTCCGCACTATAATTAAAGTTGATCAGAAACTATTCTTTTACCATAATCTTAAATTGCTTTGGCGTATTATGAGCTACTCATTATAATCGATAAAGTGGTAGGCTAACTGAGCGGGGAAACGCCAATTGCGCAGAGGTAGTAGTGTTAATTCAATGAAAATTGCTATTCATCGAACCTTTCATTTCTTTATTGGCAAGAAAGTCGTTTCAGCCTCTTCTCAGGAGGCAAAAAAGCGGTCTCTAAAGATCAATGTTCTGCATCTTGGTACGAAGGCAAAATACATCATGGTGTCCGTACTCATTGTGATCATGATAGTTTCCATTTTTGCCTTTATGCGAAACGCCACACCAATTCCTGATAACATTACTCCAGTACAGACTATTGACCCTACAACCAGCCCATCGCCAACAGGCCAATCGACCCCAGCTCCGACCAAGAAACCTACTACGCAACCTGCAACAACTTACTATCCACAAAAACCATTTATTCCGGGGTATGAACCTGAACCCACTTTTCCGCCAAGACAGCCAGGCATAATAGAAAAAGCTCAAGCGATGAATCGCGATGCTTGGAAGGGAGTCGCAAACGAGGCATGGACGTACTTCAAGCCCGGTATAGGTATAGATCCTAATACTGGACTTCCTGGTTCAACTTCAGGCTATCCATATTTTACTGATTGGGACCTAGGCGTGTATATTCAAGCGGTAATTGATGCCCAAAAAATGGGGCTGATTACAGATCCTGTGTGGACAGCAAATTATAGGTTCGATAGGGTTTTAACTTTCTTGGAAACCCGTCCACTTAACAACTACAGTTATCCATTCTGGTTCTATCAAGCAGGAGACGGCAAAAACTATGCCCCACAATCAGACCTTGCTACAGTGACAGTTGACGCAGTTGATGCTGGAAGACTTTTTGTTGCGTTAAACAATCTTAAAGCATATAATGCAAACTTTACAGCGCGCGTAGACAACATAGTTCTCAATGGATTTAGGTCAGATGGGAGCCCTGGACCTAACTATGCTGCCTTAATCCCTGATATTAGAAATGAGAACAAATCAAAGAGTATCTACGCTTACTATTACACTAGCGGCTTCGCAGCCTTTTGGCCAGCTGAGTTGGGAAATATTCCCGGACAAATTTTACAAAACATTCTAAATAGTCCTAGTATCACAGTAAATACGATTGGTAATATTACAGGCAATGTTACGTTGCCTAACTCAGAAATTACATGCGAGCCTTTGCTCCATGCAGTTTTCGAGTTAAACATGTCTTCTTCTGACCGAAGCAAATTGATGAATTTCACAAGGCAAGTATATTTGGCGCATGAGGAACTGCATAATCTTACTGGGCAATGGGTAGCTTTTAGCGAAGGGAACAGTGGCTCTCCAGATTTTATATATGAATGGGTTGTTTTGCCTGGCGTTGGGTTTTGGAAGGTTACGAAAATTGATCGAACACTGTATCAACCTTCTAATGAACCGTATAATCCTATAATTTATTCCAAAGTTGCACTGAGTTTCTTAGCTTTGTACAACACTACATATGCTTATAACCTGACCGTTTATCTTGAGAAGTGCCTGCCACTACCAACTATCGGATGGTCCGATGGAGCTGATTATACGATTGAGCTAGAAAAGCGGACGATAATTTCTAGTGTGGGAAGTAACACAAATGGCATGATATTGTCAGCTTCGCGATACTTTATGCAAAACAATTCATAAGTCTATTGGCGATTTAGAAGTGGCGCAAAGCAGTAATCACATAAAAGGTTGGATCTGTCAAAAACAGTATCTGAAATTTCCCTTTCTTGCATTTGTCATTCCATTGATTGTAAGAATAGTACCTGAGATAATAATGGGGCAATACGTAACAGGATTCGACAACATGGCTTTTTACGTTCCAAACACGCTTGATTGGCTAAAAAATGGGATAAATCTCTTCACTTTTATGTCTTCCGCACCTTTGTTCTACATATTGCTTATGGGCATCACTTCCACAGGAGCGTCAATTGTTTTTTCTCTGAAACTTTTGGCTCCACTGATTCTTGGCCTTTTAGCATTTTCCATTTACTTTTATGCCTCTAAAGCCCTATCATGGTCACCCAAAAAAAGTCTGCTTGTAGCATTGCTTTCAACGTTGTATTTTGTTGCACTAAGAGTCTCATGGGATATGCTTAGAAGCGAACTTGCCCTAGTATTTCTATTTCTATCGCTAATTTTGCTGCAGAAAAATAAATTTGACGTAAAAAATGGTTTGTTGCTTTCTTTGTTGATGACATTAGTGGTTTTTACAAATCAACTTATAGCGATAATCATGTTCGTAATTGTTATAACTACAGCAGCAATTCTATTTCTCAAAAAGGAAAGAGCCGAACTGCCGAACCTTGTTGTTCTCGTAGTTCCTTCTATTTTGTTGTTTTTAACCATATTTTACATGAACTATATCTCACTCTCTCTCCCAACAACGGGCTATTCCATGGATTTTGGAGGCGGATTTGAAACTCTCATAGGTGCTTCGGGTCTACAGTTGACAATTGACACTTTCGGCTTTCTTGCATTTTGTTATTTGCCACTAACTCCGTTCCTCATATTTAGTGCTCGAAGGTTTAAGAGTAATATTCAACTGAAAGCTTGGATTGTTTGGATATTTATTCCGCTAATATTGGTACTAGTCAGCCAAAACGCTTTTTTCACCGGCGGCATTCCCCCTTTCCGCTGGATTCTACTGCTAACTTACCCTTTGGCTTTTTACGTCGCACAAGCTTTTAGCGTAATTAAATGGAATTGGTATAAGATAAGTGTCACCGCCATTTTGGTGGTGTTAAGCCTGAGCTTTCTGGTGTCGCCAAACAGTGGTTCCATTATTTACTTTGGCCATTACCCGACGTATATACCAAAAACAATGCTCCAAAACACCATAGATTTAAGCGATTGCCAAGATACTACAAATTCACTGATTTGGGCAAAGAATAATATGCCAAGTAATGGACATCTACTTGCTCACGAGGCATTTTACGGTCAGGCGATACTGATTCTTGATGAAGACCAATTGATTCCTTACTATTATTCAAGCCCGACTCAAGCAGTAAGCCAACTCAGCACAGCCAATCAATCATATCCCCTGTACTTGATTTGGTGGGTTAATGGCACTGGATGGTATGGGCAACCAACAACGCCTAGCTCTTTCCAAGAAGTTTACCGCAGCGGAAACATTGCAGTTTTCAACTACTCAGACAATAGATTATTTATGTATTAAGCCAGCAATTTTACGAATAATCAATAAATGATAGATATATTAATGAATCAGATTATAAATTAAAACCTACAAACACCTTTTCATTCTGGTTCATTTATTGCCAAGAATTGATGAAATTCAGCAATGACCCCATTCTTCAAGAAGTTTTCGGAGAATACGGCAAATGTTAAATTCTTAAATCCTCATTCATAGGCATAAAAATCAGGTGTGTTAGTATGGTACCAGCTGGCTTCCGCAATTGTTTTGACAACAGTCAAAGGCTATTTAGAGAGCCAGACACCTATTGCAGCATTAGTTTTTCAAAATATTCAGTATCGGAGAAAATTATTTAATGAAATGGGTGAAACTGCCGCGTTAGAGACTAAACCTCAGCTTTCATTAGTAATTCCAGCTTACAATGAGGCAGGAAGAATCGAGCCGACACTAAAGGATTTAATGTTTACCCTTGAACGCAAGTTCAAATTTAACGAAAATTATGAGTTATTAATAATAATGGATGGATGCGAAGATGGAACGCCTGAAATAGTTAAAGCAATAATTAAAAATCATCTTAGCGTTTCAGCCATCGTCCTCCCGAATAGATTGGGCAAAGGAGGCGCGATCATGGAAGCTTTGAAATATGCCAAAGGTGATTTGATAGCATTTATTGACGCGGATGGTTCTATTCCATCAATTGAACTAAGCAGGCTAATTAAATTAACAGACCAATATGATTTGGTGATCGGTTCTAGATATGCAAAGACATCCGTTCTGCCTTTCAGAAGGCCTCTCACTCGCTTCTTATTTAGTAGGTCATTCAATGTTTTGCTGGGGTTGTTATTTTGGAGGCTTCGCAATATTAAAGATACGCAATGCGGAGTCAAAATATTTACGAAGAAACTAATCGATGTAGTAAACGGAGAGCTTCTGATAAGCGATTTTGCCTTTGACGTAAATCTAATATATTCAGCTTTATTTCACGGCTTTAAAGTAAAAGAAGTCGGCGTAACATGGATCGAAAAAGATGGAAGCAAATTGTCACACGGATTCTATAAACAATCGGTTTTTATGGCATTCTCGTTGTTGAGACTTAGAATTTACTATAGCTATTTGAATAAAATACTCGAATCAAAAACTTTTGCGAAAATAGCTGATGTTCTTCAGGCGTGGTTAAATTCTTGAATATTTTGTGGTTAAATCACCGCGATCCAAAGCATCCCTATGCTGGCGGAGCAGAGGTGCGCATACATGAAATCGGCAAGCGACTGATTCAAAACGGTCATTCCATAAAATTAATTTGTGAGCGTTGGCCAGGTTCAAAAACACTAGAGTCTTTAGATGGCATTGAAATAATAAGAATTGGAAATAAATATACAATCCACTTGGAAGTCCCATTCCTTATAAACAGATTTGACTGTAATATTATAATCGATGACATGGCGCATGCTTTACCTTGGGGATCGCAATTTTTTACTCATAAAACCGTAATTGGACAGGTTCATCACGTACATCAGAATGTATTAGATTTTGAATTAAATCCATTTATTGCAAAAACTCTTACTCTTAACGAAAGAGCAATTAGGTATTATAAAGCGGTAATTGCTGTCTCTGAATCAACCAAAAAAGCTCTAATCAATTTAGGCGTTAGTAGAAATAGAGTGCGGGTTATCCCAAACGGCGTTGATACAGACTTCTATAAACCTATGGCAAAATCTCCTTCGCCGACAATATTATGGGTTGGGCGTGTGAAGCGCTACAAACGGGTAGATCATGTTTTATTAGCTTCCAGTCTAATAGAGAAACAACTCCCTAACGCCAAGCTAATTATTGTCGGTACTGGAGATCATATTGAAAATATAAAAAGTCTAGCGAAAAAATTGGGCTTAAAAAATGTTTTTTTTCCAGGATTTGTTGATGAGAAGGAGAAGGCGATGCTCATGGCTTCTTCGTGGGTCGTTGTTAGTTCTTCTTTTGTTGAAGGTTGGGGTATGACCATAACCGAAAGTGCTGCATGTGGTACTCCTGCTGTTGCATATGATGTCGCTGGGTTAAGGGATAGTGTAAGCAACAATGAGACCGGGCTGTTAGTAAGCGACGGAAATGTTAAAGAATTGGCTCAAAATTTACTCAAAGTTTTGCAAGATGAACAATTGAGAGCAGAACTGGGTAATAATGCCTTAAACAGGACCAAGCAATTTAGTTGGAATAGAATAGCTCAAGATTTTAGCGATTTCTTGGAAATGTCTGGTTAGGACAAATGTTAAATCCAAATTCTCCATACCTTATTTGAAACGGCATGGTTAGCATCTTCGAATTTGAGAGGTAAAATTTAGAGTGGTAGATGATATAGGCTTAATTGTTTTTCCTTGGTATCCCTCGCTGCAAACAGGGCGAGGTCACGACACTTATGCTTACCACTTGCTCAATCATCTTTCAAATGTAAATCTGAAAGTGAAAACTTTCCCTTTACTTTCCGTAAATCACTTACAGCAAGGTGTAAACAAGTTTGATTACCTAACCAAAGAAGTATTATTCTTCACGAAGGTGCTTTTCCCAAGAACCCGAATATATCATGGGATATCACCTCTTGGAGCCAAGACAGCAATTCTAGCAAATAAAAAACCGCTAATAACTACAATCCATGACGCAATTCCTTTTACGCACCAAAGAGACATAAAACAAGCTTATGAACGATTATGCATCAAACTCTGCTGCCAAAAAAGCGATAGACTAATAATTACGTCCGAATTTACAAAAAACTTTCTAAAAGAGAAAATCGAATTTGACTCATCAAAAGTAAATGTCATAAAATGTGGTGTAGATCACAACTTTTTCTTCTATAGAAGAAATCCTGAAAAAAAAGGAAAAACAGTTTTCTCAATAGTAAGATGGGGAAATCTTGAACGATTTCTTAACGCTTTCAAAACGATCACTAAAGAAGTCAAGGATGTCACCTTACTTTTAGGTGTCAAGAACAGTTTTGAGAATAATTATAAATCGCAAATACCTTATGTGCTTAAAAGAATGGGTTTAGAAAAATCAGTTAAAGTTATTTATGATATTCCAACATGCGAGCTCCCCAAATACTATAATTCCGCTGATGTTTACGTTTCGCCTTCGATGGGCGGCTTCAGTTTAACCTTGCTTGAGTCTATGGCTTGCGGAACACCAGTAATAGCATTTGATGTATTAGATGCGCCTGATTATGTAGGGACAGATGGCATACTTGTAAAGCCTAACGATTTTCAAGGATTGGCTGATGAAGCTATCAAACTTTTACTTGATGCAAACCTAAGTCGCAAATTAAGTAAACAATCAATTGACAAATCGTTGAATTTCTCTTGGGAAAAGATGGCGCTGGAAATTATAGACGTTTATGAGGATCTTATGACCCAACAGTAATTTGCTATAATACTTTATGTAACTATGACTTTATTGCTCAAACCAAAAATATAGCTAATATTAAGAAGTCTGCTTTCACTAATCAAACTGCCTTGGCAATCGCAGCCACATTCCAAGTTTTATCGTCAGGTTTACTTTTTAAAGTTGGGAACTCGCAATAATTAAGAATTTCCAAGCCGCTTTCCTCTGCAAAATGATTTAATTCGTCGGGGAAAAAATAGCGCAGTTCATGAGTTTCTGTTAGTTCATCAAGAACTTTTTCGCCATTTAGCGCTAATAGATAGTAATGAGTTTTAACTATATTACTAAAGGTGTCGAGCTCAGGGGTAACAGCTCTTATCACTTTTGTCTTGTTGGACTCAACAATCTTAATTCTTGCTGAAGGATTGATCTTTAAAACCGCTGGACCGTACCAAAAGTCAAACAGAAAAATGCCACCTTTTTTCAGGTGTTTTCTTATGTTGGAAAGACTTTGTATGAGCTCCTTTGTATCTGTTACATAATTCAATACAGCGAACATGCAAATTGCGGCATCAAAAGCTTCGTCAAAATGAAAAGCGCTCATTTTATTAACTGTGATCTTGTTACTAAAGCCAAGATTTCTCACTTTCTTTTCGGCCAAGCTTGCCATACTCGCAGAGGCATCAATGCCAGTTACATCATACCCTCTTCTAAGAAGCACTGTCATGTAATTGCCAGTTCCGCAGCCTATGTCTAAAATTTTTTTTGGCTTTTTGTCCAAGAATTCAGAAAAGACATTTTCTATAAAATTGCATTCTTTGTTATAGTCCTTGTCTGAGTACAAAATATCATAATATTTTGCATATCTATCAAACACTTGAGTCATACTGGTCTCTGACCTCTTTCTCTAGCAACTTATCACCGTGTACGTCAACCCACCTTCCAGTTTTCGAAGACTCGTAAAGTCCATTAATTATCTCAACAACTCGTAATCCATCATATCCACTAGGGGCAAGCATTTTATGTTTTGGAACAGAATTAATGAAAGCGTCGATTTCGCGTTTAAATGAAATAGGCGGATCGCTGGAATAATCAAATGCTACTTCAGAATCCTGGGTCTTTAACGTAGTTTTCGCAACATTTCCTCGATTATCAACATACAAGGCGCCCTTACTTCCATAGATTTCAAAATATAAATAGCCGTTCCATTCAGTCCAAGAAGATTGGATAAATACAGGTTTATCTTCTTCAGTTTTCAAAATGGCCATTGCATTATCTTCAAGGTCGTTTAGCTTATGAAGTAAATCCATTTTGACCCCAACACATTCTTTAAGCTCGCCAATGAACCATCTCGCTAAGTCAACAAGATGACAGCCATTATCAAGCAGTGTTCCTCCACCAACTAATTGAGGATCAGCGAACCAAGAGCCTTCTTTAAGATTCCAGCCTCCATGGCCAATCCATCCCCGCATGAAGAGGGGCTTACCGATTGTGCCGCTATCTAGAATTTCTTTTGCTTTAACTATGTTGTTGAAGTACCTAATGTTGGAGCTGACTTTCAAATATGTACCCTTTTTTAACGACGTCTTGACTAAGAGCCTCGCATCCTCAGCATCTATGGTCATTGGTTTTTCACAGAATACATGCTTTCCTAGCTCCATTGCAGTCAAAGCAACTTCTGTATGAAACTTGTTAGGCACCTCAATAGCTACGACATCTACATCGTCTCTGTCAATTGCTTCTGCGTAATCCGCGCTATAGGAACAATTCAGGTCTTCCGCTAGTTGCTTGGCCATGATTTTGTCATTATCAGCAACACAA
>Ga0153916_10003746_pt1 | contig 11370 bp, 11 predicted proteins | sample Opewatmetagenome_FD_109642 | JGI IMG/M metagenome (GOLD analysis project Ga0153916, IMG submission 109642) | Freshwater wetland microbial communities from Ohio, USA - Open water 3 Core 3 Depth 4 metaG | ecosystem: Environmental > Aquatic > Freshwater > Wetlands | place: USA: Ohio, Lake Erie...
CTTGGGCTTTAATTCCTTCCGGTCCAACATATTTGGTATAAATACGTCTCGCCAGAGGTGCAACTTGATCGGGGTCGTCCAACAGCTCAGCTTTACCCTCAAACAATACTGCCCTTGTAGGACCGCCTTCTTCGGCAATATCAATTAACACCGAAATCCGTGTATTGCGCTCTACCTCTTTAGCCTTACGCGTCGAGATGAAAGCACTGATGTATATGCATTCGCCATCCCAATCAAACCATACGGGAGTGACATGGGGTTGAGCAGTATCTGGGTTGGCAGTTCCCAATCGAGCAAGAATTTTCTCAGCCAAAAACTCCTTTACCCAGGGTTGGTTCACCTTCTCGATATCTTTTGGTTTCATATCCATCCTTAATTGATCAAGCAGGCGGACAGGCTAAAGAATGTCCTAGATTAATTTGTGTGGATAATGGAATGCAGTCGACTTAAAGGGTACTGGAGGTCACTTCTTTGCAACATCTCACAAAATCTAGGACAGTAGGGATATTGCGCATCATGACCACCATGCTGCCCGTCACACCCAGCTTGCGTGTCAGCATTGCTTGCATCGGATCGAGTTCACCCAATAATACTCGGATGAATTGATCATAGGAAGCTTTAAAAATAAAGGCGGGGTTTCGGTTCAAATGATCGGTTTCAATAAATGCATCTCTACATTTTCCATGCCAGAGATCCAGGTAGATAAGCATGGTTTCAGTCAATGGACCTCCGGGATCTATGACAAATCGCATATCTCCTTCCCAGTTCCTGGCAACCTGGGCATAATGAGGGTCGGTATTCAATTTGCTCTTCAGGGCTTCAATCCATTCTGCGGTAGGAAATTTCGCCATATTATTGCAACACTTTACTCAAGAATGCTCTTGCGCGTTCATGGATGGGGTTGGACTACAAAATCTCTGATCATTCTGATAGAAATTTCGATTTTATTCTGGCTTTATTGGGATACCCACTTATCTAAACAATCTTTGCTTTATAACTTCTGCGTTACACGCTGGTTATTCCAGGATTGTCCCATGGTCAAAAAGTATTATAATTTTGTTTCACTGCGTGTCAAGAAATTGATTTTTCAGATATGATAAAAAATGCTTCATAATAATGAAGCATTCAGTGTATCTGTGTGATTGGTCGAAAGTAATTAGAATTGAATAGTTTGAAAATTCGACCAATCACTTAAGCAGTTCGCCGTGTAGAAACTTATGCTTGTAAAGAAATTTTCGGCGAATTGCATAGTGCGCTGGGTGGGAGTTGAACCCACACGCCTTGCGGCACATGGCCCTCAACCATGCCTGTCTGCCAGTTCCAGCACCAGCGCAAAGGTAGTGGTATTATAATCACCTCTTAGCGATTGTCAATATTCATTAAAAGGAGTTAAAAATGCGGATAATTTTGGACGCGATGGGCAGCGACACTCATCCCATTCCCGAAGTCCAGGCAGCCATAGCTGCCAGCCGAGCATTTGGCGACGAAATTCTCTTAGTTGGACCAGCCGAAATGCTCAGAGAAGCGTTGAAGACAGCTGCTGGGGAAATCACGAAAGTGCGCGTCATCCATGCTCCTGAAGTGATCGAAATGACGGATAAACCAGCAGAAAATGCCCGTCGAAAAGCGCAAAATTCGATGGCTATCGGGATGGAATTAATCAAATCCGGTGATGGGGATGCATTCGTTACTGCAGGAAACACCGGAGGCGCCATGGCTACTGCTCTGTTTACGCTGGGTCGCATTCGCGGGGTAAAACGCCCGGCTCTGACAGCCCTCTTTCCTGTCAAGGGTGGACATTGCGTCGTATCGGATATCGGTGCGAATGCCGAGTGTAAGCCAGAATACTTGCTGCAATTTGCCATCATGGGATCTATTTATGCTCAGAAAGTATTGGGGGTATCCTCTCCTAGGGTAGGCTTGCTCTCTAACGGTGAAGAGGCAGGCAAAGGCAACATGCTCGTGAAAGAAACTTATCCGCTATTGGTTGGCAGTGGATTGAATTTTATAGGGAATGTGGAAGGCAAAGAGCTGTTCGGCGGCTTGGCTGATGTAGTAATTACCGATGGATTTACAGGAAATGTGCTTTTGAAATCCTCTGAAGCTGTTTCGAAATTCTTGGTGGACATATTGCGCCAGGAGTTGATGAACAGCTTGCAGACCAAGATCGGCGCGTTTCTCGCCAAACCTGCTTTCGGTGTATTGAAGAAAATGATGGATCCGGCTGAGGTAGGGGCTGCACCTCTGTTAGGTATCGATGGACTGGTTTTTGTAGGACATGGTCGATCGGATGCACGAGCCTTGGTCAACGCGATTCGTATTGCGCGCCAAGCTGTTGAGGCAGATCTACTATCAGCTTTACGTTCAGCTATTCAAGAAAGATTGACCCAAGTAAAGGAAACTGAATGAACCGTAATCGAGTTGTTATCACTGGACTGGGAGCTATAACCGTTCTCGGTCCCAATGTTAAGACTTTCTGGGAAAATTTATTACTAGGGAAATCGGGGATTCGACGGATTACACAGTTTGACGCCAGTAACATGCCTTGCCAGATTGCTGGCGAAATTCCTGAATTTGATCCTGGGCAATATATGGACCGAAAAGAAGCACGACGGATCTCTCGGTCGGCCCAGATTGCCCTGGCAGCAGCTATGCAAGCCGTAACAGATGCTGGACTGCCGGAAACCATGCCCGAACCCGAAAGGGCAGGAATTGTTTTCGGAACCGCCATCGGGGGATATGAACGATTCGATGAAGGGATTGCTATCTTGCGTTCGCAAGGGGTCGATCGGGTCAATCCCTTTGTCATTCCCTCCGGAATCCCAAACCTGCCGGCTTTCATGATTTCGCGCCAGTTTCAGTGTCTTGGTCCTAGCACCACTATCTCAACTGCCTGTGCTACTGGAACTCAAGCCGTCGGGGAAGCCACTGAATATATCCGGCGCGGTGCGGCTGATATCATCGTGGCTGGAGGAGTTGAAGCCCTAATCCGTGATTATGCCATTGGGGGATTCTCGGCGATGCGCGCTTTACCTGTAAATTACAACGATAATCCCCAGGCTGCCTCCAGACCATTTGATGCCAAGCGCGAAGGTTTCGTCTTTTCAGAAGGCGCTGGTGCACTAATCTTGGAGAACCTGGAACATGCCCAGGCGCGTGGGGCGCGCCTGTATGCTGAAGTTGTCGGTCACGCCTCATCCGCCGATGGATACCATGTTGCTGCCCCTGACCCTGAAGCTGCAGGGCCTAAACGCGCCATGCGATGGGCACTGGCAGATGCCGGATTACAACCTCGAGATGTGGATTATATTAATGCACACGGCAGTTCTACTCCGCTAAACGATACCGCTGAAACCAAAGCCATTAAAGAAATTTTTGGAGAGCATGCCTACAAACTAGCTATTAATTCCACAAAATCCATGATCGGGCACGCCATGGGCGCTTCTGGGGCATTAGAAGCCATGGTTTGCGCTCTATCTATTTACAATAGCATGCTCCATCCAACGATCAATTATGAGTTTCCTGATCCAGACTGCGATCTGGATTATGTACCCAACCGGTCGCGCCAGGCAAATGTAAATGTGACGATGTCTAATTCCTTCGGTTTAGGAGGACAAAATGCTTGCCTGGTCCTTAAAAAAATTTGAATAAGTACAACTAGGAGTCTTAATGAAAATTATTAAAGATGAAAAGAAGATCCGCCGGAATAGTGTCCTCGGCCAGGTTGCTAGCCTGGGAGGTTTGGCCATCTTGGCAGGAGGAATGTTCCTCTCCTTCCGCATGCCTGACAAGATTAGCCTGGCCTGGCTGGCATTGTTAGTCGGATTCACGCTTTCTCAAGTGGGTATTTTCTTCGGCAACCGATGGGGAAGACGCCCTCGGCCTGATGAACACCTGGACAATGCTCTCAAAGGTATGGATGACAGGCACATCCTTTATCATTATATGACAACCACATCTCACCTTTTGATCGGCCCGAGTGGAATCTGGGTGCTTCTACCCCGCCACCAAGTCGGAAAAATTACTTATGAGAAAGGGCGTTTAAAACAAAAAGGCGGAGGAGTCCTGCAGGGTTATCTACGTGTTTTTGCACAAGAAGGATTAGGCCGACCTGACCTGGAGTTGGAAGGTGAGATCGATGCGGTAAAGCGCTTATTCAAGAAAAAACTCCCAGACCAGGAACTGCCTCCTATCCAGGGTGTCGTGGTTTTCACAAACGAGAAGGCTGAGCTTGATACAGAGGACGCACCCATCCAAATTGTATCCGCCAAGAAGCTCAAAGAGCTAATCCGAAAAAAATCTAAGGAAAATCCTCTTACCCCCCTTAAACTCCAAGCTGTCCAAGAAATTTTACCTGGCGAGGTAAAATAGCCGTAGAACCAATCACTTAGTAGTCCAAAAACAACAGCGTGGGTAAATCCCACGCTGTTGTTTTTGTTCAGGGGTATTTACCCTTTCAGAAATTCCTCGATTGCTTCCTTGCTGATCCGGTAAGCAGTACCCAACTTACGAGCCTTGAGGTCGCCGGAAGTGATGGCTGCAATCACATCTTCTTCAGAGACCTTTAGAACCGCTGCTGCCTCAGCCGGAGTCATCACGGACGGCAAACCACCAGTCGGGGTTCCACCGCTTGGAGGCTGCTGCTGTCCTCCAGCTGCCCCTGCGCCAGTCATACCCTGTAGAGCCGATGACATCACACCACCAATTCCCACGCCCGCGCCAATACCTGCGGTCAACCCCGCACCGCCGCTGGGATTCTGAGCTGCATCGCGCAGTGCGTCGGCAGCCTGGAGTTGTGTATAGGTCTGCATGTCCAGCATACCCATCGCCCGCAGCTCTTCGGCTGACTTACTTGAGGGCTTGAGATTCTCAATATAGAAGGTTTTCAGCGTTAAGCCAATCGCGGAGAAATCATCTTGCGACATGGCGCGTACCCCCGCACCGAGCTCATTGGTCAGACCAATTAGCTCTGGAACGCTGGATTTAGCCGCTGTCTCTCCTAGCAAATCCTGCAACTTAGAAAGTAGCATGGATCGAAAACGAGCTTCGATATCTTCTGTTCGCAGCATACCTTGAGCGCCGACCACCTGGGTTACAAATTGCTGGGGATCTTTGACCTGGAAGCTGAAGGTTCCAAATCCCTGCAGCAATGCCACACCCAGGCCCATACCCGGGTTGCGCACGATGATTGGTTGAGGTGTACCCCACTTTTGGTCAGTAAACTCGCGCATCGATACGAAGTACACTTCTGCAGGGAAGGGAGTTCGATCACTAAAAAGAGCCTGACCTATCTTATCGATGAGCAAAGGAATGTTGGCTGTAACAATCGTGTGGCGGCCTGGACCAAAAACATCCAAAGCATTTCCATCTCGGAAGAATACGGCTGCCTGCGACTCGCGCACGATAACCTGGGAGCCAATCCGGAAATCGCCTGGCCCACTTTCTGGGAAACGATGTACAATTTCATTGCGCATCTCATTTGGATATTCAACGACATCGAAAATTCTTGCCATTGTTTCTTCTCCTATCTCGATTAAGCCAAAATATTTTTCAAAAACAGAAACGAATTGAAAATGTTAGGATGCTTTCAGGCTACAACAACTTCCTCGCGACGGTTGTAAGCTTCAACACACTGCTGTGAAATAGCTTCTAAATTGCGGATCGCTGCCGGCAGTCCATCTGTGCCAACCGAGGCCTGAACATTGTCTATTGCTCTCCCAACCTCTTCGGACGAGGTTAAAAGATTAGAGTCGAATTCATATAATTTAGCCAGCTCAGCTTCGTTTATCTTAACTGCCTCAAACAGGCTTGAATAACCACGCGGTGCAGTTCTGACACGATCAGCGAAAGTGCGCAGCTTAATCGCTGAAGCCTCCAGGTCATCTACATAAGTTATTTCGCCGTGGTTTATAAAATCACGTTGTAGTGCTGACACTCGCCCTTCTAATTCACGGAAGCGGTTGAAAATTGTCTCGCGCAGCAATTTATCCGAATCGCGCCGAGCCTGACGTTCCACATAGCCTTTGAAGCCAGGGATATAGCTCAGGATTTTTTTAAAAAAATCTTTATCTCCCGAAACAGCATTGAAGATTTGGTCTTTATAATCCGTCATGGTTTCCTCCTGAAAACCGGATATGAAACGTTTTTCGATATTAAGAAATTATAGCCTTTGTTGACATACTTTGCAACAGGGTTGGATGCTCTACTCTAGGTAGTTTCCAAATATAAATACGTATCTTTACTTGTAAAGTTGCATACTCCACGCTTAGCATGCTTTTTATAGTTCTGGATTATAATACCCGATTGGGTTATTTGCCTCTACTCTTGCACAGGTCATTAGAGTGATCTGTCTGATCAAAATCTAAGAAGGAGCAAAAAATGATTGTCACTACGAAGAAATTATTTAAGCTGGCTTATGGAAAGTATGCCATTGGGGCCTACAACATCAACAACCTGGAGCAGACAATGGGGCTTTTCCAGGGAAACGTTGACAGCCAGGCGCCTTTTATTATTCAAATTAGTAAAGGCGCTCGCAGCTATACCCATAAAAAGATGTTAGAGGGCTTGATCCGCAGCGCAGATGAAGTGTTCCCAAATGCTATTTTTGCCGTACATCTGGATCACGGCGACGAAGAAACTTGCTACGACTGCATCAATAGCGGTTTTTACAGTTCGGTGATGATCGATGCAAGCCACGAGGATTTCGAAACCAACATTGCCATTACGAAGCGAGTGGTTGATGCTGCTCACGCCAAGGGTATCGTGGTGGAGTCCGAACTAGGCCAGTTGGGTGGTGTAGAAGAACATGTCAAAGTAGATGAGGGTTCAGCCAAGCTGACCAATCCTGATCAGGCGAAGGAATTCGTCATGCGCACCGGTTGTGACTCGTTGGCTTGCGCGATTGGTACCAGCCATGGGGCTTTTAAATTCACTGGAGGACAGGGTATTCACTTTGATGTATTGGAAGAAATACAGAAACGATTGCCCGGCTTCCCACTGGTTATGCACGGGAGCTCTTCTGTGCCTCAGGAGGAAGTTGCCCGCATCAATGCTGCAGGTGGTAAACTGGCGGGCGCTAAGGGTGTAGACGCTGATCAATTCAAGCGCGCCGCGGAGCTGGGCGTGACCAAAGTTAATATTGATACCGACGGGCGTCTGGTTTGGACACGTGTTCATCGCGAATTTTTCCTGGAAAAGCCTGAAAAATTTGACCTGCGCGACCCAGGCAAGATTTTTATGAAAGAATATGCCAAGTTCATCGAAGGTAAAAACGAGAAACTTGGCAGTGCCGGACAGCTTGAAGCTGTGTGTAAAGCTCTTGCCTAAGTAGCCCAAGCCCAAAAAGAGGATGTAATACAATGCATCCTCTTTTTGGATTCTTTGATCGTGTCTTTACTTCTTTACAACCTGTACCTGACCGATCACCTGGCTAACCTCTAAATCAATCCTGTTCTCGGCGCTATTGTAGCCTGGCGACAGATAACTATCATCCTGGTGTAAGTAGTCTTTAGGTACCTGTACATTCATCAATCCCACATCGGAATTAATTCTAATTTCCATAGAGTCTGGTACGTAAATGGTTATTGTACCGATCACCCCTTCGATTTTTGCGGCGAAATGGCCTCTTTCCGGTAGATAAACAGCCGTTTCACCGATAACCATTGAAGTAAACAAGCTATTTAATTTCAGGTTCTCAAGATCAACTGCCGATTTTCCGATAATCATTTTCTCGGTTAGATTGAGAGGAATTTCTGCCGTTAATCCTAGTTCCCAGGATGGGTCTAAACCTGGGCTGGTCGGAAAGATGATCGTCCCGCCAGAACTTGACAACTCAAAAATTCCATCCCCATCCTGTACTCGATAATTTTGCTGGATCTTTTCACCCGGCAGACGCTTTATTTTTCCCTCGATTAGATTGGAAGAATCACTCAGGGTGGATAGAGACAGACTCCCAACCAGAGGTTGGACTAATATTTCTGCCTGCTTTATGCCTGTGTATGGCTGTTCAATTACGTCAACAGCTAGCTTCTCTCCGGCTAAGTCAGACCCAAAATACCAAAGTAAACCACCTAAGAGAGCAATCATCAACACACCAGCCAGCAACCCCGCCCAAATCGAACGCCGGCCGAACATGATATCCAGGCCAATCGCTACCAGGAAAACTGGCCAGATGCTCCATAAGACAGCCCACACGCTCCAGGCAAGCTGACTAAAATTAGCTAATAAGAAAATCACACCCAGGCCTATGAAGAAAGTGGGTACGGCCGCGCCATCTCGACGTAATAAATTATCCAAACCTCCCACAATCAGGAGCAGAGGCCAGCAGAGTAAAATCGTATCCCAGGCGCTTTTAGAAAGCGATCCGATGTTATTCAACAAGAACACAACACCAATGACGATTAATACCACCGGCCATAACAGGCTGCCTGGATAATGGGTTCTTTTTTGGGGATCTTTCGAGCTCATTTTCCTTACTTTCCCTTTCGACCAGCGACTAAAGCTCTATAGATCAAGAAACCACCACCTACAATAATCAACAATGGCCAAACATAAGCCATGATGTCTTGTGCAGCTGCAATGATCAATACACCCATTAGTAACAGAACTACAGCAGGAATGAGTGCCCACTTCATCTGTCCGTGAGGAGTAGGTAGGATCGCCACAAGGAGGAAGGTCAAGCCAATGCCGATAAAAAAGTACCCGCCCGTATCCACATTGAAATTACCAGCGTCAACTAATGAAATGATCCCTAAAGTTACCAGCACTCCGAACGGAATGATTGCCCACCAATTCTCTCGGTTCACCAGATAAATCAAGAAAAAGCTCAAACCGATACCCCCTAAAACAGCGAGACCACTGATATATTCGCTAATAGAGGGGAAAAGTGCTCCAATCAATGCTGCCAAACAAATGGACAGGAGGGTGACTCCCGGGATCAAAGGCCACCAAACCAACCGGTTTTCAAAATAAACAGATAGAAACACCAAACCGCCTACACCCAGGATGATCCCCCAAATTAACCCACCAATATTGAAGATATTAAAGTTTTCGAATAGTAAAGCAATCCCACCCAATACCAGTAGAATCCCCCAAAAGATATGTGAACTAAGCAATTTCATAGATCGCCTCCTGCTATCGAATATCAACTGAACCGACGCCGGCACTTACTTTTATCTCAGCTTTCCGGGCTGCGATATCGTATTCTGCTGACTGGCTTACACCTCCCTGGTGCGGGAAGCGCTTCCGATCGATGGTTACTCCTGCCAAACCAGTCTCTGTCTTGATCCGAGCGGCTACATCCTGAGGCACATGGATATTTATCGCTGAGACCCCTGCCTCGATACGCACACGAGTCAAACCCTCTCTGCTAGGAAGAAAGATTTCATTCCCGCTCGCACCGGTTTTCAGGACAAGCTGGCTCACATCTAGGCCACTTAAATCTAAACGGATTTCACCAGCTCCGAAATTTACTTCAAGATCAATGGATACTTGCGAGTTTAATTTAATGTTCCACTCCAATCCCGCCGCTCCCCAATTCCAATAGAAGAAATGTGAAGGAACAGACAAAGTAAGGTCAAGGTGATCTCCCTGTTGGTGCTCTTTGCGGTCTAACCCTCCTGTAAAAGTTCCTTCAAGCAGATTCTCATTGGCAGCACCCGGTGATATTCGTAACCGACCAGCGCCGTGATTGATCTGTAGAGCAACCGTCCGGAGACCCTGCAGAGGAATCTGGGCTTGTTCTGATTTCCTAGTTGGCTTGAAGACCATTCCAATGATGAGCCACAATCCTAGTAGAACCAAGAACACAGGTCCAATGATATTCCAGAGGTTGATCGTTCCCAGCAATCCCAAGTTACTTAACAGGAACAATAAACCAAACAATACCAGGATCCCACCCCAAAAGTAAGCACCTCGATTCATCACTCACCTCCTTGATGTATAACGCAATTTGTATTATTGGGTTGCGCAATAAAGCAGATTTACCAATCTCTGTCAAAGCAAGACCAGAAGCGATTTAGATTTTTGGACGCGACAGGTGAACTACCTTTTCGTACGGAATAATGCCCTAATTAACATCCATACACCCAGCAAGATCACCAAAATAGGCCAATAATTACCGAAAGGCACATCCCCTAACCAGGACCCAAATATCAGAAATGTAACTGCACTTATCAACAATAAAACACTCGCCGAATTCCATGCTGCGCGGAATTTTCCCTCGACAAGTCCAGCAAGTAAAATGCCCACTCCCACAAAACCCGGTATAAGACTCCAGGCATATGCCCAACTTCCCCAATTTCCCGTGGAATTTTGCCAATAGAGAAGTCCGCCAATCCCCCCTACAATGCAAGCGGGCACAGCCATGCCTGGTTCATTCACCAGCAATCCCAAGAATAGAAGGAAAACTCCCACTCCCACAATGATCAAAGGCCAGGTTAAGTCAATATGCACCCAATCTCCCAGTTCAGGTTTGAATTGAACCAATAGAAACCAGATCCCAGCCAAAATTAATACGATCCCAGCAAATAATCTCGAACGATTTGCTCTGTTCATATTGAATGCCTCCACCGCCTGGTTCGTAAATCTATTATTTGATATCCCAATAGGCTATCTCATCAAATGATGCCGTATAGTTCTCTGTCTGAGCAGAGCCAATAAATACACCAAAGTACCCTTCGCTCTGCCAGTTGTCGGTCAACGTTGAGATTTGATTACCATTAGCATATAAAGTAAGCTGGTTACCATCAGCTCGAATACCGATCCGATTGGTTTTCCCCTCCCCCTGGTGAATGTATTCACTCGCCTTCCAATCAATCAAGTCCATCTCTTTCTCACCGTCCCAATACCAGATGGAGTACATGCCATTGCAGGAAAAAGCAAACAGGTACCCTTCACTCACGGACACATCTGGAACACGGAAGATCAGACCAAAACGATCTCTCCCTCCACAAGTACTTGAGGTAGCGGTCGCTTCTAAGTAGAAATTAGCCGGCTTTGCCCAGGTCAGAATCCAGCTATTAAAGAAATCTGGTTTCTTGGCAGTCATAATCATTTTGCCTTCGTCGATGAGGATTTTTACATGCTCATCCGTATAGATTGGCCAGTTCTGAGCATTATCAAAACTATCCTTAAAGGCTGGCTCTCCCAACCCGGCACGTGGATCAGAGGCAGGCAAAGAGGGGATTACTGTAGGCTGTATTTGTGTCGGAGAAAGTGTAACAGTAGGTGATTCCGAAGGCACGGGGGGGTCTGTTTTTTGTAATGCCTGGGTGACGGTTGCAGGGATTACCTCCGTCTCCGTAGGGGTAAAAATATCTCGTTCTTCGGCTGGCTTTGGTGCTTGCGCCGCCTGTGTATAACCAGCCTCTA
>Ga0153916_10003748_pt1 | contig 11368 bp, 7 predicted proteins | sample Opewatmetagenome_FD_109642 | JGI IMG/M metagenome (GOLD analysis project Ga0153916, IMG submission 109642) | Freshwater wetland microbial communities from Ohio, USA - Open water 3 Core 3 Depth 4 metaG | ecosystem: Environmental > Aquatic > Freshwater > Wetlands | place: USA: Ohio, Lake Erie, Old...
CGGAGCTTCCCCTCCGCGAGCCAGGAGAAGAGCCGCGCCAGGTTGGACTGGTTCTCGCGCGGCTGCCGCTTCGCGAAAGCTCCCCAGAAGACGCCGACGATGGAGGCGCCCTTGAGGAGCGGCAGGTTGAGCGGGATCCTCGGGATCTCTCCGGCGGCGAACCCGACCACCAGGTAGCGCCCGTTCCAGGCCGTGAGCCGGAGGGCCGGCTCGGCGACCGCGCCACCGACCGGATCGTAGACCACGTCCACACCCTGGCCGCCGGTGAGGTCCTTGACCCGGTCGCGCCAGCCCTCGCCGGAGTAGTCGATGAGCTCGTCGGCGCCGTGCTCCCGGCACACCTCGAGCTTGGCGGCGGTGGAGGCGGCGGCCAGGACGCGGGCGCCCAGGACCTTCCCCAGCTCGACGGCCGCCAGCCCCACGCCGCCGGCGGCGCCGAGCACGAGGAGCGTCTCGCCGGGCGCGAGACGGGCCCGGTCCTGCAGCGCGTGGAGCGAGGTCGCGTAGGCCATGGCGAACGAGGCCGCCACGCGGAAGTCGAGCGCTGGCGGCATGGGGACGACCATGGAGGCCTCCACCAGCGCCTCCTCGGCGAAGGCGCCCCAGGCGCAGAGCGCGATCACGTGGTCGCCCGGCCGAACGTGGCGGACGCCGTCGCCCACCTCCTTGACGATCCCGGCGAGCTCGCCGCCGGGCGAGAACGGCAGCTCGGGCTTGAACTGGTACTTGCCCTGGATGATGAGGGTGTCGGGGAAGTTCACGCCGGCCGCCGCCACCGAGACCACCACCTGCCCCGGGCCGGCCCGGGGAGAGGGGACGTCCTCGACGACCAGGGTCTCGGGAGGACCGAACCTCTTGCACAGGATGGCCTTCATGGCGCCGAGCCTACCCGAAGCGGCAATTCGATCCCACCCGCCGGCCGGCAAGATCTTCCCAGCGGCGCAGCTCCGGCCCGCCATCGGGGCGTTCCTCCGCGACCAGCACCTCGACGTCCTCGGTCGTCCGAAGGCGGAGCAGCGCTAGCGGGCCCGTGGCCCGCCGCCCCCGCGCGGGCGGAACCAGCCGGCCAGCCATGCCCCCAGGGCCCTGAGGAGGAGCGGGACGGCGGCGAGCGGCTCGCCGCCCGGCCGGGGCCCCGGGGGTGCGGCCCCGGCGGCGAGCGCGGCCTGCTCCGCCTCCACCGAGGCGCCGATGCAGGCCGCGAACTGGCGGAAGAGCTGGTGCCCCACCTCCTCGAGGAAGCCGCGCCCGAAACGCTCCAATGGCCCGCCCACGTCCGCCCGGGCCACCACCACCACCTCGGACCCGCGGTCGGGAAGGGCGGTGAGCCAGCTCTCCAGCGTCAGCCGCACCGAGCCCGCGGCCGTCCCCTCGCGCGCCTCCCCGACGATCTTCACCCGTCGCGCGGCGACGTCCACCTCGGCGAGCCGCACACGGCCGCGGTAGGCCATCGTCACCCCGCCCACCTTCAGCCTCACCGTTCCGCCGAAGGTCCGCTCCTCCAGCATCTCGTCCAGCTCGCCGCCGGGCACGCAGGCGACCACCCTCCGCGGGTCGACGAGGGCGTCCCACACCGGCCCGACCGGCGCCTTCACCACGAACCGCTCCTCGATGCGGATGGCCACCCGGCCGCCCCCCTGGCAAGATGCGCCGATATCCCGTCGCTTCCCCACTCCCCCGAGAGAGTGTAGCCGTCCGTCGGGGCCAAGGTCCCCTTCGTTGCGAGGTGCGGATGTCCGGTGCCGATCAGAAGACCCAGCCCCCCGACGGAGGGGAGTCCCGGACGGCGGCGCGCGAAGCCCCGTCCGCGCGGACCATCTGGATCGACCTCCTGCTCTACCCGACCCATTCCCTGCCGACCGCCGCCGCGCCGGTCCTGGTGGGCGTCGGCCTGGCGGTGCACGATCGCGTCCTGGCGCCGCTCCCGGCGATCGTCGGGTTCCTCGGCAGCTGGTTCATCCACGTGGCCGGGGTCTTCACGGACAACCACGAGCTCCTCCGGCGGCATCCCGGACTTCCCGAGCACCCCGAGCTGACGCGGGCGATCGACAACGGAACGCTGCGCCTGGCGACGCTGAGAGCGGCCATCGCCGCCTGCCTCGGGCTGGCCCTGCTCACCGCCCCCTACCTGTACCGGATCGGCGGCGCCCCGGTCCTGGTGCTCGGGGCGGTCGGGATCGCGGTGAGCCTGTCGTACAACGGCGGGCCGTGGGCCTACGTGAGGCGGGGCCTGGCCGATCCGGTCTTCTTCCTGATGTTCGGCGTCGTCGCCGTCGTCGGGACCTACTACATCCAGGTGGCGGCTCTGCACGGCGCGCCCGAGCGCTGGCGCCTGCTGCGGTCGCTTCCGCTCCCGATCTTCCTCGCCGGACTGCCGGCCGGGGCGCTGGTGACGGCCGTCATGCTCGTCGACGACATCCGCGACCAGGAGTTCGACGCGCTGAAGGGTTGGCGGACCGGGGCGGTGCGCCACGGCGTCGCCTGGAACCGGACCGAGATCACCATGCTGGCCGCGTTCGCCCATCTCGCGCCGTTCCTGCTCTGGCTCGGCCTCGGCTTCGGCCCTTCGGTGCTCCTGCCGCTCCTCTCCCTTCCCATGACCTGGCGGAACGTGCAGGCGGTGCGCACCCGGCAGCACCGGACGGATCTGGTCCCGATGACGCCGAGGATGGCCCGGCTGGCCCTCGTCCACTCGACGCTGCTCGCCATCGGCCTGGCCGTGTCGCCGTAGGGCGAGGGAGGGTCACTCCGCGCCGCGCCGGGCCCGCTCCATCTCCTCGACCAGCACCGCGACGTCGTCCGCGGTGGTCCGGAAGCTGGTGATGCAGGCCCGCACCGCACGGATGCGCCCCGCCAGGACCACCTCGCTGACCCAGGCTCGGCCGCGCCGCTGTACCTCGCCCACCACGGCGCGGATCCGCTCCGGCGGTCCCGGGAGCGTGGCGCAGATCACCGGCAGAGGCGTGACGTTGGCGAGGCCCCAGCCGCCGGCGCGCAGGCGCGCGCGCAGCGCCTCGCCGAGATCGGCCATCCGCTCCACCACGCTCGCCCAGCCCGGAAGGCCCAGCTCCGCCAGGGCGAGCAGCACCTTCACGCCCGTCGCCCGCCGCGACCACTGAACGCTGGAGGAGAAGGGATCCTGGAGGGGGTCGCCCGCCGCCGGCATGTAGGAGGTGGCCACCCCGAAGGCGCGAGCCACGGCGGCCCGGTCCCGGCAGAAGAACATGCCCGCACCGAGCGGCACCGAGAGCCACTTGTGCGCGTCCCAGGTGACCGAATCGGCGCGGCCGATCCCGGCCAGCGCCGGACGGAGCCTGGGCGAGAGCGCGGCGGCCCCGCCGTAGGCGGCGTCGACGTGGAGCCAGAGACCCTCGCGCGCGGCCAGGGCGGCGATCTCCTCGAGCGGGTCGATGACCCCGGCGCCGGTCGTCCCCGCCGTCGCCACCACCATGAGCGGCCAGCGCCCCGCGGCGCGATCCTCGGCGACGGCGCGCGCCAGGGCGGCCGGATCGAGCGCGAGGCGTGCGTCCGCGGCCACGAGCCGGAGGGCGTCCTCGCCGAGGCCGCAGGCGCGTGCGATCTTCACGAGGGAGTGGTGCGCTTCCTCGCTCGCGTACAGCACGGCCGGCCCGGGCAGCGCCGCCACGCCCGCCCGGGCCCAGGCGGGCGCGCGCGCCGCCAGGGCGCAGAGGACCCCCTGGAGGTTCGCCTCGGCGCCCCCGGTGGTGAAGGTCGCGGCCGTGTCGGGAGGGAGGCCGAGGGCGCCGGCGAGCGCCGCCAGCGCGCGGCGCTCCATCTCGATGGCCGCCGGCGCGTGGGTCCAGGCGGCGAGCTGCGGGTTGTAGGCGGCCACCAGCGCGTCGGCCGCCACCGCCACCTCGCGGACGCTGGGGTTGTAGAGCCCGAAGTAGCGCGGGTGCGTGACCTGGACGCCGTGCCCGGCGAGCAGGCGCGCCGCACGCCGAAGAGCCTCCTCCGCGGGGAGCGGGCGCTCGAGGTCGAACGTCCCCGCGACCTCGGCGCGAACGTCCGCCGGTTCGTCGGCACGCGCCACCGGACCTGCGGCGATGCGCGCGGGGAGCGTCGAGAGCTCCTCGACGAGGGCGGCGAGCAGGGGATCCCGTTCCATGGCGACCTTCCTCCGGGGCGCCACGCGCGCGCCGGCCGCGGGGAATAGGCGCCGCGGGGGTCCGGCGCAAGGGCCATTTCGGTTCGCCGCGACCGGACCATCGCCCGGACCGCCGTGCCATTCGTGGGATGGCGGATCCTGCGAAAGGCGGCGCTGGCTGTCCGAGGCTCCGGCTATCCTCGCCGCCCCTTGGACGGCCGCCCATCGCCAGAGGATCTTCTCCGCTCCGTCTTCGGCCATGCGGAGTTCCGCCCCGGCCAGCGGCCGCTCATCGAGGCGGTGCTCGCCGGGCGGGACTGCATCGGCGTCATGCCCACCGGCTCGGGGAAGTCGCTCACCTACCAGATCCCGGCGCGCAGCCTGGGTGGCATCACGCTGGTGGTCTCGCCGCTCATCGCGCTCATGAAGGACCAGGTGGACGCGCTCCGGGCCCGCGGGTACCGCGCCACCTTCGTGAACTCCAGCCTCTCGTCCGAGGAGCGGCGCGACCGGGTCCAGGGGATCCGCCAGGGCCGCTTCGAGCTGGTCTACGCCGCCCCCGAGGGGCTCGAGGCCTCGGTCGGCGGGGTGCTCTCCGGCGCGCGCCTCTCCCTCATCGCCGTGGACGAGGCGCACTGCATCAGCCAGTGGGGGCACGACTTCCGCCCGGCCTACCGGAACCTGGCAGGCCTCAAGGAGCGCCTCGGGGGCGTGCCGGTGCTGGCGCTCACCGCCACCGCCACCCGGCGCGTCGCCGCCGACATCGCCCAGCAGCTCGCCATGCGGCAGCCCTTCGAGTACCGCGGCTCGTTCTTCCGGCCCAACCTGCGCCTGGCGGCCGTCAAGAAGGGCGGAGCGGTGCGCTCGCGGGAGGCCATCCTGCGCCATGTCCGCGGCCGGCCGGGCCAGCGGGGCATCGTCTACTGCGCCACGCGCAAGGCGGTCGAGGGGCTGGCCGCCGACCTGCGGGAGCACGGCGTGCGAGCGCTCCCCTACCACGCCGGGCTCGACGCCGCCGTCCGCGGGCGCGCCCAGGACGCCTTCCGCGGCGGCGAGGCGGAGGTGATCGTCGCCACCATCGCCTTCGGCATGGGCATCGACCAGCCCGACATCCGCTACGTCATCCACCGCGACATGCCCGGGTCGATCGAGGGGTACTGCCAGGAGATCGGCCGCGCCGGCCGCGACGGGATGCCGAGCGACTGCATCCTCTTCTACTCCTGGGCCGACGTGATCACGCACGACCGGTTCGCCGAGCTGGTGCGGGACCCCGCCGTGGCCGGTCGGCAGAGGGAGCAGGCGCGGGCGATGTACCGCTTCGCCGAGGGCCAGGGGTGCCGGCACGCCCTGCTGGTGCGCCACTTCGACGAGCGCATCTCCCCGTGCGGGGCGAGCTGCGACCGCTGCGCTCCCCGGCCCTCCACGCCGCCGGCGGTGGCCTCGCCGGGGTTCGTGCGCCGGCCGTCCCAGCCCTTGGCGATGCCGCTCGCGAGCTCCCCGACGCCTCTTCCGCGGTCCCGGCGGGACGGCGGCGGCCCGCCGGTTCCCCGGAGCGGGGACGCCGACCTCTTCGAGCGCCTGCGGGCGCTTCGCCGGCGCATCGCCGAGGCGCGCGGCGTGCCCGCCTACCTCGTCTTCCACGACTCGACGCTGAGCCAGATCGCGGCCGCCCGGCCTGCCGACGAGACCGATCTGCTGGCCATTCCCGGCGTGGGGCCCCGGAAGCTCGCCGCCTTCGGGGCCGCGGTCCTCGAGGTCGTGCGCGGGACGGTACTGCGACCACCGACGGACCGTGGGTGACAGCGGGTAGCTCCCGCCCGTCCCGAGCCCCAGCCCCCGCCCGCGCCCCCCGCGCGATCCACCATCGCACTTGCAGGTCCGGGGTCGCCGGTGGTTTGTTTCGGGATCAATCCTCCAGCCCGCGCTTTCGCGGCGGCCATCCCGGGGCTCTCGTGAACGAAGACAAGCGCAATGTCGTCGCCCAGTGGGCCTTCGACACCAGGCCCGTCCTGCTCCGCTTCCATCTGTGGCTCGAGGACGTGGAGGTGGAACGGTCCCAGGAGGAACCGGTCTCGACCTACACCTTCACCCCGCGCGGCATCGCCCGCTGCCTGGCCGTGACCTCGGCCGCCACCGCGCTGGGGACGCGCCTCTTCGGCGAATTCGGGAGCGGCACCGGGAAGGACAAGGCCGCCTTCAACCAGGTGAAGAAGGCGGCCGATGCCATCAGCGCCTACGTGATGAGCGAGGGGCTCTGGCACCTCACCCGCACCCTGCCCGAGAACCACGCCATCATGGTCTCCCTCGGAGAAGGGCTCATGCCCAAGGCCGGCGAGACGCCGGAGATGGGCGCGAACCCGCTCCTCGGCTTCGGCCGCGTCTACGCCCGGCCCGAGGTGGCGCGTCTGGTGGACCGGCGGGTGCGCCGGCTGCTCAACGAGCCTGGCCATACCTTCGACCAGTTCCACGGCTGGCTGCAGAGTCGGGGCATCACCCTCTGGGGCGCCGCCGTCGACACCCTGGAGAACACCACCCGCTTCGCGGAGGGCAAGGCCACCGGCCCCATGGCGGTCTTCCACCTCTTCGACTCGCCGCTGCGGATGACCCGGCCCTACGAGTCGTACATGGGCTGCCTCACCATTCCGAGGCGGGTGACCGACGCCGCCGAGCGCGCCTCGGTGCTGCTCGACTATCGCACGCCGCGCAAGCAGGTGGTCGAGGCCATCGAGGCGGCCTACCCCGGGATCCGGCGCGAGCACATCCACGTCTGGACCCTGCGCGGCAAGAGCCGCGTCGGGCGGCTGGGGCGCCTGTGGGAGGAGTGGAAGGCCCTCGGCGTGCACCTCGTCGAGGACGGGTGGAAGGCCCCCTCGGGCCTGGAGGTGTTCACGGACTCGGGCACCTACGCGCCCACCTTCCTGGTGGGGAGCTGGAAGGACGGGGCCGGCGCCACCCACCTCTTCCTCTGCGACGGATACGCCGCCACCGCCGAGGCGATGCAGGCGGCCAGCCTCTCCGAGGTGCTGGAGGTGGACGCCACCATGTCGGCCTTCTCCCCGATGTTCGCCCTGCCCTGCGAAGGAGAGGCCAAGCTCATGCAGCTCGACCCGTCGGCGCCCGACTTCGCGCGGCGCGTCGGCGAGCTCTTCGGCGGGCGCGAGGTGGAGGCGGGCACGGTGCAGAGCTACGCCGAGGCCATCCGCGAGGCCAGGTCCTCCAACCTGCCGCTCGGCAAGCGCGTGCTCCGGGCCGACGACTTCCTGCCCGAGAAGGACTGGAGCGTCCTCGCCAGCATCGGCTACATGTGCGACGATCCCTACACGGGGATCCCCGGCGTCACCAAGGTGGGCGACGACGTCTACCGGGTGACGACGCGGCTCGCCACCCGCAAGGCGTCGAGCATCATCACCTTCACTTTCCGCTTCATGGAGCCGGTGGAGAAGGCCCGCCACGTCTTCAGCCCGCTGCTGGTGCGCTTCCTCTCCGGCGTCGATCACACCAGGCGGCCGGTGAAGATCTCCGACTCGGGGCGCATCCGCAACGAGCTACAGACGATGTTCCCTCAGGCGCTGCAGCACGACGGGGACCGGATGAGCGTGCACTTCGATCGCATCGACGAGAAGGTCATGCCGCTCGAGAAGCAGGCCGTCGTCCGCCGGGTGCTCGAGTGGTACAAGGCGAGCCACCCGGTCTGGTTCGAGTGGCTCGACATCGCCCGGCCGGGGTAGGGGCAGCCCGGCTACTTCCGCGCGCCCTGCAGCGCCGAGCTCGCCGGCGGCTCGCCGCGGCGGGCCTGGGCCAGCCAGAAGCGCCGCGGCAGCAGGCAGAGCCCGATGAGCGCCAGCTGCGAGGCGATGAAGGCCGAGAGCGCCCAGAAGGCCTTGTCCATGAAGCCATAGGAGTGGAGCCCCACCCCGAGCATGTTGACGCCGAACCAGGACAGGCTGGTGATGACGTTCCCGAAGATGGCCATCGCCATGATCCCTCGCTCCCGCGCGTAGCCTCCCCAGCGGGCGTGCAGGATGATGGCGTTCCAGAGGACGATGAGCAGGGCCCCGTTCTCCTTCGGGTCCCAGCCCCAGAACCGCCCCCAGGACTGGTCGGCCCAGATGCCGCCGAGCACCGTCCCCACGAAGCTGAAGAGAACGGCGAAGCAGACGATGCCGTAGGTCATGGAGACCAGTGTCTGGGTGGTGGCCGGCTCGAGGCGCGGCGCCAGATGGCGGCGCAGCGTGTAGCCGATGGCGATGGCGCCGGCCAGGAACGTGGCGCTGTAGCCGATGGTGATGGTGACGACGTGGGTGGCCAGCCAGAAGTTGGAGTCCAGGACGGCCCGCATCATCTCCATGGTGTCGCCGTCGGTGGACAGGTGGTGGGCGATGATGAGCGTGGCGAATCCGGAGGCGGCGGCCACCGCGGTTCCGAAGCCGCGCCGGTAGAGGCGCTCCAGGATGATCCCCAGCACCACCGCTCCCCAGCCGACGAAGACCGCCGAGGAGTAGAGGTTGGTCACCGGCGGCCGGCCCTGCAGGACGATGCGGAAGACGAGGCCGGTGGTGTGGACCAGGGCGCCCGCGAGCAGGAGCCCGAAGGCGGCCGGCTGCAGGATGGCTGGCTTCCAGAGCCAGGAGGCGAAGAGCAGGAGCAGCGCCAGGACGTAGATCACCATCCCCTGGTAGAAGGGCTGGGCGCGGTTGAAGAGGATCTCGTGGTCGGCCGCTCCCAGCGCCTCCGGCCTCGTCGTGGCGACGAGCCCGCGGAGATCGGCGACGGCCCGGTTGAAGGCGGCGGCGTCCTGTGCCACCCAGCCTGCGCTCATGCGGGCGAGCGGCGCGAGGGCCGGGTCCAGGTCGCCGGTCGCGGCCGCCTCGAGGGCCCCGCCGACGGTGCGCCAGGCGTCGGCCGGCCTCCCCGGCTGCGGTGGCAGCGGGCGGAAGTAGGCGAGCTGGCCCAGGGCCCGGTTGCGCTCGATCGCCCCGGGAGCGTTGCGGGCCTCGATCTCGGCCGTCAGGCCGGGGCTGCGAGCGGTCTGCACGGTGTTGCGCAGCCGGTGGTAGAGGAAGACGCGGTCGAAGAGGTTGACGATGGCGCTCTGGAAGCGCGTTCGCTGCTTGGCGTCGACCTGATGGGCCGCCTCGCCCTGCTGCTGGATCTCCCCGAGGAAGGGGGCGATGGTGCGGAAGGAGAAGTAGCGGTCGGCGGTCTGCTTGAGCCCGATGAGGCCGAGCACGTCCGGGTCGTTGATGACGAAGACGGGCTCGTCGTCGGCCGCCTCGGGCCGGAAGAGCACGTCGAGGAGCCACTCGTCGGCGCCGATGGTCCGGTCGCCGTGCCGGAAGCTCTGCTGCCCGCGGATCATGAGCAGCGTGTTCCGGGCCAGCGAGTCGATGGGCTTCACCCGTCCGCCCTCCAGGATGGGGAGGCGCGCGAACCCGTCGAGGTCGAAGCCGCGGCTCTTGGCCGGAGGCACGGCGGCGGACAGGGCGGCGATCAGGGCGAGGCCGCCGGCGGCCCAGGGAGCGAGTCTGGCTGCGTTCACGTTCATGTCAGGCCCTCCAGCAAGGCCTGCCGCCGCCTCTGTCCGCGGCGCAGGGATATGGCGAAGTGCACCAGGAGCCCAGCGGTGACGAGCACGCACGAGATGTAGGGCAGGAGCCAGCCCGGGTTCTCGACGACCTGCAGGACCGACAGCTTGTCCCCCTCGCCGAAGCTCGCCTGGTAGAAGGCCTTGTGGTCGTAGCGCAGCGGCTGGTTCATGTAGATGAGGACGTCGCGCTCCTCGCCGCGGGCGGGGTTGGAGAGGTGGACCAGGCTCGAGAAGTTCTTGGGGATGTCGGTTCCGGCGTAGACGTCGTGCCGGAACTTCTTCAGGGTGACCGTGTAGGGGAGGTAGCGGCGCGCCGGCCGCAGGGAGAGGACGTAGCTCCGCCCCTCGTGGATGAAGGACTGGGGCGCCCCGAGCGCGTTGGAGACGAGCCAGGTGCCGTAGCCGTGCCCTCCTGCCAGCGGCTCCACGAACACCGCCGTCCGGTTCATCATGTCGTCCGAGGTCACCGGCGCCACCTCCCGCGCGATGACGCTGGCCCCGACGCCCCGGTCGGCGAAGGAGGGCGGGTCGGTCGGCTGCCGCATGGAGAGCTCGGAGTTCCGCAGGTATCCCTTGACCCGGATGGTCAGGGGCGTGCCCGAGATGGCGACGTCCCCCCCGCGGGCCAGCCGCGACTCGGGGATCCCGTAGACGTCGTCGTGCCCCGGATCGGTCGTGTCGATGATCGCCAGCTCCAGGTCGCGAGGGCTCTCGATGTAGTCGACCGTCTGCCCCTCCAGGACGGCGAGCCGCATGTCGACCTGGAACAGGCTGGTGACGAACTCCCCGACGATGAGGAGGACGAGGCCGGCATGGACGATCCAGAGCCCCGCCTTCTTCCAGCTCAGCTCCAGCCTGCGGAGCTGGGCCGCCACCAGGTTCACGGCCAGCACCAGGCCGACGAGGGCGCCACCGGGAAAGATCGGGAGCGTCAGGTCGGTGCGCGGCACGTCCCACCAGACGACGAAGCTGCGCATGAAGAGGTTGACCGCGCCGAAGGTGCCGAGATCGACCTGGGCGAGGGTGCAGGCCACCACCAGCACCATCAGCATCGCCAGGCAGGTGATGGTGAGCTTGAGGGACGTGATGGCGTCCCAGAGACGGGAACCGGCTCGGCTAGTCAAATCGGATGCTCTCCAGGAGGTGGGCGAAATCGGCGCGGGCCTTGGCCACGGCCCCTGCATCTCCGACCATCTTGATGAACCAGGTATTCCCGTCGGCCGCCTGCAGCACGGCCCCGGTCATGTGGCTCTTGACCGTCCCCTCGCTCTCCAGCTCGTAGACCGCCACCGGGCCGGCCTTGGTTCGCACGATGCGGCGCATCGACGGCAGGTCGGACTCGGAAACGGCCGCGAGGCCGATCTGGCCGCGCCACCGGTTCACGTTCGCCAGCTCGCCCCCGGCGGGACCGGGCAAGACGACCACCGACACGTCGATCTTGCCGTCGACCGGGGGCTTCAGGGTGGCGTAGCGCATCCCGCCGGTCTTGCTCTCGGCCCATCCCTTGGGCAGGGTCCACTTGAGGCTTCCCCGCTCCGAGGGAGCCGGCGGCGGCGGCACGTCGGCGGAGGGGGCCGACCCCATCCCCATGGGCGCCGCCCCGGGAGCTCCCGCCGCCTGCTCCTTGGGGGTGCGGAAATGGGTGACCTCGTCGCGCCGACAGCCCGCGACGA
>Ga0153916_10003749_pt1 | contig 11368 bp, 11 predicted proteins | sample Opewatmetagenome_FD_109642 | JGI IMG/M metagenome (GOLD analysis project Ga0153916, IMG submission 109642) | Freshwater wetland microbial communities from Ohio, USA - Open water 3 Core 3 Depth 4 metaG | ecosystem: Environmental > Aquatic > Freshwater > Wetlands | place: USA: Ohio, Lake Erie...
CCCCAGCGCCTTGAGCACGTAGGACGGCTCCAGGCTGGCGGAGGTGCAGGCGGAGCCGCTGGATACGGCGAGATCCTTGATCGCCATGATGAGCGACTCGCCCTCGACGAAGTTGAAGCTGATGTTCAGGTTGTGCGGCACACGGTGCTCCATGTCGCCGTTCACGTAGACTTCCTCCATATCGGAGAGGCCGGCGAGCAGCCTGTCGCGGAGCATACGGATGCGCTCGTTCTCGGTCGCCATCTCTTCGCGCGCAAGGCGGAAGGCTTCGCCCATGCCGACTATCTGGTGGGTGGGCAGAGTGCCGGAACGCATGCCGCGCTCGTGGCCGCCGCCGTGCATCTGGGCTTCCAGCCGCACGCGCGGCTTGCGGCGCACGAACAATGCGCCTATGCCCTTGGGTCCGTAAGTTTTGTGGGCGGAAAACGACATCAGGTCCACTTTCAGGCGCTGCAGGTCGATCTCGACCTTGCCGGTGGCCTGCGCCGCATCGACGTGGAAAATGATGCCTTTCTCCCGGCAGATTTCGCCGATGGCTGCGATGTCCTGGATCACGCCGATCTCGTTGTTGACGAACATGATGGAGACCAGCGTGGTGTCCGGGCGCAGCGCTGCCTTGAATTTTTCCATATCCAGCAGCCCGTTGGGCTGCGGGTCCAGGTAGGTGACTTCGAAGCCTTCGCGCTCCAGTTCGCGCATGGTATCGATCACTGCCTTGTGTTCGGTTTTCATGGTCACCAGATGCTTGCCCTTGCCCTTGTAGAAATGGGCTGCACCCTTGATCGCAAGGTTGTTGGATTCGGTGGCGCCAGAGGTCCACACGATTTCCCTGGGGTCGGCGTTGACCAGCTTGGCCACTTCCTCGCGCGCATTCTCCACCGCTTCTTCGGCACTCCAGCCGAACGAATGGGAGCGGCTCGCAGGGTTGCCGAACTGCTCGGTCAAATAGGGAATCATCTTCGCCGCGACGCGCGGATCGACCGGCGTCGTTGCTGAGTAATCCAGATAAATCGGCAGCTTGACCATCATTTTCTCCACTTATGCATACTCTCGGCTAGGCCGAAACCACCGTTGCCGCGCGCGTCTCGACCGGCTCGCGCTTGTCCTGCACCAGCACCACCTTCTTGGCAAGCTGGATGGCAACCAATTCGGACAGCTTCACCGAGGCAAGGTAGTCGAATATCTTGCTGTTGAGGCTGGTCCACAAGTCGTGGGTCATGCAACGCTGGTCGTCGCGGCAATTTTCGCGCCCACCGCATTGCGTGGCATCGATCGGCTCGTCCACCGCCAGAATGATGTCGGCCACCGAGACCTCGCCCAGGGGCTTGGCCATGCAGTAGCCGCCGCCCGGGCCACGCACGCTGTCCACCAGCGCGTGGCGACGCAACTTGCCGAACAGTTGTTCCAGATAGGACAGCGATATCTTTTGACGCTCGCTGATGCCCGCCAGGGTTACCGGCCCCCCGCCATCGCGCATGGCAAGATCGATCATCGCTGTCACCGCAAACCGCCCTTTGGTAGTCAATCGCATATTCGCCCCGCCCTTGTTAAAACGCCGTTAACCCAACCGGGTTAGTGTGGAAATAATATAATACCCGACCGTTTTAATCAACTATAAGATAGCCGAGCATTCTAGTCAACTATTTTGTTCAGATAGTCGGGGTCGAACTTCTCGGCGGGCGCTGTTTCCTCCTGGATCTGCACCCCGAGTTTCTTGAGTTGATCCAGCAGAAAATCAATGCGCTGATCGGTGACCACGCTATGATCGACCAGACCGTGAATCGCCTTGACCACAGGGTCGTTCATGTCGTCGCTGATGGCATAAGCGCTGAAACCCAGCTTCTCGGCCTTGAGCGCGCGCTGCTGAGCCTGCTCCCCGTCCACTATCCGCGCCGGGATGCCGACTGCGGTGGCGCCTTGCGGCACGTCTTTCACCACCACCGCGTTGGAGCCGATTTTTGCCCCGTCGCCTATCATGATGGGGCCAAGAATCTTGGCGCCCGCGCCCACCACCACACCCTTGCCCAGCGTCGGATGGCGTTTGCCCTGCTTCCAGGAGGTCCCGCCCAGAGTCACGCCGTGATAGAGCGTGCAGTCGTCGCCGATTTCGGCAGTCTGCCCAATCACCACGCCCATGCCGTGATCGATGAACACGCGCCGGCCGATGGTGGCCTCGGGATGGATTTCCACTCCGGTGACCCAGCGCGCGAAATGCGACACGAAGCGCGCCAGCCACTTGAGGTTCCGGCGCCACAAGCGGTTGGCAAGGCGGTGAAACAACACGGCGTGCACGCCCGGGTAAGTGGTAATAATCTCCCACGCCGAACGCGCCGCCGGGTCGCGCTCAAAAACGACCGCAATGTCTTCTTTTAGGGTGCTGAACATAGTAGGGACCCAGACCAATCAGCAAAGTATCCGATACCGTACTGTCTTAATCAACTATTTCCTGAGAGCGGTAAGCATCCCTTGCAGAATATTCAGTTCCTGCGCTTCCAGCCGCGCCCGGGCGAATAGGCGCCGAATCCGCGCCATGAGGCGCTTGGGCTGGGCCGGATCGAGAAAGTCCGTCTCGACCAGGATTTGCTCCAGCCTTTGATAGAAAAACTCGACGTCCTCGAAGCTGGCGAGGGGGCGCGCCTTGGCGTCCGTCACCGCGGTCTGCGGCAGCGCCGTGCGCAATTCATAAGCCATCACCTGCACCGCGGCACCCAGATTGAGCGAGGAGTAGTCGGGATTGGTGGGGATGTGCGCCAGCAACTGGCACTTTCCGGTCTCTTCGTTGGTAAGCCCGGACATTTCCGTGCCGAAGAGCAGCGCGACCGGCCCCTGCAGACCGTGTTCCAGCAGCACCGGGGCGGCCTCGCGCGCAGTCAGGGTTTCATGGGCAAGGTCGCGCGATCGCGCGGTGCACGCCACGGCGAGGACGGTGCCGTGCAACGCCTCGTCCAGGGTCGCGCAGACCTTGGCATGCTCCAGCACGTCGAGGGCTCCGGTGGCCCGCGCAATGGCGGCCGGGTCGGGAAAACTCTTGGGGTTGACCAGATACAGCGAACCCAGCCCCATGGTTTTCATAGCCCGTGCAGCGGCGCCGATATTGCCGGGATGGCTGGTATGGGAGAGCACGATGCGGACGTTATCCAGCGGATTATGTTTATTCATTCACCAATACACATTAAAATACCCAGTTCCGACTCTTTAACAAACACAGCCGAAGGTTCACCATGCATCCCATGCTCACCACTGCGGTGAAAGCCGCGCGCCGCGCCGGCAGCATCATCAACCGCGCTTCCCAGAACCTTGACGTGCTCACGATCGAGCACAAAGGCAGCAGCGATTTCGTCACCGAAGTGGACCGCGCCGCGGAACAGGCCATCATCGGCGTGTTGCAGGAGGCATACCCGAATCACGCGATTTTAGCAGAAGAGAGCGGGGCTCAGGGCGAGTCGGAATACGAGTGGATCATCGATCCGCTGGACGGCACCACCAATTTCCTGCATGGCTTTCCGCAGTACGCGGTGTCCATCGCGCTGCTACACAAGGGCGTGCTGTCGCAGGCGGTGGTCTACGATCCGGTGCGCAACGACCTGTTCACCGCCAGCCGCGGCCGCGGCGCTTTTCTTAACGACCGCCGCCTGCGCGTTTCCAGGCGCACCCAGCTCAAAGAGGCCCTGATAGGCACCGGCTTTCCGTTCCGCGATTTCACGCATGTCGATGCCTACATGGGCATGCTGCGCGACATGATGCAGAAAACCGCCGGGGTGCGCCGGCCGGGCTCGGCCGCGCTCGATCTCGCCTACACTGCGGCGGGACGCTTCGACGGTTTCTGGGAGATGGGCTTAAAGCCCTGGGACATCGCCGCGGGCTGTTTGCTGATCCAGGAAGCGGGCGGCCTGGTGGGGGATCTTCAGGGCAACGAGACTTATCTGCAAAGCGGCAACATAGTCGGCGCCAATCCCAAGCTTTTCTCGCAACTGCTGCAAACCATAGCGCCGCATCTTACCGACAAGCTGAAAGACTAGCCGCCCTTCGCCACCGAAGCGACGCCCGCATTGGCCAAGCCGTCGGCGCGCTCGTTTTCGGCGTGGCCGGAATGGCCGCGCACCCACAGCCATTCAATTTCGTGTTTGGCCGCGAGCGCGTCGAGTTCCTGCCACAGGTCGACGTTTTTCACCGGCTTGTTGTCGGCGGTGCGCCAGGCGCGCCTTTTCCAACCCACGATCCATTCGCTGATGCCCTTTTGCACGTATTGCGAGTCCGTGTGAACGCGCGCCTTGCACGGGCGAGTCAGCGTTTCCAGGGCGCGGATGACTGCCATCAGCTCCATGCGGTTGTTGGTGGTGACCGGCTCGCCGCCGAAAATTTCCTTTTCATGCCCGGCATATCTCAGCAGGGCGCCCCATCCGCCCACGCCGGGGTTGCCCTTGCAGGCGCCGTCCGTGTAGATATCAATCACTTGCTTCATCCTTCGCCTTCCTGAAATTCACCACTTTTTGCGCCGGCGCCAGCGCGCCTTTCGCCGCGACCTTCTCATTCCAGCGCGGCGTAATCAGCCGCATGCCATGCACGCGTTTAATGGCGTGCAAAAAGTACACCCCGCCCGCCATCGCCCACCAGCGGTCGCCTGCCGGCTCCATGAGCCGGAAGCGCGACAGCCATGCCTCGCGCCGGAACGGAGGGGCGTAGCAGCACAGGCTGCCCGCCGCCATTTCAAACCCCAGCAGGGAGAGCCAGTCCTTGAGTCGCGGCAGGTTGATGAATTTGCCACACCAGGGATAACCCTCCCCATCCAGCAACCCTCTCAGCCCCCACAGGCTCCAGGGATTGAAACCGCTAATGATGACGCGGCCTTCCGGCATCAGCACCCGCTCCGCTTCACGCAGTATCTGGTGCGGGTTGGCGCTGAATTCAAGCACGTGCGGCAAGATCAGGAGGTCGATGCTCTGGCTGGCAATGGGCAGGTGCTGCATGTCGGTCAGCAAGCGCGCCGGGACTCTCGTTCCCACCTTGCAACGGAAAGGCATGCGGTTGGCGCGCAGAAGATCGTACTGGCACAGTCCGAGCTGCAGTGCGTGGAAGCCGAAGATGTCGGCAACCGCGCGGTCGAAATAAGCCTGTTCGCGCGCGACGAGGTACTGCCCCAAGGGCGTTTCGAACCACTCGCCCAGGCTTTCAGTTGACTTTTGCATGCTTTAAACCAACCATTGAGGCGATGTTGAACGTCATTCCCATCAAAGCCTTCCAGGACAATTACATCTGGGTGATCCGCAACGGGCGCATCGCCGCGGTCGTGGACCCCGGCGACGCCGCTCCGGTGCTGGAATACCTGCGGCGCGAGCGCCTGCAACTCACGGCAATACTCAACACTCACCACCATCCGGACCACGTCGGCGGCAATGCGGAGCTGCTGGCGCATTACCCCGTGCCGGTATTCGGCCCGTCTCGCGAAAACATCGCCACGGTGACCCGCCCCCTGAACGAAGGGGATACGGTGGATTTACCCGAACTGGCAGCCCGCTTCGCCGTGCTGGACGTCCCCGGACACACTGCGGGACACATCGCCTATTATGGGGCAAATTCGCTGTTCTGTGGCGACACGCTGTTCGGCTGTGGCTGCGGCCGCCTATTCGAGGGCAGCGCCGCGCAACTGTATGCCTCGCTGCAGAAACTCGCGAAACTGCCAGGCGGCACCGCCGTTTACTGCGCCCACGAATACACGCTCGCCAACATAGCCTTCGCCAGGGCAGTCGATCCGGACAATCCCGAACTACAGGAGCGCGAAGCCAGGGACCAGGCGGCCAGAGTTCGCGGGCTACCCACACTGCCCAGCACGCTGACGCTGGAGAGTGCCACCAACCCCTTTCTGCGCTGCGACGAGCCGGCCGTCATGGCGGCAGCGAGCGCCGTTGCCGAGAAAGCACTCAGCGAACCTGCACAAGTATTTGCCGTGTTGCGCGAGTGGAAAAATCGCTTCTAGGGCAGCCGGCGGCAACCAGCAAAAACCTTGACGCTGCTGGGCGGTAGTGGGTACCATCCGGGGACTTTCAGCCACCACCGCAAAACAAACGAACAATGCCATTAAAATCCGCGCTGCTACTCGCACTCCTGGCCGTTTTCGGGCCCCATGCCCAAGCCGATGAAGCAGTGCCCGCGGCGGCTCCGCAAACTCTAGCGTCCGTAGCACAACCGACCCTCCCGTCGCCAAGCGAAGTCACCGACCCAAACACAGTGGCACCGTCGGGCGCAGGAGGCGCCGCAGCCACGCTGGAGCCCTCCACGATCACCGCGTCGTTGCCGGAAGCGGCGCCCGCCCCGCCCCCCGCCGCGCCTGTCGACCTATGGGAACGCATCCGCGACGGCTTTGCCCTGCAGGATATCGACAGCCCGCGGGTGCGCGAGGACGAAGCATGGTATGCCGGACGGCCCGAATATGTGAAGCGCATGGTGGCGCGCAGCAAGCGCTACTTGTTCTATATCGTGGAAGAAGTCGAAAAGCGCGGCATGCCGACCGAGATCGCATTGCTGCCCATGATCGAAAGCGCCTTCAACCCCCAAGCCTACTCGCGTAGCCGCGCCTCCGGCATCTGGCAGTTCATCCCGTCGACTGGCAAGAACTATGGTCTGGAACAGAACTGGTGGTACGACGGTCGCCGCGACATCCTGGCAGCCACCGGCGCCGCCCTCGATTATTTGCAAAAACTGCACGACCAGTTCGGCACGTGGGAGCTCGCGCTGGCCGCCTACAACTCCGGAGAGGGGAACGTGGCGCGGGCAATCGCGCGCAACCAGGCCAAGGGCATGCCCACGGACTACGAGAGCCTGCACCTGCCGGGCGAGACACGCAATTACGTACCCAAACTGATTGCCGTCAAACACCTCGTCATGCAGCCAGAAACCTCGAACCAGGCGCTTGCTTCCATCCCCAACGCGCCCTACTTCACCCAGGTCACCACCAGCCAAAACATCGACGTCAAGCTCGCGGCGCGCCTGGCCGACATGCCGGTGGACGAGTTCGTCTCGCTCAATCCAGCCCACAATCGCCCCGTCATCGCAGCACCGCGGGGTCACGCGTTACTGCTGCCGGTGGACAAGGCCGAAGCATTCAATGCCAACCTGGAGAGCTACTCCCAGCGGCTGGTATCGTGGCAGTCCTACCAAGCCAGAAAGGGCGAGCGACTGGACCGCATCGCCGGAAAATTCGGCACCACGGTGGCGGTGTTGCGGAATAGCAACCACGTGGCCCTGCGCCGCAACAAGCTCGCCTCCAACCAAACGCTGCTGGTGCCGCTGCACGGCAATCGCTCTGGCACCGAGTTGCTCACCGTCGACCTGAAGTCGGCCGCGCCCGAAGAAGCGCCGATTGCCGCGCATACGCGCTACCGGGCGAAAAGAGGCGATACGCTGGCCAGCATCGCCAAGCGCCACGGCGTGACCGTCGCCCAAATCAAGTCATGGAACCATCTGAAGTCCAGCCGGTTGGCGTCGGGTCAGAGACTGGTGCTGGAAGCCGACGCCAGCGCGACGCGCTCGGCGTCGGCCAAAGGCAAATCCCGCACCGGCAAGCGCCAGCTCTACACGGTGCGCCGTGGCGACACCCTGCGCAGCATCGCACGCCGCTTCAACGTCGCCGTGGTGGACCTGCAGCGCTGGAACAACCTTTCCGGCAAGCAGCACCTGGCGCATGGCAGCAAGGTCGCTCTGTATCGTGGCGGGGACAGCTAGCCCGCAGTCAGTAGGTTGGGTTAGGCGCGGCCTTTTGCGCCGTAACCCGACCAGACCCTACTTCGCAGCCAATTTCTGCTTTAACACTTCCACCATCCCCGCACTGCCGACAACCGCCGCCCAGTGCAACGGGCTGTATCCGTTAGTCACCAGACTCGCATCGGCGCCGCCGGCAAGCAACTCCGCAAGAATGTCCGGATAGCCCTCGTAGATCGCCCAAAACAGCGCCGAGCGTCCCTCCTTGTCTAGCACGTTGAGCTCCGGCTTGCGCGCCAGAATCTCCTTGACCAGAACACTTTCCCCGCGCCGGACCGCCGCCATCAGCGCGGTCTGACCCTCGCTGTTCTTGCGCTCCACGTCGGCAGCGTGCTGCAGCAACATGATCGCGACTTCGGCGTTGTTCATCTCGACGGCGTTCAGCAGGGCAGTGTTGCCGTTGTCATTGACCGCGTTAACGTCCGCTCCCGCCCGCAGCAACACCTTGACGATGGCGCTATCGCCGTGCAGCGCGGCGATGCCCAGCGGGGTGAATCCGGTGCCGCCCTTGAGGTTGACCTCGGCGCCCAGGCCAAGCAGGAACTGCACCATGGCGAGACTGCGCGCGTGCGCCGCCATGAGCAGCGCGTTGCTGCCGGAACGGTCGCGGGCGTTGACCTGGGCATTCATGGCCAGCATCATCTTCGCCATGCGCATGTCGCCGCGGCCAGCCGCCTCGATCAGGTTCAGGCCGTCTTCGTTGGCCGGCGAGGCTTGGACTAGAGGCACCAAGCCCAGCATCAACAAAATGATAACTAGCGGGCCTTTCATTATTTCGTCTTTCCCGCTGCATCGATCTTCTGGCTCTCCAGCCGGTCTCGGTACTCCTCCAGCAGATTTTCCCGCTCGACGTCCTTGATCCCGGTGAACGGTTCTGCGTGGGAAAGCGCATCCAGCAGCCCCTTGTTGCGATATCGCCCCATCAGTTCGACGTTCAGCTCATAGAGCTTCAGGTTCTTGCCTTCGCACGAGGCGTTGCGGGCCTCCCAGGATTTCGTCGACTGCGTTTGCTGCCCGAGTTCCGACTCCACCTGCTTTTTCGCGTTCTCCGATGCCGCGAGCGTTTGCAGCGCTTCCTTGTGTTTGAGGCTTAGCTCTTCCAGCCTTTTCTGCTGGTCAAGCAGTTGCTCGCGGAGCCCGGCACCTTCCTTGTGCGCCGCTTCCAGCTCCTTCTGCAAATCGGCGGCCTTGTGTTCGGCGCGCGACGCGGCCTGCCTGAGGCCGCCGCTCTGGCCCGAAAGGGTGCTGACCTTCTGGCCGAGTTCGGCTTTGTCTTTTTCCAGTTGCGCCTTTTCGTCAATTAACTGCTGCTGCGAGAGCTGCATTTTCCGCAGCATCTCGCGCTCGCGGCTGGCCTTCTTGTCGGCCGGTGCGGCGCCGGCGGACAGGGCAGCGGTCAACAGCAGCAGCAACGCCAGCCTCATTGATTTCACGCGCTTAGAACTTCGCATTCAGGTCCACCTGCAACACGTCGATCGCCAGGGGCGGTCCGTCGATGGGGTCCGCGCTCAGCCAGCGCAGCGTGAACCAGGTATTCTTGTCGATGCCGTAGCTGCCGCCCAGGATGTAGCCCTTGGTGTCGGTTCCGCCCATATGGAAATCGGAATCGGTGAACGCATCCAGCACGGCGTCCCGCTCCAGATGCTTGTAGGCGGTAAACACCTGCCAGTCGCCGTACTTCTCCATCTTGGGCATGCCTACCGTGAGCTTGGCCTGGTAACCCTTGGTTCTGGGCTCTATGGTATCCCCGGTGCGCTGCAGGATTTCGTTCTGATCGAAGCCGAGGTTTTTCACGTAGTCGCCGCTCAACACCACGTGCACCGGATCGAATGCCGCCACATCGGCGACGGCGGTCAGGTTGAGCTCGCGGAACCTGGAGGCCAGGCCGAACAGATCGGGGTCGCCGATCGCGCTGACGTAGACCACCGAATTGCCTTTCTGCCTGGCCCCGGCCTGGGTCTTGTCATAGAAGTGATCGCCTGCAAGAACGTTGGGAATGCCCTCGACGTTGCGGTAATCGTAAAGCCCCAGGCCCAGCTTCACCTTGGAGGTGTCCGCGGCATTCCATTCCAGGCCGACCTGGGTGCCGTACAGCCATTTGTTTTCGGCCGATACCGTGTCGGACGGCGCGACATGCTGCACGGGAAACACGCCGACCGTCAGGAACCCGCTGAAATCGTCGCGGAATTGCGGCTTCAGCGTCGCAGCCACGCCTTCGAAACTGATATCCTCGTCCCACACCAGGTCAGTGCTAAGCCAGGGCTTGGGGATGCGCCCGCCGGAAACGCTCAGCCAGTTATAAGGGGCAAGCTTGAGGTAAGCCTGATCCACCACCAGCGAATACTTGTTGAAGTTGTTGCCGAGTGTCTGGTTGGTGGAAACCGGGTCGTCCAGGGTGCCGGTGCTGATCCGCACGCCTGCGCTGACGTTGTCGCTGACCTTGGCCTGCATGGCGAGCCGGGCGCGCACACGCAAGCGTTTCTGGTCTTCCGTGGTGGAGGCCAAGTTGACCCCATAAGGCGCAAACGGCAAGACCTGCGAAGCCGGGATATTGTCGTCGGCCCAGCGCTCGTTCTGGTAGCGCAGCCGTATGTCGCCCGACCATGCGATGCGTCCGAGCCACGAAGGCAGCGAGCCCGGCGTGGCCCATCCCTCGCTCTTGGCCTGCGCCACCACCTCGTTCTTGAGCTGCTCGCGGATCTCCTGCTTGACCACCTCCGGCACGTAAGGCACGCGCACCACGCCCGCCTCCGCCTTGCCCTGCGCCGCCACCGTTTGCGCCGCGGATTTTTCCGCATCGCGTATCAACTGGTCGGCGGCGGCCTGGGTCAGCGCGCCTGCCTGCACCAAAGCCTTGATCAGGTTGAGCGTGGTCTGGCGCAGGGTTTCGAGTTGCTCTTTCTCCCCAGCCCATGCCGGCGCGGTGGATAGCCCAAGCGCCAGGAACAGCGCGATCAGTTTCGTTTTTTTCATGTTTGTTCCGTTCTCTCGATTCTTTGTAAGACTTCGTTCTTCCCGATTGGCCCCCAAGTTCAGCTCGTCATTCCGGGGCTGCCCGAAGGGCAGAACCCGGAATCCACCGGCACCTCCACGCAGTGCACCTGGATTCCGGGTTCCGCTGCGCGGCCCCGGAATGACAAGCTGAGATTGGGGCCGATCAAGTCGTTCTTTCGGCCAACACCGCCTCAGCGCGAACTGATGAGCAACCGCACCGGCTGCGGCATGTCCGCCGGCGGGGGGTCTCTCAACAACTTAATCCCCGCCAGCGCACGCTTCATTTCCGCATCCACTTCCGCATCCCCGGTCGAATTCATCAACTCGAAGCGGTCGACGTTGCCGCTTAGCGCAATCCACAGCTTCACCGTGACCTTGTATTTCCCGCTGCGCACCTTGTCGTTGCGTCGCAGAACATCGTCGATATCCCTGGTCACCATGCCGAGATAGCCGCCGAAGCGGCTGCCGTTACCGCCTATGGTGGTCAGCTCGCGCCCGCCCGGCTTGCCCACCAGCCCGAACTGGTCGCCGCTGCCATCGCCCTTGGCATCCACCCCGAGGTCCGGCCCCGGCGGCGGCGCGTCGGCTGGTTGAGGCTGCGGGGGCGGCGGCTCGTCCA
>Ga0153916_10003750_pt1 | contig 11368 bp, 9 predicted proteins | sample Opewatmetagenome_FD_109642 | JGI IMG/M metagenome (GOLD analysis project Ga0153916, IMG submission 109642) | Freshwater wetland microbial communities from Ohio, USA - Open water 3 Core 3 Depth 4 metaG | ecosystem: Environmental > Aquatic > Freshwater > Wetlands | place: USA: Ohio, Lake Erie, Old...
CAATGCTTCTGCAAGGTAAACCAACGCTTCAGTATTCTCAGGATCGATGTCATGCACATGCTTTAAGACTCGCACAGCCTCGCTCAATTCGGATTCTTCTACTAAGATCGTTTTTGCATAATCGATGTAAGGTTGGCCCTCCTTTGGTTCAGTACTCACCACCCGCGCCAGTACAGGCAGCGCAGTTGACGTATCCCCTAAAGCTAATAGAGTTTGAGCATAAGTGTAAAGCAGGTCAACGTGTACGTTTTGTGCGTTTGCATAAACCATCTGGACGGCTGGCTCTAAAATTTTACGCGATTCACTCAGATGCCCAAGGCGGCGTAAAGCCTGACCCCAATACGTAGCTGCCTGGATAAATAAGGACTGGTTCGAAGCAGATAATGGTTTTTCTGTAGAAGGTTGCGTTAGCGTGTATGCCAGGTTCAGGCTTTCTGCGGCTGAGGTGAGGGCATTATCATCTAGCAGAGCCTTCCCAAGAGCAAGGTGGATACTGGCGCTTTGAGGCGCAGCCTGGGAAGCCGCTTGCAGTGCAAGGATGGCTTCTTGCACCTGTCCGGTTAGCTGATAAATCGATGCCATTTCAAGCCAGGGTTCGGATTGGTCTGGGGCTAATTGGGTCGCAATGTGTAAATTAGCCAAGCCAGCCTGGGGAGTCTCTATGATAGAAAGAGATTTCCCTAATAAGGTGTGGGCTCGCCAGTTTGATACATCAGTTGCCAGGATATTCTGGCAAAATTCAGATGCAGTCTCCGCTTTTCCGGCAGCAATAGCGCAGGAAGCCAGAGCTAATGCATCATAAGTGATAATGGCCTGATCTTTTTGTGTGGATTTACTATTTTCGACACAGAAAGACCAATGCTCCATTGCGGCTGGATACTCGCCCAATGCTTCCAGGCAAGAGGCGTAATCACGTCGAACCGGTATATTATTCGGTTCCAGGATAGAAGCTAATTGGAGGGCCAATGAGGCTTCCTGAGTCCGATCTGTTAATCGGTAAGCTGCGCTGAGCTGTTGCAAAGACGGCACATCATCGGGCTGTTCAACCAGTATTTCAAGAACTGCCCAAATGCACTGGTTATATTGCCCTAATTCCACTAAAGAGGGTGCTAAAGCTTTTAATACACCGATTCGTGATCCATCTCCAGAACCGTAAATATCCTTCAATCCTATATTGGCTTCTTCATTATCTTTATCAGCCCTTTGTAGGATATCTATGAGTTGGCTGGTGATAGCTTGCGCCTTTACAAAATTTTTGGTTTCTACCAGATGTTTGATTAAAGCCAATTGGATCTCCATCGGCACTGTTTGGGTTAAATTTGATTCATTAACTGGATCAAGCTTTGAAAGCCAGGATTGAATTTCGCCATACTCACCCGCAAGAATCAGTGTTCGACTGATTTCAGTTTGGTATGCAGAGGTATGCCCAACGCCTGGATTTGTCTGATCGAGTTCGCTTACCTGTTTCCAGGCTGTAACCACATCAGCCTGGCTAAGTGTAGTTTGGTTTTCAGCACCTTCCAGGCTTTTTCCGGCTATTTCTGCCCAGCGCGCTGAATAATCTACCCGCAGGCAAGAGATCAATTGCATTACTTGTTCGACCAGACGTAAAGACTGGCCATATCTCTCTGCGCTGCACTGCAATTCAACCTGGTGCGAGAGGAATAGCACTTTCTCTATTAAGTCATTCTTGGGATTATTTAGCAGCAAACCAGGGTATATGACCGGCTGGTTTACCAGCCATTCGGCCATTTCCTTGCCTAAAACAGGTTTCTTTTGCAGCAGAATAGCCAGCAGACTGTATTGGATGGCAGGTTCGGTCGCTTCTAGAACTGTTTGCAGAATTTGTTTGCATTCATCATAAGGGAGGGGATTAGCCAGCAAGCTATGGATTGCCAGGTTTTGCATTTCGTAAGTTGATCCTGGTGCGGTAAGTTCCAACAGCAAGCCGAGAGGGTCTGAGAGTAGGCCATACAGGCAGGCCAATGGTGCCTTCCAGGTAAGGTAATGGAAGTCCTGCAGTCCCTCCAGATCCTCTCGTAGGCCGGACCATGAGTTGAGCAATCGTAACCTTTCACGGAGCGCCAGGGCGAGTAAGCCAGCTTTGGGCAGAGCCATGCAGCTAAACCAGGATGGTTGCTGAAGTTCATCTGGATGGTTTATTTCATATACAACTTCACCCTTTGTCAGGCTTTCAAATGCCTTTGCTACCTGTTGGCGCAGTTCATTATCCAGGGTAGTTGAAGGCTCTTTTTTGTACCATGGTGACGTGGCAGGTAAATTCAGACTCAGCAATGCCAACATGCCAGGTGACCAATCCCTAGCTTCATTGCCGATGAAGTCTACAGCCCTGGTGAGAAAAGCTGGATCCTGTAAACTGTACCAGACGAAAGGTTCTTGTTTTAAAGCAGCAAAAACCCAGGGTAGGGAAGTTTCTGGCAATACCTGTGTTAGTTGGTTAAACCAATTCTTGTCCGATATCATTTATCTAAACCCCAACTAGAGTCGTGAACCAATAGGCTGTGACCATCAATACCATTCCGGTGATGATGAGGATGATGCCTATCCCGTTGCGAGTCCGGACCATATCATTGATCGCACTCATTAGCATGGAGGCATTCCCTACCAAACCGGATATTTCTTCAGCTAAACCTTTTTGAGCAATGCGGTTCGTCTCAGCTACTAAAGAACGTTGCTCCAGACCCCAAATCCCCAAGATGAGAATGAACACGCCAGCGATAAACGTCAGCCCTCCCAGGCTGAACATCCCTGCCAACATATATACTTGTATTTGTTGTGCGAAACCAATTTCCATCATTCCTCCTACCGTTGGCTTTGTTTTCTGAAAAACCACGCCAGCGATGGTTGTTATTCCATTCCAGCTGGATTTACTGAACATGAGATGGAACTTTGACCAGTGATATACGATTGATACGATGCGAAAGTTAATGGGAATCCTGGGCTCGTAATGGCGTGACGGGCAAGCTCTGGTAGTACAATCTCAAAATTGCCTGAAGAGCCGGCGAAAACGGCCTTTTTGCATACTTGCTCCCATAAGCTGGTCTGATAAACCAGGGAAGCAATGCTATCTTTATACGGGTTTATGAATTGGAGTGTTGCCTGTTGGCCATTAAGCGGCTGGTTACCTATGGTAATACCGCCTAGGAAATCAACCAGAACCGCCAAAGCAGTTGGGTCCATGACGATATACCCATCCAGAGGTAACTCCAAGACTTTCAAATGCTCGAGGAAGGCTGGATCGAGTTCTCGATACTGCAGCTTGCCTTTGACAAGTTTATAACGGGTAACCAGCTCTTGAGAATAAGTATCGGTGTCTTTGTAAGAGGGGAACACTGGCATAAATGTAACCGGGGCTTGGGGAGCAAGAGCTAACCACCATATACCCATTAATTGCGGTTCCTTTGCCGGATCAACCAGTACAAGCAAAATGCTGACCTGCTTATCTAATGGAAGCTCAGTGTAAATGGTGTTGACTCTGTTCAAGCTGATGGTGGTATCAACTTGAACTGTTGGATGAAAATACGCCTGGCTTAATTGCCGGCTGAAGATTAAAGATAAAATAAAAAGTCCAGCATAGAATAGATTTTGAAATTGTTTCATGCCAGCCAACCTTTTTTGAGGCTTATTAGTCAAATCCCCAAATAACCCAGCAATACACCCAGGTAAAGACCCAGTGCTAACCAGATTAAGCAGGTGATCAGGATTTTTATCGGTTTATGTTGGGATTGGTCAGTGTTGATCATTGTAAAATACCTGTAACGTATATGTTGTATGGTGCTCATCGACCAAATCATGGTATCCCAGAAGTAAAGTTGTAACTGGGTGCCGCGAGAGTTCAACTCTTTTACAGTCATCTATTTCTCCTGTTACTCAACTCAATTACCTGGAGCTGGAAATCTTCTGGATTTTCCCGTCAGCATTGGTAACCACTTTAATCCTGCGGTGTAAATTCTTACCAGTGGCTGTTTTGACGGTGGTTTGGAATATTAATGAGCAGCGTTTTGTTTCACCGTTTTGAGTCCAATGGACATCTGGATGGATCCCTTTTAACTCAGGGTACTGCCGGAATACCTGGGCTGAAACTGATTGGACAATCCAATCGTCATTCATGCTGTGTTCTGCCATTAAAAGCTTAACCTGACCGGCGTAAGAAGGCGGGTATATCCAAATCACCTGAGATACCTGCTGGCACATGTTCAAGCTCCAGGCCGGCCAGCCGGCGCTCTTTGATGGATGGTTTTTGCGTAGCTTCGGGCGAATTTACATCATCAGGATTGTGTTTCTGCGCCGGTGTCGCGGTTCGAAAGCCAGGTAGTGTTTCTTCCAGAGTGATTGCCCCCAAGCCTGTTACAACCAAAATCACCTCCACCTTGTCTTCCAATCGCTCATCGAGATTAACCCCCATTACTATTTCGGCATTATTGCCTGATTCTTGCTGCAGAAAGTTTAACGCAGTCTCAACATCGCATAGAGAGAGATCGTTGCCACTGGTGAAGTTCACCAGGATGCCAGCCGCATTGCTTAAGCAGGCTGTCTCCAAAAGGGGATGATGCAGGGCTTTTTCAATAGCTTTGAGAGCTTTGTCTTCACCCTCACCCTGTCCAATTGACATCAAAGCACCGCCGCCCAATTTCATCAGGTGGCGTACATTAGCAAAATCTACATTAATGATTCCTGGGGAGGTGATCAGCTCAGATATGCCCTGAACTGCCTGGCGAAGTACATCATCAGCCATGCGAAAGGCCAAATCCAAAGAAAGATGGCGGGGTGCTACATATAAAAGCCGGTCATTGGGGATGGCGATCAATGTATCTGTGTTAGGGCGTAACTTTTCTAGGCCCTCCTGAGCATTCTTCTGCCGCCGTCCCATCTCAAATGAGAATGGGGTTGTTACGATTGCGATGGTTACTGCCCCCAGAGACCGGGCAATTTTAGACGCCACAGCAATCGAGCCAGTCCCAGTTCCTCCGCCCATTCCAGCGGTAAGGAACACCATATCTGCTCCATGCACTGCAGCCGCAATTTGCCGCCAGCTCTCTTCGGCAGCAGTTTTTCCAATGGCTGGATTCCCGCCTGCGCCTAAGCCACGCGTCCTGTTTGGACCTAGCTGGATCTTTATCGGGGCCAGGCTTTGATGCAGAGCCTGGCAATCTGTATTGGCGGTGATGAAGTCAACGCCTGTCATCCCCAGCTCGATCATGCGGTTTACTGCGTTGGACCCGCCTCCACCCAGGCCGAGAACCTTCAGCACAGGTTTGAAGAATGTTGGGTCGGATTTTGGATTTGCAGTCACGGGTTGAGCTGGTGAATTTTGGTGTGTTGTTGGCAGGATGGTCATTGCTATACCTCGCTTTTGTTTACAGGGTCAGCAACTTTGATGCAAGTTGCGTGCCATTGCCATACCATTCTTCAATCATGCATTCGCCTGCAACCAGTTTCTGAAATTCAGATTCGGCAATCCATTTTGTATTGCCTATAATAGTTACCCGGTGGGCGTGCAAGGCCTCTTCAACCGAACAACCAAAGATCAGGTCTTGCCTGTTTAATTGGCTGGAAATTGATTGGTATACACAATCTTTTTCGATCCAGGATATTTCTGGTAATAACACATAATGTCTGCGCCATGAATTGGAAGTCGGGTTGTTTATATTCACGAAAGCGTCAACTACAGGAAGAGGGAGTTGATCTTCTGGAAACCAGGCGTCAGGGTGGTGCGCATTACCCGCTTCACAAGCCAGCAACCAAAAATTGCAGGCAATCACCTCGTCTGGAATTGATAAAGGAACATCAGGTGATGAGCTGGTTTCAGCTAATTGTTTATAAATTTCAAGATTGTTTTGCCTATGCAGTGTCGGATTGCCCTGAGGAGCTTGCTTTGTAATGCAATCTTGCATCCGACAGCCTGCGCCAAGTAAGATCACAGGTAGAGGATGTTGCAAAACCTCGACTGCCTGGGCTTGATACCATTCGTATATGTGAAATCCGAGCTGATCCTCGCTGTCTGCAGGGGTGTGATAGGGATGTGAAGCGGGCCATTTACCAGGTCCGCCTGCCCCCCAATGAAGAGGGTGGTTCTGCATCCAAGCATAAGCTCCCAACGTTAATTGAGCGCATATGCTGCCGTATCCACGCCGCTGCATTCCGCGCAAGGCAGTTTGCAGAAAAACGGTATCCCAGTAATCGCCCCCTGGTTCCAAAGGAGGAAAAACCGGCGATAAGCCCGCCTGGCAGGTGGCTTGAGCCAGAGGGATGTAGAGGTCAAGAAATTGTTCAACCAGGTTACTGCGCGTCCAAGAATTGCCTTTCCAGGATTGGCGGTTGTTTGGGCGGTCAAATAGAGCCAGATAGCGAACGCCCCATTTCGCATAGGCATCGAAAAGCAGTCGCAGACTGCTCAACTCCACAGGTTGACCAAGGTCCATGCACATGTGAATAATAGGTGTAATGTTTTGATTCAGCAATCCGCGCAGAAAAGCCTCCGGAATGGCTCTTTGCGGAGATGAGAGTAACGTGATCCAGTGCCCACCCATACGTTTCAAACGGGGAAGCCAAAGGTTCAGGTCTTTATCCCGGTAATGGGTGGTATCGGGATAATAATGGAATCCGAGACGTGGAATGGAGGCGTTTTCCAGCATAATATTCCGGTTTGATAGATCGCTATGACTAATTTGCTATGGTTAAGTGTTTTTTTACCTGTATAAACCTTGGAGCTTCTCTATTTGGGGAGTGCAAGATTAATGCCAGTTAATATTGATTTAAGCGACTGTTTATGCTAAACTGTTATAGGCGCAAGATGGGAGAACCAAAGCCACAATTGTGACTTTGATTAAGTTGAAGTTTTAATTTCTTATTGCTTGCCATTTACTTCTCCGGCAAGAACCCCCCTTCAAATATCTTAATTGATTACTCTTTACTTGCGCTGATGGAGGAATTTTGGGATTTCCATTGGCAGCAAGGGTAATTGGGGAATAAGAGAGCAAATGATTTTACCCAATCTCTCTGTTTTTTCCTTTAGGTGCAGCCATGTGCTTGCGTAAGGTCTTCTTATTTATTTTCCTTCTCCTGATTATTGCTGCTCTGGCAGGTTGTGAAAATAAAGACTCAGTAACACAACCATACGCACAGGACTTGTTTGGATATACCATCAGTGAAACTTTCACGCCTCTTGTTAATGCATTGGGTGAGTTGCAATCTCCTGCGATAACAGATATTTTTGTGCGCAATGGGGTTTATTACCAATATACGCTGGCTTATCTGATGGTTTACAATCCATCAGCTACAGTGGGTCTTCAGTACAGGCTTTTTCCATTAGGGAATGACTTAAGAATAGCCCAGCCGCCTGCACAGATATCCCAGGGTAATGATCTTGTGGTGGACGGTTATGTTATCTGGTCAGAGCTGGAGCAAATTTATAGAATTTATGGAACCAGTTTAATCGGGCCGCCGATAACAGAGCTGTTATACAACAAGGATATGAACCGCTATGAACAGTACTTTACTAACATGGCGTTTTACCGCAACGTAGACGGCAGGGAAGGTGAGATTGGCCTGATGCCTTACGGTGCCTGGTACTGCAACTCAATCTGTGAACAGGCTTACGAGTCTATTTACGAAGAATTCATTCCTTTACCGCCAGTAGGAAGGGAATTATCCGGGAAAGAACAACAAGCTGAGTTAACCATCGATAATTTTGCCAGGAAATTAGGCAGTGATTTTACTGGCGAGCCACTTAGTGGAATGCAATCAAACGCAGATGGCCAGTATTTCCGCATTTATGAAAATGTGGTCATGATTGTTGACCCAAGTTATGTAAATGAGGTCAAATTCCTGGATTTACCTGAAGAAGTTGGGGTCGCACCTAATGATCCTGAACCTCCCCAAGAAGCATCCGATTATGTGTTTTTCCCTGTTCGTGCTAATCTGGGCTTTAATATCCCGAAGGCTTTTTTTGATTTTATAACCCTCCACGGCACCTTTGAAGTTTCGGGTCCTCCAATTCAGAATGTACAAGAGCTGGATAATTCTGGTATCGTACAATGTTTCGAGCATCTCTGCCTTGAATTCCGCCCAAATACTTTATCCAGCTCTAAAGTGCGTTTACTGCCGTTGGGCAGGGATTACTTTCGGAAAATAACTGGAATGGTGCCTGCTATTTCAGGTACAGACAACATTCCGCAAACATTGAATGTAAAGGTTTGGGAACGTTATCCGCTGCTGCCGCCTAATCAGAGTCAAGAAATTGGTGTAGCTGTGTTTGAAGGTAACCAGCCCTTAAGCAATGTAAATTTTTATGTTACCCTGCTTCTACCCAATGGCAGCCAGGTGGTAAACTTCCTGAACGCAACTGGCAGCGATGGCCAAACTCATATTGTGTTAGATCCTATTGATCTTCCTAAAGGTACGATGGTTCCTTACCAGGTTTGCGTGGCTGGGGCTGCGGGAAGTTCAGTCTGTTTGAATGAGAGTTTCTTGATTTGGGAAGATGAATAAAAGAGATGAAACAAGAGCACACCCCATCCACTAGATGGGGTGTGCTCTTGTTTCTTTTTAGTAAACCTATTCTTTGGAAGTGGTCTTTGAATCGGATGAACTGCTTGAGCTTTCGTTCTTGCTTTCAGTTTTGGATTCGGTTGATTTTCCCGCGTTGCGCCCTGCGCCTGAAGGGGATTTGTGATCTGTAGAGTAAAACCCCGATCCTTTAAAGACGATACCTACGGGTGTGTAAACTTTCCGCAGTGCTTTTTTATTACACTCCGGACAGCGCGTTAATGGCTGCTCGCTGAAAGACTGCTGCCGCTCAAAGCGAACACCACAATTCTCGCACTGATAGGTGTAAATTGGCATAACTCACCTCATACTCTTAACAACCAACTTTATCAATATATGATTATAGCGCGAAAAAAAGGCTTGACAAGATATAGCCCCAATTTCTAACGAAACTCTTACTGGCTGGCAATTTTTATCAAACTGCCAATGACATGGTTTTAGGGAGTTTTAGTACGGGTTGGAGTAGGCGTACGCGTTGGTGTTCGCACTGACGTGGCAGTACTCGTTTTGGAAGATAATTTGGTGGCGGTAGGCGTCAGTCGGGAGGTCGCCGTTGGCGTGCGGGTGATGGTGGCGGTAGCGGTCAGTGATGGAGTACTGGTTGGCGTCGGTGTGGCAGTGGATGTAGCGGTCGGCGATGGAGTACTGGTAGGCGTCTGTGTGGCTGTGGCGGTAGCGGTGGGTGTAGCCGTGGGTGGGTTGAGCACCAGCAGGCGATCCTGGGCAAATTGGCGGTATTCTGTTGGAACAGATTCTTCATCCAAAGCCAATAGCTCTTTATATGCTTGCTCTGCGGCGCGTGGATTGCCGCCAGCTTCTAAGACCTGTCCGCGCCAATACAGGACATCTGCCAATTGACGGTCGCTTTCAGCTAAATTCTCGGTTACGTTTAACTGTTGAACGGCGTCTGAATATCTTTCAGCTGCCAACAAGCTCCGGCTCAAATCCAGATTAACGATGAATGATTCAGGTACGATCAATGAAGCTGTGTAAAATTCATTGACCGCTTTCTGACCTTCATTCTGGGCCAGAAAGATGCGTCCACGGTACCAATAGGCATCCGCATTGCGCTTATCCAACCGCAATACTTCATCCAGGGCTTTCAACGCGCCTACTTCATCCCCGGTCTCAAAAAGCGCCTGTCCTAACAAGAAAAAAGCCCTGGGATTCTCTTCGTCAAAAGGCAGGTAAACCTTTATTTTTTCTAGCGCTTCAGGAAAATCCTGGTTATTCGCGTACACTTCCGCTAAGATGAAATACACCTCGGGTAAAGTGATGTCAATTTGATAAGCATGTTCAGCATTTTCCTGTGCGCTGGCGAAATCTCCTTCAGCCATATCGACTTTGGCCAATAGCAGATATAAACGTGGATCCTGTGAGGATTGTTCGGTCAAGACCGCCAAATCATCTTTGGCTTTATCCAACTCACCTGTATCAATAAAATATCCAGCCCTGCCTAACAGACTTTCCCTGTAATTGGAGTCAAGCTCTATAGCCCTGGCGAAATTTTCAAGGATAGCGTCGACGTTTTCCTGCGGATCGAGGGTTTGTAATATCTGTGCATACCCGGTATAAGCGGGCGCGAAGTTGGGATTTAAACCAATCGCTTTCTGGAAAGCTGCGCCAGCCTCCTCATAACGTCCCAGGCGCCGGTATGCTTCGCCAATGTAAAATTGAATATCCGCAGCTTGGGGATCATCTCGACCTGCCTGCTGCATGAAAAACAACATTTGTTCTAAGTCGCCACGCTCAAAGGCGCGGATACCGGAGCGATATGCTTCCAGGACAGGATGCGGCGTATCCACATAACGCGGTGTGGGCGTGTATGTGGCTTCCAGTAATGTCCATAAGGGCACTGGCCCTGAAAACGTTGGGGTCGGACTGCGCACCACCCGTGTGGGGGTAGCACTGGGGGTAAAAGTAATGGTTGGACTGAGAGTTGGGCGAGGGGTTATTGAGACACGTACGAAGGTTTCTTGTTGAGTGTAACGAAATCCATAAATGCCTGCCGTGATCAACCCGGCTAACACCAGTAAAACTACCAGAACAGTCACTACTCGCAAAACAGGATTGGCCATGATACGCCCTAAAAAGGTTTTGGGCGCTTGAGGCGTATCTTCTAGAGTCCATTTTCGCCGTACAGGCGGCACAGGTAGGATGTCGTCACCCGCCTGGCGAGCGCCTGAAAGTACCAATCCACGCAGTGCGGCTTTATTGCCAGGATCGAGACGTAAAACGCTTTCCAGGCAGAAATTACGCTCGCTGGCTGATTCGACAACGCTGCTAAGCCAGAGCCAATATTCGGCATTGTTTTGGTCACGCTTGAGCAGCCCTGTAAGAAGCTCGCGCGCTTTCTCATTTTCGCCGTCTTGAATGGCTTGAATTGCTTCGTGGAAGGTTTTATCGTCAACCATAAATATAACCCTCACGAGTTTAGCACAGCCTGTCATGGACGGCAAGTGGCTATGAACTCGCTTTCAAGAGGCCGTGCTGGTTGTCATATCAAAAGCCGCGAGATGCTTTTGAACCCCGGTATAATGCCTTCATATGAAAAAACGAGTACACATTGTGTGGGTAAATTTCCTGATAGTATTGTGGGCAGGTTTATTATGGGCTTGTTCCGCCCAATCTTCTACACCAGTAGAATTGCCATCTGTGACGCCTACCTTTCATTGGCAAGGCAGTTTTGCGCCTTATAAAACCAGCACTGCCACACCTACGCGAGCGGCGCCAACACCGTTACCTGAAATTCCTCTCACCCCAGCACCAACGGCAACTCCTTTCACACATATAGTTGTTA
>Ga0153916_10003751_pt1 | contig 11366 bp, 5 predicted proteins | sample Opewatmetagenome_FD_109642 | JGI IMG/M metagenome (GOLD analysis project Ga0153916, IMG submission 109642) | Freshwater wetland microbial communities from Ohio, USA - Open water 3 Core 3 Depth 4 metaG | ecosystem: Environmental > Aquatic > Freshwater > Wetlands | place: USA: Ohio, Lake Erie, Old...
TCGAAGGCGATATTGCGGGCGGCGGCGCGCGAGGACATCCAGCGCGATCTCTTCGCCGCGGAGGAACTGGCGCTGGGCGTCGCCGTCAAGTTCTACCAGCACGACGTCGACTGGGCCAACCGCCTCATCCTGGGCGACTCGTTGGTGGTGATGAACTCGCTCTTGGAGCGCGAGCTGATGGCCGGCAAGGTCCAGATGATCTACGTCGACCCGCCCTACGGCGTCGGCTACAACTCCAACTTCCAGCCGTCGCTGGCCTCGCGCGACGTCCGCGACGGAGACGACGACTCGCTCACCCGCGAGCCCGAGCAGATCAAGGCCTACCGCGACACCTGGACCCTCGGCATCCACTCCTACCTCACCTACCTCCGCGACCGCCTCCTACTCGCCCGCGACCTCCTCGCCGACTCCGGCTCCATCTTCGTGCAGATTAGCGACGAGAACGTCCACCTTATTAGGATGATGGCTGAAGAAATATTCGGGTTTGATAACTTCGTAGCGCTGATCGGGTTCAAAAAAACTTCATACGCCACAACTTTGTTTATCCCACCAGTGTACGATTATCTGGTTTGGTTCGGTAAAGATAAAACCCAAACAAAATACAGGCCTGTTTTTAAACAGGCAGACGTCGAAGGTTTTAACTACGCTCAATTGGACGTGGGAGTTTTCGAAAGTTATGGCGGTAATTTACCCGAAGTAAAACCCGGAAAATTGTTTAGGTCTTACGATTTAGCTTCCCCGGGAGTTAGTCCTGGAACGACGGTAGAATTCGAATACCAAAATACGGTTTTCCATCCAAGTAGTGGCCGCCATTGGAAGACAAGCACGGAGGGTTTAGAAAGACTAGCGGCGGCAGATAGGATTGCGATTTTCGGTAAAACGCTTAGGCAAAAGCGATTTTATGATGACCTTCCCCTTTCACCTATAACTAATACTTGGGACGATACCATAGGAGATCCCGATAAGGTTTATGTAGTACAAACGGCGCCCAAAGTAATCGAACGATGCATCCTTATGACCACGGACCCCGGCGACCTCGTCCTCGACCCGACGTGCGGCTCCGGGACCACGGCCTGGTGCGCCGAGAAGTGGGGCCGCCGCTGGATCACCTGCGACACCTCCCGCGTCGCCCTCAACCTCGCCCGCCAGCGCCTCCTCACCGCTAAGTACGACTACTACAACCTTGCCAATCCGGACCAGGGCCCGCGCGGCGGCTTCGTCTACAAGGCCGTACCCCACGTCACGCTTAAGTCCATCGCGCAGAACCCGAAGATAGACGAGGTCTACGACGAGCACCAGCGGGAGCTCGAGCCGCTCCGGGCCGAGCTAAACAAACTCCTCGGGCAGCGGTGGGAGGAGTGGGATGTCCCGCGCGAGGCCGGGGAGGACTGGCCCGCCGAGGCCAGGAAGGTCCACGAGAAGTGGTGGGCCGGCCGGCGCCGCCGCCAGCAGGCCATCGACGACGAGATAGCCCGGGCCGCGCCCCAGGAGACCCTCTACGACCAGCCGGAAGTCGAGAGGAACGTCGTCCGCGTCGCCGGGCCTTTCACCGTGGAGGGCATCCCCGTTCCCGCCGGCGCGGAAGTGCCCGAGGGGGCGCTGGCGCCGGGCGAGCGCGACGACGACCTTAGCCGGCGCGGCCGCGGCGAAGGCCGCGTCGCCGACCCCGCCGGCGACCACGTCGCCACCCTCGTCGAGTTGCTCCGCCGCGACGGCGTCACCTTCCCCGGCGGCAAGAGGCTCGACGTTCCGGGGATACGGGCGGTGAAGTCGGGCGGCTTCCTGCACGCCGAGGCCGAGGTGGCGGTGAACGGCGACAAACAGCTCGTCGCCTTCTCCTTCGGCCCGCGCTACGGCCCGGTCACGTTCAAGCAGGTGGAGGAGGCGATTCGCGAAGCGGCCGCCAGCGGCTACGGCCTGCTCGTCTTCGCCGCCTTCGGCTTCGAGGCCGAGGTAACGACCTTCGTCGAGAGCCGGCCGCGGCCGGGCCTCCGCCTAGAACTCGCCAACGTCTGCCCGGACGTCCTCGTCGGCGACCTCCTCAAGACGACGCGCGGCAGCCAGCTCTTCACCGTCTTCGGTCAGCCCGACGTGGCCGTGCACCCGAGCCACGGCAAGACCTGGATGGCCGAGCTCCGCGGCGTCGACACCTACGACCCGACGACGGGCGAGGTCAAGTCGTCGCGCGGCGGCGACGTCGCCGCCTGGTTCCTGGACCACGACTACGACGGCCGGACCTTCTGCGTCTGCCAGGCGTTCTTCCCGGGCGGCGAGAACCCGTGGGCCAAGCTGAGCAGGGCGTTGCGCGGCGTCATCGACGAGGAGGCGTTCGCGCGGATGCGCGGCACGAAGTCGGCGCCCTTCCACCCGGGCGAGCACGGCCGCGTCGCCGTGAAGGTCATCGACTTCCGCGGTAACGAGGTTATTAAGGTTGTGGAGTTAGCGGAGGTGATATGAGCGAAAGGGATTTATTCGAGTTTTTCGCGGATGTAGGGCGGTTATACCGGGCGAGGTACCTGTTTCCTACGTGGGGACGTTACGTTACTAACAAAGATGAACCGCTCCAAGATAAGAGGAAGGCTCTAGCCATTTTCTTATGGGGTTACGCGTACGAACGACAAGGGGCGGCTCGTGACTACGCTTACGCTGCGGCGGAAACGATATTAAGGGCGCCCGATTTAACGACGGATCCGATCTGGCGGGAATATATTAAAAAGTTGGCGCGTTTCCAGGAACCAGGAACTGAAGAACCGCGGGCGAATGTTAAAGCCAATCCGCTCGCCCCAAAGAATACGAAGTACGTAACTAAGAAAGGTGAATATAAAACGACCCAAGATTCGGTAATCGAACGCTTCGGCCCAGAGGGCAAAGAGACAATAATAGGTTATGCGAAAACGCAGATAGAACAACGTAGAATAAAAGACGCGTTTCAGCGGATTATTGGTGTGAACGGCGTCGGCGAGAAAATAGCTTCGTTTTTTTTAAGAGATGTTGCCAGTTATTACGGGCTATTCGAAGAAGTCGGTCAGTGCGAAAACGTCCTTAATAGAGAACTCCTTCAACCGGTGGATATTTGGATCGGACGTATAAGCGAAAGGACAGGCGACGTTAAACACAAAACCGATTCCGAAATAAGAAGAAATATCGTCACCAAATCCTTGGAATACGGGGTTTTGCCCGAATCTTTTAACCAAGGGGCTTGGTATTTCGCATCCCGAATAGCGCGTTCCAAGATACGGTTTTACGAAACATTGGACTCTTTGAAATCCGGTAATAATAAACAGGCGAAACGGATGGTCGATGAACACGTCGAGGTTCTCTCGGCGGTATTCGAAACTTGGCTAAGGGACGAGTAACCCGAATACGATAATGCGCAACGTCGTCGATAAGCCCATCATATACTCGCCATTCGAGGAGCCAACACGCCGCTTCCTCTTCGGCGTACGAGCGGGTACAGGTCGGTAAGGAAACCTATGGTTTTTATCGGGTTAACCGAAGACGAGACGACCGAATTCAAAGAATCGTGGAACGCCGCGGGATTAGAAGCGATCGCGGCCTTCGCGAACACCCGCGGCGGCGCTTTATATTTAGGGGTTGACGTCCGTGGTGTCGTTAAAGGTATTACCTTATCGGACCGCGATTTCTCGGCTATGATGGACCAGATAAGCGCTTTGGGTTTAAATCCGAGTGTAGAACGCCTATTTTATGGGGACTCGGTAGTACTCAAAATCGAGGTCGCGGCGTCTTCAGTTTTAATCTCCTACCAGGGGAGGTATTATAAAAGGGTAGGTAACACGACGCGGTTGATGACGACCGAAGAAGTCGCCGCGAAATTACTTTCTCTTTACGGCCCGACATGGGATAGCTTACCGTCTGGGGTTAACCCGGACCGTATAAGTGCCGTTGCTATAGACTCGTTTCGAAGGTACGCCAGGGACCGTATGCCGGCCGCGGCGGCGGTGGAAACCGATACAATTCTGGGGAACCTTACGCTAATTAGAGATGGGCAGTTGAACCACGCAGGAGTCCTTCTCTTTACCGATACACCCCAAATTTATATCCCTGGTGCGACGGTCCATATCGGCCGGTTCGTCGCGGGAGGCGTACAAAACGACGAGACGATAACGGGAAACCTCTGGGTGCAAATCGAACGGGTAACCGAATGGTTCCACGCAAACCTTAAAAACGTAAGCGCAGTAAACACGTCTGAATTATCCGCGGAAGCATTTCGCCGCGACGAAGTTTGGGAATACCCGCTCCCAGCATTAAGAGAAGCGGTTTTGAACGCCCTGGCTCACCGAGATTACGCCGCCGCCGGCGATATACAAATCCGCCTTTACGAAGGCCGCTTGGAGATTTGGAACCCCGGCTTCTTGCCTGCCGGTATTACAATCGATGACCTACGGCGTCCCGGTCACCCTTCTATGCCCCGCAACCCTTTGCTCGCGCAGGCGTTCCATTTCGCGGGTTTTATTGAACGGTGGGGCACCGGGACGACCAGGATGATTGAAGCGTGTCGTTCGGTTGGCCTCCCGGAACCTCTTTTTTCCGAGGACAACGGCGGTTTTAATGCCCTCTTTTCGCAAGACCCGTTCACGGCCGACCACTTAAAATCTCTGGGGCTTAAAGAACGACAGATTAAATGCGTGGCGTTCGTCAAAACCGAAGGCAGTATCGACAATAAAACCTACCAAACGAAGTACGGTGTAGCTAAAGCAACGGCTACAAGGGATTTGGAAGACCTCGTCGCAAAGGGCGTTTTAAAGAAAGAAGGTACGACTGGCCGCGGGACTAAATATTCCTTAAAGGGCTCATAATGGGCTCAATGGGCTCATAATGGGTTCACGAACGGCTTAATGGGCCCAAGAACAAATACCGGTAAACCACTTACTAGTTGCAAATGAGAAACGTCGTCGATAAGCCGATCATCAACGACCCGTTCGAGGAGCCGAGGCAACACTACGTCTTCGGGGAGGGCGGCCCGGAGTTGGTCAAGGGCCGGCGGCCCGCCGGGTACTACTACAACCCCCGAACGGCCGCTCGGGCGGGCGCTCTGGCCGCGGAGGAGTTCGTCGGCCTGGACCTCGCCAACCACGTCCGGACGCTGGTGGGCGAGTGGCGCGCCGCCGGTTACCCGGGCGTCACGCGCGTTACCCGCGAGTTGTTGGAATACTGGAACCGGGCGCCGACGGAGCGCGAACGCCGCCTGTTCTTCTGTCAGCGCGAGGCGGCGGAGACGGTCATCTGGCTCGTAGAGGTCGCCGGCGACCGTGGCCGGGCGCTCGGCATCCCCGCGGACGAGCCGCTCGGGAAGGCATACCGCGCCCTCACGCGCTACGCTTGCAAGATGGCGACGGGCTCGGGCAAGACCGTGGTGATGGCGATGCTCGTTGCCTGGTCGGTGTTGAACAAGGTCTTCAATCGCCAGGACCGCCGCTTCTCAGATGCCGTCCTCGTCGTCTGCCCCAATCTCACGATCAAGGAGCGCCTCCAAGTCCTCCTCCCCTCCGGCGCCAACAACTACTACGAGCGTTTCGACATTGTCCCGCGCTCGTACCTGGAGGCGCTGGGCAAAGGCCGCTACCTCGTGACGAACTGGCACCTCTTCCTCCGCGACGACGATACCGACAAGCGCGGCGTCGTGAAGCGCGGCCGGGAGAGCGACCGGGCGTTCGTGAACCGCGTCCTCCGGGGCCTCGGCCGCAAAGAGAATATCCTCGTCGTCAATGACGAAGCCCACCACGCTTATCGGCCGGCGCCGCCGCCGGAGGATAGGCAAGAGAAGCTTCCCGTGATGACCGCGGCGGAGCGTAAGGAAGTCGAGCAGGAGGAGCGCACGGCGACCGTATGGGTCGGCGGCCTGGACGCGATAAACGCCGAACGCGGCATTAATTATTGTCTCGACTTCTCGGCGACGCCGTACTACCTCAAGGGCGACCGGCGCGAGGGCCGGCCTTTCCCGTGGGTAGTATCGGACTTCGGCTTAGTCGACGCCATCGAGTCCGGCCTGGTAAAAATCCCCCGCATCCCGGTAGCCGACGACTCCGGCGACCCCATCCCGCGCTACTTCCATATCTGGCCCTGGATAATGGAGCGGCTACACTCCTCCGAACGGCGCACGCGGGCCCGGGGCGCCAAACCGGAGGCCGTCCTCCGCGAGGTCGAGGGGGCGCTCGCAACGTTAGCGTCGTCGTGGAAGGAGCTGTTCGAGAAGTGGCGCCGAGACGAATTCCCGGTACCCCCTGCCCTCATCGTTGTTTGCGATAATACGAAGCTGTCGGAGGCAATCGCCGAACACATTAGGTCTGGTAAGATCCTCGCTGAACTAGCGGACGAGGACGGCTACCAACCCACGGTCCGCATCGATACCCGCCTCCTCGACGAGGCAGAAAAAGTAGTCGAGGGCGAGACGCGAGAGGGCCGTGCGGAACGCCTCCGGAAAGTAGTCTCGACGGTCGGCAAGGTGGGAGAGCCGGGCGAACAGGTCCGGTGCGTAGTATCGGTGGGGATGTTGAATGAAGGTTGGGACGCCCATAACGTAACCCATATCCTTGGCATTCGCGCCTTCGCCTCTCAGCTCCTGTGTGAACAGGTCGTAGGCCGCGGCCTCCGCCGCACTAACTACGATGAAGTCGGCGACCCGGAGGCGGTCGAGTACGTGGACGTATACGGTATCCCGTTCCAGGTTATCCCCGTCGCCGGGAGACGGGGCGACGTTAAACCGCCGCCCCCCTCCACGTTAGTCCGCGCGCTACCGGACCGGGCTGTCCTCGCTATCGAATTTCCGCGCGTCGAGGGGTATATTTACGACGTGCGTCGCGTCGTAAAGGCCGACGTCGACGCCTTGCCCGAACTCGTCGTCGAGCCGAGCCGCGAGCCGACGGAGGTTATCGTTACGGGCGTCGCCGGTACGCGCGAAGGTTCCGCCGGGTTAATAAGCCCCGGAACGTCGGCGGATCACGACCGCGACGAATTCCACGAGGCGCAACGCCTCCAGCGGACGCTGTTCGACATCGCCGCGGCCATTACCGGTAGTTTAAGTGAGGAAACGCGGAGGTTTCTATTCCCGCAAGTCTTCCACATCGTCGAGGAATACGTCGCGAAGAAGGTCCGCGTGAAAGGCGGCGTGCCGCTGGAAGAACTTGCCTTGCGCCGCTATTCCCAGGATGTAATCGACCGATTGTGCGCCGCCATCGAGCCGGATGAGGAGGCGAGCGAGACGCCATTATTACCGCGCATCGAGCGATTCCGGCCCCGCGGTTCGACCGGCGAGGTTATGTTCCGGACGGTGCGCCCCTGCGCCGAGACGGCCAAGAGCCACGTGAGCCACGTCGTCTTGGATAACGTGAAGTGGGAACGTTCCGCCGCGTTCAAACTCGAGCGTATGCCGGAGGTCGTATCCTACGCCAAGAACGAAGGCCTCGACTTCTACATCCCGTACGAGTACCAGGGCGTAACCCATAATTATAAGCCCGACTTTTTAATCAGGTATCGCGACGGCGACGGGGAAATAAGCGTCGTATTAGAAGTTAAAGGTTTCGAGACCGAACAGGACCGGGCCAAAGAAACCGGCGCCAGGCGTTGGGTAAGCGCGGTGAATCACCACGGCGCCTTCGGCCGTTGGGAGTTCGTCGTCTGCCGCGACCCGACGACACTGCCTAAGATATTGGAGGTGCTATCCCGCGGACGTAGATGAAGAGGGAGGCTTGGATTTGCGACGTTCTCCCGCGACGGCAGAAGTGGGCCGGGCGGGATAAATATATTTGGCGGTAATAGTACCCTTTGGTAAAGTGGGAAGTATTAATTAGTTACGGCTAAGCGGCTCTTATGAAAGAGGAGAGAACCGTTTTAAGTTTATACGAAGATAGTTCTTCATTTCAGTGAGCCTTGAGGTATTTTCGTATGCCTAAGACAAACAAAGTTTTATTGGTGGTTCTCGTAGCCGCGGCGTTATCAGTGAGTTCGACCTTAGCCGCGGGGTTGGAGGAACGCGTTAGTGAAATGACGTTGAGTAACGGGATGCGTTGGTTTTTCGTGGAGCGCCATACCTCCCCCACTTTTTCCGGAGTTATACAATTCAAGGTAGGGGGCGTAGACGAGCAACCGGGGCTCACAGGACTCGCCCATTTATTCGAACATATGGCGTTCAAGGGTACGACCCTCATAGGGACGTCGGATTACGAGGCGGAAAAGGTTATACTCGACGAAATCGAAGGCGTAGCGGACAAGTTGACGCAGGAGCAGGCAAAAGAGTCACCGGATGCCGACATCGTTGCGGCGTTGTCGCAAAGGTTAGCGGCGTTGAGAGCGGAACATAAGAAGTACGTAGTAAAGGACGAATTTTTTAGGATTTATGAAAGGAACGGTGCGGTGGGATTAAATGCAGGCACGGGGAAGGATACTACGACGTATTACGTCTCATTGCCTTCGAACCGCCTCGAGCTTTATTGTTTAATGGAAGCACAACGAATTGCCGACCCTGTTTTCAGGGAGTTTTACACCGAACGCGACGTTGTCCTCGAGGAGCGCAGGACAGGCATAGATACTAACCCCAGAGGTAAGTTGTACGAACAATTTATGGCGACGGCATTTAATGCGCACCCTTACCGTTGGCCGATTCACGGTTGGGCTCCAGAGATAGGTCAGGTTACAGCACGGCAAGCGAGGGAGTTATACCGAACGTATTACGTTCCTTCTAACGGCGTTGGCGTGTTAGTCGGGGATTTCGATACCGAACTCGCGAAACGGCTTGTAGAAGAATATTTCGGGCGTATCCCGCCCGGCCGTAATCCCGTCGTAGAAATACCCGAAGAACCTGTGCAGGTTCAGGAACGTAGAGTAGAAGTCGAGTTTGACGCGGAGCCTGATTTATTAATAGGCTACCACGTTCCAACGTATCCCGATTCCGATTTCGTGGCGATTCAAGTCGTTTCGTCTCTGTTAAGCGTTGGGCGGAGTTCTCGCCTATATAAAAAACTTGTGAAGGAGCTGGAATTCGTTACTTCGGTAGGCACGTACACGGTTCCGGGATTGCGGTATCCGAATGTATTCGTAATAGACCCGATTCCCCGCACCCCACATACAACAAGCGAAATCGAAGAGGCCATTTACGAAGAGTTGGAACGCCTTAAGGCCGAACCGGTTTCCGAGCGGGAACTTCGGAAAGTTAAAAACCAGGTTGATGCTAGTATGCTTTGGGGTTTATCTACGAACTTAGGTATGGCTTACCGCATAGCTTTGTACGAGCAGATTTACGGAGACTGGCGATATTACTACGAGTTTAAAGAACGATTAGACGAGGTAACGTTGGCTGACATTTCGCGAGTTGCGAGGAAATATTTTACGGAGGAGAACCGTACCGTCGTAATCTTGAGGAAACCGAAGGAGGATGAGTAATGAGGAAGGAGTTCTTTTTTTCGGGTGTTTTTTTCCTATTGACGTATTCCGCGCTGGGGCATACTACGGGATGGTTACATCCGGGCGGACTAACGTTCGCTCCTTTAGATTGGAAGATTCCCGAAGCCGAAAGGTACGAGTTAAGTAACGGGATGGTCGTTTACCTACAAACCGACGCTGAGTTGCCGTTATTCAACGCGTATGCGATATTGAAGGTAGGTTCCATATACGAACCTGCGGATAAAATAGGTTTGGCCGGAATTACGGGGGAGGTGATGAGGTCGGGCGGGACCAGCGCTTTCGGGCGCGCTATGACGGGGGACGAAATCGACGAGGAGCTCGAATTTCGCGCCGGTTCGGTTGAAACTTGGATAGGATTGGAAAGCGGGGGGGCATCGGTAAAGGTCCTGCAAAGAGACGCGTATTACGGACTACGATTATTACGTGATATTTTGGCCGAACCAGCTTTCGACGCGGGGAAGGTCGAGCTTTCGAAGAATAGGGTTATTGAGGGAATTCGCCGTCAAAACGATGACCCGGGAGAAGTCGCGGTTAGAGAATGGAAAAAGGTCGTCTACGGAAAAGACAGCCCGTGGGCGCGGACGGCAACCGTTGGGACTGTCTCCAATATTGAAAGGGAGGACCTCGTCCAATTCCACCGGAAGTACATCACGCCGAACAATATGATTTTAGCCGTTTACGGGGATTTCGACGTTTCGGAAATGAAGAGGAAGCTCGAGGAAATATTCGGAGACTGGGAAAGGGAAGAAGTACGATTTCCAGAAATCGCGCCTATTAAACTGGAATTCGAACCGGGGATATATCTAGTGCGTAAGGAGTTAAACCAGAGTACCATTTTAATGGGCCATTACGGCATACGGCGCCACGACCCCGATTTTTTCAAAGTTATCGTTATGAACGAAATACTCGGGGGTGGGTTCACCTCGCGGATGACTAAAGAGGTCCGTTCTAACCGTGGTTTGGGGTATTACGCGAGTAGTGCATTGAGCGAGGGGACCGACTATGGCGTTTTTTGGGCGTATTGTTCTACGAAGACCGAAACCACGGCCTTAGCCGCTAAGGTCATGGAAGAAGTTATCGTTGGTATGGTAGAAACGCCGCCTGAGGACGAAGAGCTTTCACTTGCAAAGGAAGCGATTATTAACAGTTTCGTTTTCTGTTTCGATGACCGTGCGGAGTTCGTGAACGGTTTGGCTGGTTTAGAGTATTGGGGATATCCTGTAGATTACTATGAGACCTATTGTAGTAATATCGCGGCAGTTACGAAGGAGGACGTTCAAGAGGCAGCGAAGGATTACTTAAAGCCCGACGGCTTGAAAATCCTTGTTGTGGGTAATCCAGATGGTTTCGACGAGGGGTTGGCGAAGTTCGGGGAAGTAGAAGAAATTAACTTAGAATTTTAGGGAATGCGTTTTCAATTTCGTACGCCGGCTTTCTGTTGCCTCACGGTTGAAGCAGGAACTGGGGCGCTTCTTTTCAAACGGCCTCTGCAATCGAAAGGGAAATGAAAGGGGTTTGACGATGTTTAAGAAGCTGACGCAAGGATTGGTTGCCGCGGCTATCTCGTTAGTGGTGGTTTACGGGTGCGGCGATAAGTTTGCCGACTACACACGGGAGGCCCAGGAATTTACTCTTCAATGTAAATACGAAAAAGCAAAATTTGCCTATGAGGCGGCCTTGGAATTAGAACCGGAATCGGTAGAAGCCTATAGGGGTTTAATTTCTATCGTTGCGGCGTTAGACGGAATCAATTATAAGCTCGGGCTTAGGGAGCTGAAACAGGATTACGAGAATAAACGGTTTGAAACCAAAGGATTACGGAATTACTTATTGGGGTTAATATCGGTCCACGAGGGTTATTACACTAGAGCTGAGGAATATTATAACAAGTGCATTAGTGAGAACGCTGAAGAGCCGTGGTTTTATTATTCGTTGGGGAGATTATACCA
>Ga0153916_10003752_pt1 | contig 11365 bp, 7 predicted proteins | sample Opewatmetagenome_FD_109642 | JGI IMG/M metagenome (GOLD analysis project Ga0153916, IMG submission 109642) | Freshwater wetland microbial communities from Ohio, USA - Open water 3 Core 3 Depth 4 metaG | ecosystem: Environmental > Aquatic > Freshwater > Wetlands | place: USA: Ohio, Lake Erie, Old...
GCGCCGAGCAGCACGCCGCGCACGTTGCCCATGCCGCCGATGATCACCAGGGCGATCACGTTAATCGACACGTCGAGATTGAAGTCCGTCGGAAAGATCGCGCTTTGCTTGGCGGTGAAGACGACGCCGCCCGCGCCGCCGATCGCCGCGCCCATCGCGAATGCCAGGAGCTTGTATCGGGTCGTGTTCACCCCCATGGAGGCCGCCACGTCCTCGTCCTCGCGGATCGCCTCCCACGCGCGTCCGACGCGCGAGTCGCGGATGCGCTCGGCGGCGAACGCGGCCACGAAGCAGGCGGCGATCAGCACGAAATACAGCTCGAACGGACCGCTCAGCTCGGTGTTGGCGAAGTGCGGCTTGGGGATCAGGAACACGCCCACCGGGCCGTTCGTGATCCCCTTCTCGTTGTTGACCATGATGCGGATGATCTCGCCGAAGCCGAGCGTGACGATCGCCAGATAGTCGCCGCGCAGGCGCAGCACGGGGATGCCGAGCGCGACGCCGACGAGTCCCGCCAGCACCATCGCCATCGGCAGGACGAGCCAGAAGCTCGTACCGACGTCAAAGCCGCCGCCGATCAGTGGCGCCGCGAGCAGGGCGTAGAGGTAGGCGCCGGTCGCGAAGAAGGCGACGTACCCCAGGTCCAGCAGGCCGGCGTATCCGACGACGACGTTCAGCCCGATGCCGAGCAGCGAGTAGAGCGCGATGTCGAACATAATGCCGCGCTCGAACGTGTCCATGTAGTACGGCAACGCGACCAACATCGCGGCGAGTGTGACGGCGCCGAACATGCTCGAGCTGGACCGCAGCATTACGTACAGGACCACGACGATCACGACAAACGCCCAGCGAATGCCGAGGTGCTCGGGCGCCAGCGCGGCGGCCACGGCGAGCAGGGGCAGGGCGGCGTAGCGGCCGTAGTTGAACAGTGCAGCACCGGCGGCCGTCCTTCGTGTCCTTGCGACCAGCCCGTCCAGGTATGGCAGGGGGTTGAGGCCAGCGAGCGGATTGTCGCTGCGACGCGTCACGCTCGCTTGTCCTCGCGCTTGCCGAAGATGCCCCACGGCCGGAAAATCAGTACGCCCACGAGCAGTACGAACGCCACCACGTCCTTGTACTGCGCGCCGATGAACTTCGTCGTCAGCGACTCGGTGATGCCGAGGAAGTAGCCGCCGGCCATCGCCCCGGGCACACTGCCGATGCCGCCGAGCACGGCCGCCGTAAACGCTTTGATCCCCGGGATGAAACCCATGCCGGAGGTCACGGTCGTGACGTACATGCCGTAGACGACGCCCGAGGCGCCCGCGAGCGCCGCGCCGACAACGAACGTCATGAGGATCGTGCGGTCCACGTTGATGCCCATCAACGCAGCCGTGTCGCGATCGTCGGCGACGGCACGGATCGCCGTGCCCGCCTTCGTGCGTTCGATGAAGAGATACAGGAGCGCGAGGAAGAGAACCGAGAGCGCGATGAGGAAGATCTGGACGTACAGCACGTGGATTTGGCCGTATTCGATCGTCGTGCGCGGGAACACCGTCGGGTACACCTTCCCCTGCGCTTCCGTGACGCGCAGCATCACGTTGCGGAGAAAGATCGAGACGCCGATGGCGCTGATCAGCGGCGCCAGGCGCGGCGCGTGGCGCAGCGGCCGGTAGGCGATGCGCTCGACGAGGATGGCGATGGCGACGGAAGCGAGCATACCGAGTACAATCGCCACCGCGATCGTGAGCACGGGCACCTGATCGTTGAGCCTGGTGTGCTGCTCGAACCCATTCAGCGTGTAGTAACCGGTGAATGCGCCCATCATGAAGATCTCGCCGTGGGCGAAGTTGATCATGCGGAGCACGCCGTATACGAGCGTGTAGCCGAGCGCGATGACGGCATAGACGCCGCCGATGGTCAGGCCGTCAATGAAGAGCTGGATCCACTCCTGCACGGGTGCCTTCCTAATCGAACACAAAACACCGGGAGGCCGGACGCTGGCGGCCTCCCGGTGCGATCACGACTCCGGCTCTTCGTTACTGAATTCGCTCAAGCTTCCCGTTCTTCACCTGGTCGATGCGGTTCACGACGCCCACGACCTTGCGGTCGCCGACATCGTTGAACGCGATCTCGCCCGACGCGCCCTTCAAATCAGTCGTGCGGACGGCGTCGATGAGCTTCTGCTTGTCGATCACCAGGTTACCGCTCGAATCGACGGTCGCGACTTTGTCGATCGCGTCAAGGATGATCGTCGTCGCGTCGTAGGTGTAGTCGGCGAATTGATCCACCTGGGCCCGGTTGTACGCTGCCTTGTAGTCGGCAGCGAACTTGTCGTACACGGTCGTGTCGGTCGGCGTCGGTCCGCGGCTCACGTAGGCACCCTCGGCCTTACCGCCAGCCTGGTCGATGAACTTCTGGTCGGCGATGCCGTCCGCCCCCATGAAGTCGGCTGTGACGCTCGCCTCGCGCAGCTGTCGCACCAACACGGCACCTTCGGCGATGAAGCCACCGAACACGACGATGTCCGGGTTCTCGCCTTTGATTTTCGTGACGACCGGGCTGAAGTCCTTTTCGCCGACGGTTACCGCCTCTTCGCTCAGAACCTTGCCGCCGCCGTCGGTAAACGACTTCTTGAAGACGTCCATCAGGCCCTTGCCGTACACGCTCTGGTCGTTGACCAGCACGGCGTTCTTCTTGTTCAGCGTCGTCAGCGCGAACTTCGCCATCTCACCGCCCTGGGTGGCGTCATTCCACGCCGTTCGGAAGAAGTCCGTTGCGCCCTGCTGTGTCACAGTGACCGCCGTAGACGAACTGCTGATAACGAGCAGATTCTCCCGCTTGTACGTGTCGAGCGCCGCGACGGTTCCGCTCGAGCACATGGCGCCCATCACCGCGACGACCTTGTCAGCCACCAGCTTCTGCGCGGCCGCGACAGATCCGGGGCCGGAGCACTGGTCGTCTTGAGCGTCTCCCTCGATAGTGAAGCCTTTGATCTGGCCCCTCTCCTTGATCGTCAGCAACGCTGAGTCACGGATCGGCATGCCGAGCTGGGCATTGTCCGTGGTCAGCGTCGTGCTGATGCCGATCTTGATCGAGTCGCCTTTCTTCACCGTGATGGTGCCGCCGGCGCCTGCCGCCGAAGTGGCGCCCGGCGTGGCGCCGCCCTTGCCTGCCGCGGCCGTAGCCGTCTTGTCGGAGCTGCTGGTGCCGCCGCCGCAGGCCAGCGCCAGCATGGCCACCGCCGCCAGCATCGCGGCAAGCACTGGTGCGCGGAGCCAGCTCCGCGATCCCTGTCTGATTCCCATGGGTGAGTCTCCCTCCTCCTCAACTGCCGGGGTCCTGTGGCCCGTCCGCGAGCGCGGACGCGTAGTCCAGCCCATTATCTACCGCAGATCGGGGGAGTCAATGCTGTTATGTCGCAACGTCGGCGTACTCTCCGTCCGTGTAGCGCGCGAGGTCGGCGAGCGGCAGCGGCAGGATCGCATTTGGCGTGCCGGCCGCGACCCACACCTCCGAGAAACGCTGGAGCGACGCGTCGAGCAGGATCGGCAGCCGCTGCCGCATCCCGAACGGCGAGACGCCGCCGACGGGGTAGCCGGTCAGCGCCAGTACCTGCTCCGGGGTCGCCAGCTTCACCTGCTTGCGGCCGACGCCGAAGCGCATCGCCAGCAGCCGGTCGTCCAGCCTCCGGTCGCCCGCAACAAGCGCCAGCAAGGGCTTGCCGCCGACGTACACCGCCAGCGTCTTGATGATCTGGCCGAGAGCGCAGCCTGCCACGGCGGCCGCCTCCTCCGCGGTGTGCGTCCCCTCGGCGGCGATGGTGACGTCTGCCTCGTGGCCGAGGTCGTGCAGGGCCTGGCGCACGCGCGCGATCGCTTCGTCGTCGCTCATGTCGCGACATCGTAGCGGCAGGCGGCGGGACGAGAAACGCCCTCGCCGGCCGGCGAGGGCGTTGGTGTCAGGTGGTGGAGATAGGGGGGCTCGAACCCCCAACCTCCGCATTGCGAACGCGGCGCTCTCCCAATTGAGCTATATCCCCTTGACAAAGCCAGTATAGCGGCCCGGCGCGCACCGGCTCAACGTGCGAAAGGTGCCGGTTCGCGTGCCGCCGGATGAGCCGATCGCGTTGGCGTGGGTCGCCGCGCGGGGGCCGTCGTCACGCGCCGGTGTCGGCGTCCGCAGGCGACCGCCGGCACGCGCTCGCTTCACCCGGGTGACATGTGATGCTTGGAGATCGCGGCTCCGGTGTGGCACAGTCAACGCGGAAGCGTGTGCCGTCGCGAAATGTGTCCGCCGATTGAGCCCCTGCCGGGCGCCGCCGCGAAAAGTGAAAACTGCCGAACGAACGCCGCTTTCAGACTCGATCATCGACATAACGGTGTGCGAAACCGCTGCATTTCGGCACGGATGTTGCGGCTGCTCGCGGGAGCCGGGCGCGTCGGTGCTTACCGCCAGGCCGGCGGGTCGACGACCATGCGGCGCGCGGCGAGATCGACGGAGATGATGACGTCGGCCAGCGCGGGGAGCAGGATGTCGGTGCCGTCCGGCGCGCGCACGCGGTACACGTCGTTCGCGCCCGTCTCGATGATCTCGTCGAGCGTGCCGAGCGTGCGGCCGTCGCGGTCGACGACCGTAAGGCCGACAAGCTGGAAGCGGTAGTACTCGCCCTCCGGCAGCGGCGGCAGGTCGGCCTCCGGCACCTGGAGGAGGGCGTGACGGAACTTCTCGACGCTCGTGCGGTCGGCGAAGCCCTTCAATGTCAGGTAAACATAGCCTTGCGCCTCGCGCGACGTCGCCACCGAGACCGGCTGCTGCCCCGCCCACAGCTTCGCCCTGGGGCGGAAGCGTGCCGGGTTGTCGGTCAGCGCCTGCACCTTCAACTCGCCCTTGAGGCCGAACGGCGCCAGCACGCGGCCGACGGCGACGAACCCCTCGTCCGGGTCGGCCTGCGGCTTCGTGCGGGCAGGGGGTTGAGGGGGTGGGGGTGTTGGTTTGCCGGGCGCCGCTGCTTCGGCCACAGGAGCAGCGGGCCGGGCAGCGGGTGCGGGCTCAGGCGGAGGCCGCTTCTCCGGCGCTATGCGCGGACGCGGCAGGGGCGCGCGGGACGGCCTCGGAGCCGGGCCGCGCCGGCCCTTCACGCGCGCGGCGAACGACTTGCGGGCCAACGGGATCAGTCGCCGATTTCGAGCGAGGCGTACTCGTCGGCGCGGATGGCGGCCACCTTGAGCAGCGCGCGCATCGACTGGGCGATGCGGCCGCCCTTGCCGATGACCTTGCCGTAGTCGTCCTCGGCCACCTCCAGCCGGACGATCACGCGGCCGCGCTCCTCTTCCTCGATCACCTTCACGTCATCCGGGTGGTCGACGAGGCCCTTGGCGATGTACTCGATCAGTTCCTTCATCGTGTGTTATGCCTCGGCCGCGGCTTCCTTCGCCTTCTTCGGCCGCGGCGTGAACTTCGGCGCTTCGCCGATGCCCTGCGACGCGAGGATCCGCTGCGCCCGGTCTGACGGCACGGCGCCCTTGCCGAGCCACTCGCGCGCCTTCGCCTCGTCGAGGGTGATCGTCGCCGGGTCGGTCAGGGGGTTGTAGGTGCCGATCGTCTCGATGAACGCGCCGTCGCGGGGGGCACGCGAGTCGGCAATGACGAGGCGGTAGTTGGGCTGCTTCTTCTTGCCGACGCGGCGCAGTCTGATTCGCAACACTGGTTATCGTCCTCCAAACATACTCAGGAAGCCCGAGCGGTTGCCCGCAAAGGTCTGCATGATCTTCTTGGCTTCCTTCCACTGGTTCAGCAGTTGGTTCACCTCTTGCGGCGTGGTGCCGCTTCCCTTCGCGATCCGCCGCCGCCGGCTGCCGTTGATAATCTCAGGGTGCTTTCGTTCCTGCGGCGTCATAGAGTACACGACCGCCTCGGCTTTCTTCCAGAAGCTGTCGTCGAGGCTGTCAACCTTCATCTGCCGCTTCACCTGCCCGACGCCCGGAATCATGTCGACGAGCTGGTTGAGCGGCCCCATCTTCTTGATGCGCTGGAACTGGACGAGGAAGTCCTCCAGGTCGAGCGACTTCGCCTTCATCTTCTTCTCGATGGCCTGGACGTCCTGCTCGGTGATCGCCTCTTTGGCGCGCTCGATCAGCCCGAGCATGTCGCCCATGCCGAGGATGCGTGAGGCGAAACGATCCGGGTAGAAGGGCTCCAGCGCATCGGCTTTCTCGCCGGTGCCGATGAACTTCACCGGCAGGCCTGTCACGGCGCGGATCGAGAGCACGGCGCCGCCGCGCGCATCGCCGTCCATCTTGGAGACGATGATGCCGGTGACGTTGAGCTGCGCGTGGAACTCCTGCGCGACGTTGACGGCCTCCTGGCCGGTCATCGCGTCGAGCACGAGGATCGTCTCATTCGGGCTCAGCGTGGTGCTCATCTGCGTCACCTCGCCCATCAGCTCGTTGTCGATCGTCGAGCGGCCGGCGGTGTCGACGAGCACGACGGTCGCGCCCTGGCGCTTCGCCTCCGCGAGCGACGCAGAGCAAAGGTCGGGCAGCTTCTGGCCCTCCGCCGCCTCGAACACCGGCATGCCAAGCTGCCTGGCGAGCGCTTTGAGCTGCTCACCGGCGGCCATGCGGTACGGGTCCGCGGCGACCAGCAGCGGGCGGCCGCCCTGCTTGCGCAGGTGCAGCGCCAGCTTGGCGGCGGTCGTCGTCTTGCCGGAGCCCTTGAGGCCGACGAGCATGATCACCGTGGGCGGCTTCGACGCGAGCTGCAGCGTCGACGGGCTGCCGCCCAGGATGTTGATCAGCTCCTCGTTGACGATGGCGATGACCTGCTGCGGTCCGGTCAGGCTCTTGAGCACCTCGGCGCCCAGCGCCCGCTCCCGTACGGTGGCGATGAACTGGCGGACGACCTTGAAGTTGACGTCGGCTTCGAGCAGCGCGATACGGACCTCGCGCATCGCGTCGTCGAGGTCCTTTTCGGTGATGGTGCCGTGAGAGCCGAGCTTCTGGAAGACGCCAGAGAGCTTGTCAGAAAGGGCTTCGAGCATAGGCGCTGTATTGTAGCAGGCCGGCCGGTCGCGGGAAGCTGGGGGTCGGAGGCTGTGCCTTCAGCGCGCCACCGCCAGCTCTGACTCCGGGATGACGTGCCAGATCTGCATCGACGGGTTCTGGTACGCCAGCTCGAGCGCGCCGCCCAGGCCGTCGTTGAACTTCTTCAGGCCGGACGCGGGGTAGTTGAAGTGCTCCTCGTCGCCGACTATCACCCATTCCACGTCGTACTTGCGGATGAGCAGGCGGGCGCGGGCGACGTCGGCCGTGGAGTAGAACTCGCTGACGTCGGCCTCGCGCGCGCCCACGGTCGGCGCGAACTTGACGCGCTGCTGCTCCTGGTGCCACTGCCATGCGGCGACCGTCGGCAGGCCCGTGTAGATCGAGATCCGGCTGCCCAGGCTCCGGTACGACGGGCCGACCGCCTCGAACGTGGTCGGCGTGCCCTGCACATGCTCGCGCAGCCAGTTGATCCCGTCGCGCGTGTACTGCATCTCGTGCGTGCCCCGGACGCCGGTGGCCGGGTACTCGACGACGTACGGGCCGCCCTTGTCGAGGAACGCCAGCCCGTCGTTGCTCGCGCCCTGAGCAGGGTTGAAGCGGTCGTGGATGCGGGCGCGGGTGCCGAAGTACGGGTATGCGAGCGTCAGCGCGAGCAGGACGGCCGTGACGGCGGCGAACGCGTATCGCGGCGCGACGATCGCCGACGCGTTGAGCGAGCCGATGCGGCGCAGAAACGCCTGCTGCGGCCGCATGACGGCGAACAGGTACCAGAGCGCGAAGGCGGCGACGACGCCCCAGAGCAGCCAGACGTGCAGGTAGAACTTGAACACCGTGTTCATGCGTCCGACGTCGCCGTCCAGCGTCAGGACCTCGACGCCGCCCGAGAGGCCGAGGCCCAGCGCGATCATCGCGTACACGAAGAGCATGACCGGCGCCGTTGCCGCCGGGCTCCGCACCTCGCGGTACGCCGCCAGCACGACGGCGACAAGGCCGACGGCCGCGAGCGCCGTCACGCCCCAGCGGTGCATGGTCCCCGCGTACACGAGCGCCGCGCCAGCGACGATGATCGCGGCCATCACCGGCGCCGTCTCGACCGGCTTCCGGCGGCGCGCGCGGCCGAAGAAGATCGCGCGCACGAGGTTCGTGCGCGTGATCGACCGGTTCAGGCTGAACAGCACGAAGCCGGCGATGATGAAGAGCACGATGCCGAAGTGGCTGAGGTAGTCGGCGAGCGCCGTGGTCTGCGTGGACTGCTCGACGCCGCTGTAGGCCTGGCTGTAGTTGTGCGCGAATCGGGCGAAGAAGGCGTACGACAGAGCACCCATCACCACCGCTTTCACGACGCCCAACCACAGCGTCCGCAGCGTGAAGCGGCGGTGTTTCGCCCGCTCGGCGATGATCAGCGCCGCGGCGCCGATGAGCAGGAACGGCGGGTAGTCCCACGAGTTGATCCAGCGGAGCCCGCCGACGATCGCCGCGAGAACGATGACCATGCCCCAGCCGCTGATCTCGCGCGAGACTGCGTGTTCGTTGTGCGCGCCCGGCGGGTTGAGCCGCGTGTAGTTCAGGACCACACCCAACGCGACGGCGGTCGCCGTCAGCGCGAACGGTATCGCCACCAGGTGCGCGTGCAGGTCAGCGAACAGGAACGTCCAGAACGGGAACTCCGTGATGGGCTGCACTTCCTTCTGGGGGTCGATCACCGAGAGTGCGCGGCTGGGAGCCCACCAGTCGTAGCGGGCGGGGGTGTTGACCCAGAGGCGGTGCAGGCTGCCGTCGCCGAAGAAGATCTCCTTGAATCCGCCGAGCATCTCGACCGCGCCGCCCGCGAGCGGCACATCGAGCCCGAGGAAGCTGACGGCCGGGTGCCAGTGGCTCTGCACCGCGAGACTGTGCTCCAGCACCTCGACCGCCTTCAGGTTGCCGGCGACGAGCACCAGGAAGATGGCGCCCAGCGCCGCCACCACCGGACCGGTCGGGCTGATCGGCAGGCCGCCCGGCCGCCGCTTCATCAACTGGCGCGTCGCCTCGGCGAGGTTGTAGGTGAGCGAGAACGTCGCCGCCGCGGCGAGCGAGAAGAACATCGGGATCGCGAGGTTGTATGCCACCTCCGGCACGATGCCCGTGAGCTTCGTGACCGTCGCGGCGATGAATTGCCCGTACCAGTAGTAGTTGAGGTAGCCGCCCGCGTACCACGGGTCGATGGGCCCCTGGGTGAGGTCCGTGGTCCGGATGACGCCGTTGAGGTAGGCGAAGTCCATCGGCTTCTCGCCGCCGTTCGACGGATGGTAGAGGTCGGGGTTCTGGAGGCGCAGCCAGTACGAGAAGAGGAACGCCAGCAGGAACACCGCTTCGGCCAACAGGATGAAGCGCCAGCGTTCGCGCACCCAGCCGGCGATCTCGCGGCGCCACAATGCGCCGGTGACGAGGCCGATGGCGATCAGCGCGCCGAGCGCCGCGCCGATGACCGGCCGCGTGAAGTCCACCGCCCCGTAGCTCGCCGGAGCGTAGACGAAGTATACGAGCGCGAAGACGCCCAGCGGCTTCGTCAGCAGGAAGCCGCGATCGGGCAGGCCGCGGAAGCCGACAACCGCCAGCGGCACCAGTGCGAACGCCGCGAGCTCCATCGCCAGCAGCCAGAAGAAGAGCGGGTGGTCGTTGATGACGTTCCCCGGGTGGAAGATGTCCGACCACGTGCCGCCGGCCTGCTGCGTGGCGAGCACGTCCGGCCGGAACAGCAGCCCGTTCTGGCCCTCGTCACCGGGCCTGGCGGGCGGGATCGCGACGTAGGCATCGGCGTGGAGCACCTGCACGGCGCGGTCGTGCGAGTAGGCGTCCGTCTTGCGGTAGATCGCGACTTCGGGGTGGTCGTAGACCGACCACGACTCCTCGGCACCCGTGTCGTCGAACGTCATGCCGAGGATGCGCGGGTAGGACGTGACGTCGGCGACCTTCTCGAAGCCCAGCTCGCCACTGTCCAGCGCGGCGTAGTAGCGTGACGTCACGGGCCAGAACGCCGGCGCACGCGTGATTGTGCCGGACACGCGCCGGCTGGCCAGCGCGATGTAGTCCACTTGGTCGAGGTTCGAAAGCAGCTCTGGTACGTGCGGCGTCCCCGGCGAGTCCGCGTCGAAGTTCTTGAACTCGACTGAACCGTACTGCACGGACGGGACGCCTGCGATCCCGTAGGGCACCGTATCGTCCCAGCTCTCGTGGCCGATGACGGCGCCGGCCGGCACGTGCTCGTAGATCCACTTCGACGCGACAACGCGGGTCACCGGCTCGCGGTAGATGTTGTAGAAGGCGAGCCCCCACAGCAGCGTCATGACGGCCACGACAGCGACGCCGGCGCGCAGCGCGACGTTCGCCGCCGGACGCAGAGGCCGCAGCCGCTCGCCGAAGCGCCCGAATGCCGCCAGCGCGTCGTCCGTCGAGGCCCAGCGCCAGGCGTGGTACAGGAGGAACGCCGCGAGCACGGCGAGCGTCGGGTACAGCGGCAGGAAGTAGCGCATGTACAGCGAAAACTGCGCGCCCATGAAGGCGAAGTAGCCGCCGATCCACGCCAGCGGCACCAGCCACACGCCCGCACGCCGGCGGTACGCGTACACGGCCGCGAAGAGCACGCCGAGCCACGCCGTGATGCCGAGCGCGGGGCCCATGCCCCAGCTCACCATCTGCTGCGCCGGCCAGAGCCACTTGGAGCGGCCTATCCACTGCACGTTGGGCGGCCAGCCGCCATCGGCGCTCAACAGGTCGCGCTGCCTTACCTGATCCGCCAGCCATTCGTGGTTCATCACGTCCGGGTACGGGAATGAGAACTTCCAGAACGACGCGCCGCGGAACGAGAGGAGGTTGCCGAGCGACGGCGTGCTGAAGGCGTACGGCATCGCGACGCGGAAGGCGATGAGGGCCGCCGCGAGCGCGATCAGCGAGCCGGCGATGAGCGTGACGATCGCCTGGTCGAGGCGGCGGCCGTCGCGGGTGGCGCGCAGGTCGTCGCGGTCGCGGGCGTCCCACCATGGCGCGACGTAGGGCTTGATCGCGGGCCATACGTGGACGCCGATCGCCAGCAGCACGACGGGCAGCAGCGAGATCGCCGTGACCTTGCACGCCGCGGCGAGCCCGGCGCTCGCGCCGGCGATCGCAAAGTTGTGCCACCCGCCCTGTTTCGCCGACCGAACGGCGAACAGGATCGTCAGCGTGGCGAAGAACGTGACGAACGGGTCGGCGATGAAGAAGTGCGCGTTCTGGATCGGGAACGCCGAGAGTGCGTAGAGGAACGCCGCCAGCAGCCCGACGCGCCGGTTCGCGAGCTGGCGGCCCAGCAGGAAGACCAGCAC
>Ga0153916_10003753_pt1 | contig 11364 bp, 9 predicted proteins | sample Opewatmetagenome_FD_109642 | JGI IMG/M metagenome (GOLD analysis project Ga0153916, IMG submission 109642) | Freshwater wetland microbial communities from Ohio, USA - Open water 3 Core 3 Depth 4 metaG | ecosystem: Environmental > Aquatic > Freshwater > Wetlands | place: USA: Ohio, Lake Erie, Old...
CCCTGCCGCGCGCGAGATGGTGGATAGGGTCGTGCCGCCCGCGGCGGTCGTGGCGCCCGGGCCACATTGGGAGAGCCTGCTTCGGGAGGTCTGGGGCGAGCGCGTCCAGCCGCACGAGCGAGTCGCGTTCGAAGCTCCACTCGAATGGCACCGCGCGCGGTTGCGTGAACAGGCGTCGAGCCTTGCCCCGGGGTTCCGCATCGTCCGTATCGACGCATCCACCGTTGAAGCCTTCCGTGCCCTCGATGACGCGCTGGTCTACAACTTCCCGTCCAACGAAGTCTTCCTGCGAGACGGTGTTGGCTTCGGCATCCTCCATGATGGGCAATTTGTGGCGGGCTGTTCCTCATTCACGCTCGGTGGCGGGAAGCTCGAGTTCGAGATCGAGACGCATCGCGATTTCCGCGAGCGGGACCTGGCCACGGCTGTCGGTGCGAGGATGGTCCTGCACTGCCTGGAGAATGGCCTCGTGCCCTGCTGGGACGCGCACAACCCGCCGTCGGCAGGCCTGGCCACCAAGCTGGGCTTCGTGCATCCGCTGCCCTACTGGTCCTTCTACCTGGCATAACGGCGGCAACGACCGTTCGCCGCACGCGCGGGCTCTGGTAGCATCCACCAAATGCCCGACTCCTACGCCACCGACGCGGCCTATTACGATCTCATCCATGATAACTTCGACGGCGACGTCGGCCTCTGGCAGTCGTTCGCGGCGAGGACCGACCGGCCGGTCCTGGAAGTTGGTACCGGGACAGGCCGGATCGCAGTGCAGCTCGCCGGGGCCGGGCACACGGTCGTCGGGATTGATCCGTCACCAGCGATGCTCGAGCGTGGGCGCCAGCGTGCCGACGAACTGGCGATCGATGTCACGTTCATCGAAGGGAAAGTCACTGAGCTGACCCTCGGCGCGGGGTACTACGGGCTCGTCATCGTGCCGGCCGACGTGTTCCTTTACTGCGCCGACCGGGAGGAGCAGGTCGCAACGCTGAGAGCCCTGGGTGAGTGTCTTCACGATAGCGGCGTCCTCGCGCTGGACCTCCCGGGTCCGGCGCTCTGGCTCGATCCTGCCTCGAACGGCCAGCCGCAGCTTGTCTATTCGGGGACGACCCCGGAGGGCGAGCCGTTCGATGTCTGGCACTTGCACGAGGACGACCTCGCTGAACAGCTCCGCATCCTCCGCGTGACCTATGAACGGACCGGCAGTGATGGTCTGGTGCGGCGCTCCCAGAGCGAGCACCACCTCCGCTACGTCTACCCCAACGAGTGCCGCTACCTGCTGGAACAGGCTGGGCTGGTTCAGCTCGACATCTACGGGGACTATGACCTTGGCCCGCTGACGAACGACAGCGAGCGCATGATCGTGATCGCCGGGAGGTCCGGAGAATGACGGTGCGCGTCGTCGTTGATGCCATGGGCGGTGACAACGCCCCTCAAGAAGTTGTTGCCGGGGCGTTGATGGCGATGGGCGGGCTCGGTATTGAAGTGATACTGGTCGGCCAGAAGGAAGTCATCCAACGCGAGTTGGAAGGCACCACCGAGATTCAAGGCCTGAAGATCGTTGACGCGCGTGACGTCATTGACATGGACGAGCATCCGACGGAGTCGGTGCGGACCAAGCCGGATGCCTCGATCAATGTCGGCCTGCGGATGGTGAAAGAGGGCCAGGCGGACGCGTTCGTGACGGCCGGTAACACGGGGGCCACTATGGCGGCGGCCCTGCTGACCCTCGGGCGGGTGAAGGGCATCGGCCGCCCGGCACTGGCGATTCTGTTTCCTTCGGCAGACGAGAAAGTCACGATGATGCTGGATGTCGGCGCTAATGCCGACTGCCGGCCTATCCAACTCCAGCAGTTCGCATATATGGGCGCCGCCTACATGGAGCGGATGTTCGGGATCCACCGCCCGTCGGTGGGACTGCTTTCGATTGGCGAAGAAGACACGAAGGGCAGCCAGACGGTCATCGAGGTGAATCAGGCGCTGCGAGCCAGCCGCCTGAATTTCATCGGCAACGTGGAAGGCAAAGACCTGACGCTCGGGTCAGCTGATGTGGTAGTGATGGATGGGTTCACCGGTAATGTCGTAATCAAGCTCGCCGAGGGCATGGCCCAGCTCATGTTCGACGAATTGCGGAAAGCCGTGGAACTCACTCCGTGGAACCGGGCGGCCGGGCTTGTCCTGATGAGTGAGTTGCGCAAGGTGAAGCGGAGGCTCGACTACAGCGAATACGGCGGCGCGCAGCTACTCGGCGTCGAAGGCGTCACCGTCATCGGCCATGGGCGCTCCAACGCCCGCGCCGTATTCAGCGCAATCCGCGCCGCTCGGGATGGGGTGAACAACGGCATTCTCGACGTCATCCGCGAGGTAGCAATCGAGATCCCTGCGCGGCGCGGGAACTCCGCACCACCGGGCGACGACGAAGATTAGCGACAGCGCCTACTTCTTTTCCAGGTCATCCAGCCGCCTGTAGATCGGGTACTCAATCTGTGTGTGCTGAAGGACCGATGCCGCGATCATGCCGACAGCGGCTACTACTCCACCAATGACGCAGAGAGCCCCGGTGCCGTTGGCCGCACCTATCCCCAGGAGGATCGCTCCGGTCCCGGCAGTAACCGGGCCGGGCAATCCGGCGGCATGGCCTTCCTCGGCCCGGTTGATCCTGGCAAGCAGTCCTGCGGTCATTAGTCAGCTCCTTCTCTTCGTAGTACGCATCTGGTACGCATCATCCGGCGTTTCCGATTGCGCAGCGATCGCACTGGTTGCGCATCCTAGCTATTCTCAGCCTTTTCGGCACAAATTTATTCGCGTTGTTCTAACCGATCGCTATACTGCGCCGCATGTCGAGAGACCGCTTCACCGCATGGCCAGAAGAGTACGCGACCAAGCTCGTCGATCCGTCGGAGGCGGTTAGACTTGTGCGCCCGGGCGATCGCGTGGTGGTACCGATCGGTTCCCTGGCGCCGGCATTGTGCGAAGCGCTGTTCGCGCGGCGTGACGAGCTCCACGACGTCGAGGTGGTGTTTTGCGCTCCCTTCGTCGACCCGGGATGGTTCGAACCCGGGCATCCGGCGTTTCACACAGTGGTCGAGATCTTCAACACGGCGATTGCACGGCAGTCGATGGTGGAGCATCGGACCGACTTCATCAGCGTGCCCTTCAGCCGCCGATTCAAGGCGCTCGACGAGCCCGGACGGGATCCCTGGGATGTCGATGTCGCGCTGATCTCCGTGTCACCGCCCGATCGTTTCGGGTTTTGCAGCTACGGACTCAGCATGTGGAACAAGGCTGGCTATGCCAGGCGGGCGCGGGTAGTCCTGGCGGAGGTCTTCAGCGGCTACCCGCGAACCGGCGGCGCGAACCAGATTCATGTATCAGACATCGACGCCTTCGTGGAAGGCGGCGATTTCACGCCCCGCATACCGCTTGCGGGCCGCCAGCGAGAAGTGCGCATGCCCGTCGAGATTGCAGCTCACGTTAACGAGCTGGTTCGAGACGGCGATACCGTGCAGGTTGGCACGGGCGCGACCACTGCCATGCTGGTCCATGCCGGCGTCTTCAGCGGGAAGGAGGACCTGGGCGTCCACTCCGAAATCACCGTCGGTGGGATGAACGCCCTGGTCCAGCAAGGGGTCTTCACCGGGGCGCGAAAGACGCTCCACAAAGGCAAGTTTGTCGCAACGGCGATCGCGGCGACGACCCCTGAGGAGATCGAGTTCGTGCACGAGAACCCGGTGTATGAGGTCTATGACGTCGAGTACACGAACGACATCGGCGTCATCGCTGCAAATGACAACATGGTCGCGATCAACAACGCGATGAACGTGGACCTCCTCGGCCAGGTCGCATCCGAATCGATTGGGGCCGAAATGTGGAGCGGGCCTGGCGGCCAGTTGGAGTTCGTGATCGGTTCCATGCTGTCACGCGGCGGCAGGAGTATCACTGTCCTCCCAGCCGCCTCCCGGGACGGAGCGATTAGCCGGATTGTGACTCAGCTCCCGGCCGGGACGGTGGTGACGGTGCCGCGCCAGTTCACCGACTACGTCGTGACGGAGTTCGGAATCGCGAAGTTATACGGCAAAAGCGACCGGGAACGCGCAGAGGAACTGATAAGCGTGGCTCATCCCGATCATCGCGCTGAGTTGCGTCGCCAGGCCGGGAAACTCGTCAGCTCCTGATCAAGCGCGCACGCCGGTGTTCGAGCGCATCAAGGCTCACCTCGCCGGGCGGCGAGGCCGGGCGGATCGCCCCTCGACGGATGCGGTCCAGCGCCTGATCGACCAGCGCCAGGGCGCCCGGCCTGTCGTTCAGGCGGTGCTCCAGCAGCTTTGCGAGCTCGACGTATGGTGCAAGGCGCCGGTTCCTGGGTTCGGCGATGAGAGCCGACCACCACCGCGCGGATTCTTCGTAGTGTCCGAGCCTGCGGGACGAGCGCGCTGCCCGCTCCATCGCTTCGAGTTGTTCGGTTCCTGGCAGCCCGGCGGCCAGGGCCGTTTCGCAGTGCGTGATCGCCGCTTTGAGGTCTCCTGCATATTCGGCGGCGCGCCCGGCCTGGAACGGGTATTCGCCGCCGTCACAGACTGCTCCCAGGTGGGCCGCCAGGGCGACCAGCGAGAGCACGTCCCATGCGTTGTGGCGGAGCACGGGAGCGATCCACGTCGGATCGCCAGAACGCTGGAAGCGAAAGTATCGCTCGGGTACCTCCGCCGAAGGGCAGTCGTCCTCGCGTTCGAAGCCCAGGAGTTCGGCCTCCATGCGGGGGAGACGATACGAATCAAAACTGCCCTTGAAGAGGCGCCGGTTTGGATGGAGCAGGTCCAGGTGGGGAAGCTCGCGGAACGTGGGCCTTACACGGGCGAGGATGTAGCGCGATTCGAGCATCGGCAGGTCGAATGATTTCCCGTTGTAGCTCACCAGCGCCGCGGCTGCCGCGAGATCTTCCGCGAGGCCACCCAACAGGCCGCCTTCGTACTGGGGCGATGGGAGAAGATACTGACGCAGCTTCAGGACAGACCCGTCAAAGCGGGCGACTCCCGCGAGGAAAACCATCGAGCCGGCGCCGCCGAGGCCGGTGGTTTCTGTATCGATGTACAGCAGATCGCGAGGATTACATGTGGCCAGGCGGGCGTCGCGACACTGGCCGGCGAGCTGTTCCGTGTTCAGCGAAAGCGCACGGTGGAGCGGGACTCGGCCGTGTTCATGGCCTGCCTCGTAAACGCTCTCGATGACGTACCCCGGGCCGTTCGCCGACTGGAACCAGTGACCGCCGAGGCTCGCCAGGCCCGACAGCTCGGTGACGCTTTCACCAAGGGCGCCGGGAACGGTGCGGGAGGGCTGGTTGAGCGCGGTTCGCAGGCGAAGGCGCAGGGTTTCCGATGCCCGCAATGGAGAAGCGGGGTCTTCTTCCCGCGGCTGTTTGTTGGGAGAGGCAGCCCCGAACATTTGTGCTGAGTTTCCGACCTGGTGCGCGTAATGTCCAGCTGGATGCAACGTGGAGCCAGACCGGTAGCAACAGTAATTTCACGCGGTCTGGCTGCGAGTAATAACTCTTGCCCCGGCCGCGCTGGCATTCTAGCGTCTGAGTGCCGCCCCTTTCGCGGCAGCGAGGCCAGAGTTGCCCAAAGAGCCACCGCTCGCGCGGCCCGACGGCGGTGGGGAGATCGATCCAGGTCCCGGCGGTGTCTTCAGGTGGGGCCTGTTCGGTTGTTTCGGACTGCTCGCTGCAATCGGCGTTGTGATCGTCATCGTGAGCCTGGTCATCGCGATGAACCGGTAACTCGCCCGCATCGCGGCAGCCGGCCTCAGTGCAACTCGAGAAGCTCGGTCTCGGCCGCCTCGGTCGAGGCGGGCGCGGCGGCCGGGCGGAAGCGCAGGCGGATGCGTGCAACGGCGGACGTCAACTCAGGCACCTGGAGGTAGTGGGCAATCCCCGCGTAAATCGCACCTCCCGCGAGCGCCCCGGCAACGGCGACTACTCCGTTCTGGAAAGGTGTGTCGGTCTTGACGAGCAAGAGTGACACGGCAAGGAACAGTGCCATCACCGATCCGCAGATCGCGAACACTGCAATCGCGTGCAGGTCGGCAAGCATCCCGGCTCCAGTCCTACGGATGTAGGCGATATAGAGCGCGATCCACTCAATCCACGACGAGGTGGAGACGGCGAAAGCCAGGCCACGGTGCTCGTAGGGGCCCCAGAGCATCGCGCTGAGGACGAAGTTCACCCCAACCGCAACCACGGCGAGGGTGACTGGCGTCCGCGTGTCGCCCATCGCGTAGAACCCGCGACTGTGAATCTCGATCCCTGCCTGGGGGACGATCCCGAGGCAATACAGTCCGAGGGCTGTGGCGGTCACAGTCGCATCGGCCCCGGTGAACTGGCCTCTTTGCAGGAGAAGCACGGTCACGGGTCCGCGCAGAAGGACAAGCCCCAGTGCCGCGGGAATCGTGAGGAACATGATGATCCGCAACACCTGCGAGACCGTCGACACGAGTGCCTCGCCGTCTTCGGCGGCCGCGTGCTCAGCAAGCCGGGGGAAGACCGCGGTCGAAAGCGCCATGCCGAAAAGGGCAAGGGGGAGCCCGGCCAGCAGCCACGCGTACGTGAGGTTCGAGATTGCCGATGCGCCGATTCTCGAAGCGAAGTAGGTCGTCACAAGGAAGTTCACCTGGGCTGCGGCGAGGCCGACCACTCGCGGGCCCATGAGCCTGGCCACTTCGTGGACATGCGACTCGCGCCAGTCGAACGTCGGGCGCCAGCGCATCCCCTCGCGGACCAGTCCCGGTACCTGGATGCAGAGATGGAGCCCAGCTCCGGCGATGACGCCGACGGCGAGCCCATCTACCCCCAGGGGCCCGGAGAGCACGATCGCACCGAAGATGATCGCCAGGTTGTAGAACATCGGCGCGAGCGCAGGCAGCATGAACCGCTGCCGGGCGTTGAGGATGCCGGTGACCATCCCGCTCATGGCGAATAGCAGTGGCGAGAGGAGCATCAGGCGGGTCAGGGAGACGGCTTTCGCGGTCAGCTCATCGTGGCGGCCGATGTCCTTGCCCAGCCCTGGCGCCAGCAAAGGTACGAGTAGTGGCGCGAGCACAAAGGCCACGACGCAGAGGGCGGCCGTGGCTGCAGTGATCAGATTGAGGACGTTGCTAGCAAGTCCCCATGCTTCATCCTCGCTTTCGCGCCGGTAGAGGCGGGCGAATACAGGGATGAAGGCGCTCCCAAGAGTGGCGCCGGCCAGCACCTGGAAGATGAGATCGGGGACGCGAAAGGCCACCCAGTAGGCGTCGAGCTCCGGGCTCGCGCCGAAGGCGCTCGCGATCGCCATCGTGCGAACGACGCCGAGCAGTCGCGAACCAAAGAAACCGAACGCGACGATCGCCGCTGCGACGACAAGGCCGCCGGTACCGGCCGGAGCGTTCGCCCCGGCGGAGCGTGGTTCAGCCATGGGCGTAATGCTAGTCCGTCGGAGCCTTGGGAGCCCGAAACGTCGCCCCTGGCCCGGGGAGTCCGGATGTCCGGGTGCTGGCGAATCGATTTGGGCGAATAACCCTGCTGGTAGAAGCCTGGTCGCGCCAGGCGACGAAGACAGCTTTATGATTCCTCCACGCGCCGGGGTCCCGCGGAGACTCCGGCGGGCTGGAGGACGAACCAAATGGAGTTCTGTCGCTACGAGAAACGCGGTCGCGTTGCCTACGTGACCATCACACGTCCAGAAGTGCTGAACGCGCTGCACGCTTACGGGAACGCCGAACTCAGCCAGGTCTGGGACGACTTTGCGGCTGACGATGACCTCTGGGTGGCGGTGGTAACGGGTGAGGGCACTCGGGCCTTCAGCGCGGGCAACGACCTGAAGTTCAACGCAGAATACGACGCCACTCCTGTCGACAAGCGCCCCACCCTTCCCCGTGCGAAAGGCTTCGGCGGCATGACCAGCCGTTTCGACCTGTTCAAGCCGGTCATCGCGCGAGTCAACGGCTTCGCGCTGGGCGGAGGATTTGAACTCGCGCTGGCCTGCGACATCATCATTGCCGCAGATCACGCCGAACTGGGCTTGCCTGAGCCTCACGTCGGGCTAATCGCCGGGGCGATGGGTGTGCATCGCCTGCCAAGGCAGGCCCCGCTGAAGGCGGCGATGGGATACATGCTCACCGGGCGCCGCATGCCGGCGAAACGGGCCTTCGAGCTTGGCCTGGTCAGCGAAGTGGTCCCCCTGGCCGCTCTCGATGCAACGGTTGATGCGTACGTGAAGGACATCCTCAGCTGCGCCCCCCTCTCGATCCGTTCCACGAAGGAGGCTGCGATGAGCGGCCTGGAGATGCCACTGCAGCAAGCCGCCGTTGCCCGGTTCGAGTGGGAGACCCGCCGGCGGGCGAGTCATGACGCCGTCGAGGGTCCCCTCGCCTTCGCCGAGAAGCGCGAGCCGAACTGGTCGGGGAGGTAACGGGTCGCCTTCGCTTGCCGACCTTTCGGCCGATCGGTAACGTGCAGTCACGATTCCGCAGGGCATCGGTCGATAGAGGGAGTGAGGATGGGGGAAAATTCGCTCGACCCGGCAGCGTTCCGGGAGGCAATGGCGCGCTTTGCGAGCGGCGTGACCGTAGTGACCACCCGTGACCCGGCACGCAAGCCCGTCGGCTTCACCGCCAGCGCCTTTGCGTCGCTGTCGCTGACGCCGCCGCTTGTCGCGGTATGCCTGGACCGCCGAGCCGACTCGTTTCCAGTCTTCCGTGATGCCTCCCACATGGCGATCAGCATGCTCGCGAAGGGCCAGGACGATGTCGCCCGACGCTTCGCGACTCGCGGAGCTGATAAGTTCGGGGGCGGTCCGACCATCGAGGGGGAGGTTACGAGCCTGCCCCTCGTCCCGGGTGCAATCGCGCAACTCGAGTGTCGAATGCACGCCCAGCTCGACGGTGGTGACCATCTCATCCTCGTCGGGGAGGTGCTCCGGGCGGTCAGCTTCGACGCTGAGCCCCTGGTCCACTTCCGCCGGAGCTATGGGCACTTCGTTCCCGGGTAACCCCGCGTACGGCGAGGGCGAGTGTAGTCCGGGCGGATCGGAGGTGGTGACCGCCAGCCGGGCAGGCCGAAGGGGGTGTGTTTAAGCACTGATGTCCTCGTTCCGGATGATGCTCAAATACCTGGATCGGTATCGCGGGCGCTACCTGTTGGGGCTCGGAGCACTCCTGACTGCCTCGTTCGTGGTAATGGTGCCTCCGCTGATCCTTCGCTACGCGATTGACGACATCCGGAACGCGGTGGCCGGCACGTATCACCTGTCGCTGTGGAGACTCGCCGCGTACGGCGGAATGATCCTCGCCCTGGCGCTCTTCGAAGGATTCCTTCGTTTCTCCGCTCGCCTGCTGGTGTCTGGTACCTCCCGGAGCCTTGAGTACGACCTCCGCAACGAGCTTGCGGCGCACCAGATGAAGATGGACCAGGGCTTCTTCCTGCGGTCGCAAACCGGAGACTTGATGGCGCGCTGCACAAATGACCTGCAGATGGTTCGCGATCTGTTGGGCCCGACGCTCATCGACCTGGCGCGCGTGCTCGCCATGCTCGTGATCGGCTTCTTCTTCCTGCTGGCGGTGAACACCCGGCTCGCGTTAATCGCCTACGCCTACTTTCCGATCGTCGCGGTCGTCATCGCCTCCTTCGGCACCGTCGTCGAAGAGCGCTATCGGCGAGTCCAGGAACAGTTCGGCATCCTCTCGACTCGCGTCCAGGAAAACATCTCCGGAATGCGCACGATCAAGGCATACGCACAGGAGGACGCTGAAACCGCGACCTTCGCTCGCGAGAACCGCGAGATGATGCGGCGATCCATGGGTTGGGCCTATTTCACCGGCGCTCTACAGCCGCTGATGGCGGTAGCCACTGGTGCCTCAACCATCCTGGTGCTCTGGTTTGGGGGCCACGACGTCGTGAATGGCTCGATCACGCTGGGACAGTTCGTCCAGTTCAACAGCTACCTTGTGATCCTCGCGAACCCCCTCATGTCGCTTGGCTGGACGGCCGTGACTGTCCAGCAGGGCACCGCTTCGTTCAAGCGCATTACCGAGGTTTTGAAGGCCGAGCCGCAAATCGTTGACCCGGCCGTTCCGGTTGAACTGGCGCACATCCGTGGCGACCTGGAATTCCGCGATGTGACGTTCGGCTACGGCGATGTCCCGGTGCTGAAGGACATCAACCTTTCGATCAAAGCGGGTTCGACTGTCGCGCTCGTCGGCGGGACAGGAGCCGGCAAGACTACGCTCGTGAACCTCATCGTCCGGCTCCACGATCCGTGGGAAGGACAGGTGACGATGGATGGCGTCGACCTCCGAGAGCTGACCCTCCGCCAACTTCGCGGGGCGGTCGGCTTCGTTCCGCAAGAAAGCTTCCTTTTCTCCGATTCATTGAGCGACAACATCACCTACGGGCGTCCCAATCCGACCGACGAAGAGATCGAGTATGCAATCACGACCTCACAACTCGTGAACGACCTGCCCCAGCTCACCCATGGACTCGGCACCGTCATTGGCGAACGAGGAGTGACGCTCTCCGGAGGCCAGAAGCAGAGAGCAGCCCTCGCACGGGCGGTCATCAAGGACCCGCCGGTGCTGATACTTGACGATGCGCTCTCGCACGTTGACACCCACACGGAAGAAGAGATCCTCCGACGGCTTCGTCTCTTCATGGAAGACCGGACGACGATCATCGTTGCGCACCGGACATCCAGTGTGGCGTCGGCTGATGTCATCGTGGCACTCGAGGACGGGCGAATCGCCGAAAGCGGTACCCACGCGGAGCTGATCGAACGGGACGGCGTGTACGCCCGCTTCTACCGGCGACAGCAGCTGGTCGAGCAGCTCGAACATGACACACTTCCCGGGGTCCAGCCCGTATGACCATGGACTACGTCGACGACGATGTCATCGGGAAGGCGTATGACTCGCGCGTCGCACGTCGCCTGAGCGCCTATCTGCGACCCTATGCGGGCTTCATCTCGCTTGGCCTCATTCTCCTTCTCCTCGTGGCCGGGCTCGATGTGATCGGTCCACTGATCCTCAAGACCGCCATCGATGAGTTGAGTGGTGGCAAGACGAATCGGCTGGGCTTCCTGTCTGCGCTGTACCTCGGTTCGCTTGTGACGTCATTCGGGATGCGGTACGTGCAGGCACTGGTCATGAACTACGTGGGCCAGCGAGTGATGATGGACCTTCGTATGCAGCTCTTCTCGCACCTGCAGCGGATGGCAATTGCATTCTTCGATCGAAACCCGGTGGGCCGCCTCGTGACCCGGTTGACCAACGACATCTCGACGCTTGAGCAGGTCATCTCCCAGGGGGTGGTCCAAATCCTGGCCAGCCTGCTCACCGTCGGGGCCA
>Ga0153916_10003754_pt1 | contig 11363 bp, 5 predicted proteins | sample Opewatmetagenome_FD_109642 | JGI IMG/M metagenome (GOLD analysis project Ga0153916, IMG submission 109642) | Freshwater wetland microbial communities from Ohio, USA - Open water 3 Core 3 Depth 4 metaG | ecosystem: Environmental > Aquatic > Freshwater > Wetlands | place: USA: Ohio, Lake Erie, Old...
CTCGAACGTCGCGCGTCCGCCGTCCAGGGGCTCGCGCCCCTGGCTATTCACTGACGCCGCTTGCGCGGCTAGGTTGGTTTCCCCCATGCCCCTCTCTCCTGGAATCACGAAACGTGATTTAGAGAGCAGCATTTCCTGACTCGCCAGAACGGCCCTAAGCGAGGCCGATTCGCGGCGGAAGCCCGCCGGATCGTTGGACCGAAACGCGCCGACCAGACGCGCCGCATGAAGGTTGAACCGGTCGCTGAGGAACTGCCTCGCGATGTACGAAGGTTGTGGGGTTGCTGCCGGGTCGGAACGATCCCCGGCGAGTGGCTCATGAACAACCCGGTAGCTTGCCAACGGCGGTCCCGGCCGGTTCTTGCAGGGGCCATCTGCTCCAAGTAGACTGTCGCCAAGGGCAACGTCTACTACATTCCCATTCCAACCCGGATAAGGGAGCAAGCCGTGCGCGACAGCCTTAAGCGGATGGCAATCCTGATCGTGTGGGCGGTTCTCGTCGCCACAGGCTTCGCCGCGCCTGCGGAGGATGTGAATGAACCGCTCAAGGCAACGCTCCGCAAACAGGTGGGCGACGGCTGCCAGATCCGCGAAACCAACCACTGGCTGATCGCCCACAGTGCCGACCCGAGATGGGTCGATGCCGCGGCCAAGATGCTCGAACGCACGCACGACCTCTTCTTCGAGCAATTCAAGAAAGCCGGTTTCGAGCCCCAGCCGGTCGAGCGGAGACTCGTTTGCGTTCTGCTCGGCAAGCAAGAGGAGTTTGTGCAATACCTGGAGCGCGTGCAGGACTCGGTCGGCCAGTCCTCTCCCGCCAAACAGCCGCGATCGGAGCCCGGCAAAGCGAAGCGTCGGGTGGGTCTCGGCAGTTACAGCGAGCGCACCAATCGTATCCAGATGTGCGACATCGGCGCGATTCTTCCCCAGCCGAACCGGACGCGCGACACGGCCCGGTTGGAGTTGGAGAACGTCGCCCGCCTTGCCCACGAAGCGGCCCATCAATTGTCGTTTAACACCGGCATTTTGAAGCGACGCATTGGTTACCCGATGTGGCTGGGAGAAGGGCTGGCCGCAAACTTCGAATTCTCCGACGCGGAGAAGCCTTTCGGCCCCTTAACCACCAACTTGTCACCGCGTGCTGCCCGCCTGAAACAACTCTGGGCCGACGGCAAGGTCGTGCCGCTGAAACAGATGGTCACCATGTCACCTTACGAAGCGCACCAGCCGGAGAACAAGGGGCCGACTTACGTGCAGGGTTGGGGTCTGTTCCGGTTTTTGTTCACCGAGCGTCCCCAGCAGATGAAGCAATACCTAGCGGCGTTAGCGGACCGCCCTCGCGGCCCGGTGCGCCGCAGTGAGGTGCTCGCCACCTTTGAGGCGGCTTTCGGTCCGATCGATGAACTCGATCATGGTTGGGAGCAGTTCTTGAAACGCCTCGGCTCAGGCGAATCCAAAGGCTAGAGGGGGTGATCTCATTGGCCTTTCCTCGATCTCGGTAACGGTTGGGTTGATGACGCAATTCCGGTCCGAATCTGGACGGTTTCGCCCGCCGTGTCCCGGGCGACGGGTTTCTGGAGTTCTCCCGGGCGCGCCGGAAAACGCGTGCCGGATTTGTCAGATCGGGGTGGCTACAGCCTCATCCGGCACGGCAGCCCGACCGGGAACCACGGCCAGGACGCACCCCCCTGGGGAGTCTTTCACGCAGGGTCCTTTTGTGAGACTCCGAAAGAGCGGCTGGCTTCATGTGATTGGAGCGCCCACAACCGGCGGATTGTTGTGGAGGTATGTTTCCCCGTCACCGCTGTTGTCTCCAAGGCTCTGTTGTTTCCTGCCGGCCTGGGCGGAGCGGTTTACACTTTCATCTCGAGCGGGCCCCAGCCCTTGCGCGGTTCACGCCAGGCCAGGTCATTGACGGCCGGGTCGTTGGTGATCTGGCCCTGCTCGTTGAGTTCGAGCTTCTTGCCGGCGCGAGCGCAGAGGTTGCCCAGTTGGATGTTGGCCGTCATCGGGCCCGAGTAGCCGAAGTTGGACTGGCTGAACTCGCGGGGCTTTTCCCCCATGCAGGCCTGGATGAACTCCTTGTGGTGGCCCGGCGAGCGCTCCAACAGCCGCTTGGGCCTCCCGAACGCCTTCATCTTCGACTCGGGGATCAGCCGCGGGCTGTCCCAGTAGTCGCCTTCGACGAGCATTGTGCCCTTGGTGCTGACGATCAGGTTGCCGGTGCGCGGCAGCTTGCGGCCGTCGATCTTGAGCTCCTCGGGCGTGGGAGGCATGTTGTCCTTGCCGTCCGAGAGTTTGCCCTCGTACCAGTACGTGGTGAAGCCGGGGCGGCCGGCCTTGGGACGGAAGGTCATCTTGATGGTCATGCCGGCAGGGAACTGGTCCTTGACCGGGGCGGTCATGAAGACCGGCTCGGCGGTGGCCGCGTAGCCCGGCTCCATGATCGCATAGATGCCGTCGGTGGTATGGCAGGCCATGTCGCCGAGGGCGCCGGAGCCGAAGTCGACGAACCCGCGCCACTTGAAGGGATGATAGACATCATTGACGTAGGGACGCATCGGGGCCGCGCCGATCCACGCATCCCAGTTCAGCGAGTCCGGCACGGGGTCGTTTCCGGTGGGCCGGTCGCCGCCCTGCGGCCAGATCGGGCGGTTGGTCCAGGTGTGGAACTCCAGCACGTCGCCGACTGCGCCGCCTTTGATGAACTCGTAGGCGAGGCGCCACCCGTTCCCGGCGTGGCCCTGGTTGCCCATCTGCGTGACGACCTTGGGATTCTTGGCGTATGCCGCCGCCAGCAACTGCGCTTCCCGCACGGACCACGTCAAGGGCTTCTCGGTATAGCAACTGATTCCCAGGGAGACGGCCGTCATCGAGGGGGCAAAATGGCTGTGGTCCGGCGTGGCGACGAAGACCACGTTCAGATCCTTGGCGTGTTGATCGAACATCTTGCGCCAGTCGGCGTAACCCGCGGCCCGCTCCCATCCTTTCTTGCCCAACACGCCGTTCCATCGCGTCTTGTCGGTCTCGGAAAAACAGATGCAATTGAGCCCCATCCCGTGGGCTTGACCGGTGTGCGAACCGGCCTGGCCGCCGGCGGCGACGAAGCCGACGTTCAGCTTCTCGTTGACCGACTGGGCGCGGGCCAGTCGTGGCACGGCCCACGACAGAGTCGCGCCGGCAACTCCGACCTGAGCGATGAACTGACGACGGGTGGCACGGTGAGTCATGATCGTGATCTCCAGTCTGTTGGGCTCTTGGGCGGGAAGATACGCGCACGGCAAGGTGTCCTCCCTCGACGTGCAAACCGGAACATGCTCCGCGAAACGGCGTCCAGGATGTCTGCGCGACGTTCACGAGATCCAGATTCCGCGCTGTCAGCACGAGGGAGACGATCGGAACGATAACTTACGGCTTTTCGGCCGCCCAGTCTAGGGTCTGCCTCTCGATTCCGTTGGAGCCGACCGTGTGAGCGTTTCGCCGGATCCGGTCTACGGTCACAACCTGGCCATGCCGCAGTCTGAAGGCCCAAACCGCCGCCATCGTCGCCAGTTACTACGCGGCCGCGTCCAGACCGCCGGTGCCGTGGGCCGGCAGTGGAGTCCGGCGTTCTCAGCCCCCCGGCGGGGGCTGTGCCACGATACCAGCCGCGTGCCCCGAAATTGGCCGGGCTGATGATGCATTCCCGGCCCAAGTCTAGCCGGTTCCGCCCGGAGCGTCCCAAGTGACGGGTATTTGACGCGCTCCGACGTGCGTCAGAAGAGGTGTGCCGGATTGCTCAGATCGGGGTGGCTACAGCCTGATCCGGCACGGCAGCCCGACCGGGAACCACGGCCAGGACGCACCCCCCTGGGGAGTGTTTCACACAGGGTCCTTTTTCGACGCGTCTCGCAATACGTATGAGTAGATGGCATGCCGGCCCTACGCTGGAGCGGTTAATCGGCGGCGTGCAGCGCGGCCAGCGGAGCCAGCAGCAGGGCGGCAAGAAGGAGGAACGGAGTCCGTTTCACGGGCGTTCCTTGGCGGTGGGTTGTCTTTTGCTTTCGAGACGGTTACCGCTGGGCCGTGTGAAGCAGGCCGTCTTCGAGAGCCACGGCACTGATGTTGGCGCTCCCGCCGGTTTTCACCGTGTAGCCGAGTTGCCGCAGGCCGCGCGTCTCGGTCGCGGGCCAGGCTTTCTCGAATGACAGCGCTCGATCCCCCTCGGTGTGCAGGCGGGGCGCGGCGATCGAGGCGGCAATCGGTTTGCCGAGCACGACGAATTGCGTCAGCACTTCCAGCAGCGCGTTGGGGATCTTCCGCCCGCCTGTTCCACCGATGGCGAGCACGGCTGTCCCGTCGCGCGTGACGACCGTGGGGACCATGTTGTGCAGCGGTCGCTTGCCGGGGCCGGGTGCGTTGGGGTGCCCGGGGTTCGGGTCGAAACGGGACATACCGTGGCCGAGCGTGAGGCCGAGGCCCTCCACGGTGACACATGCGCCGAAAGCCCCGCCGTGGGTGAGCGTGACTGCGACGAAATTCCCCTGCTGGTCCGCCGCGCTCAGGTTGACGGTGCCGGCGTGGGGGTTGGGCGTGACGCCGTGCGCGAGGAACTTGCCTGCCTTCACCGCCGCCGTGATCTTGTTCGCCGACTCGCGGGCGTAGTCCTCCGAGAGCAATCGGATGACAGGCACCTTCGAGAAATCCGGATCCCCGAGCAGCGTGAGCCGGTCGCGCCACGCGAGGCGCATCGCTTCAATACGGGCCTGAGTTCGCGGGAGGCTGTCAGGCATCTTTTCCCAGTTCATCGCCTGCATCGTGCGAAGCATCTGCAACACGCTCAATCCGCCGGCCGTCAGAGGCGCGGTGTGGATCGTGAACCCGCCCCATCTCATCGTCACCGCTTCGACCAGCCTCGCCCGGTAGGCAGCCATGTCCTTCACGGTCACCAGCCCGCCGTTCTTCTGAAAGCCGTCGGCGATCCGCTGCGCGATGTCGCCTCGGTAGAAGGACTCGACCGAATTGGCCTTGGCCAGTGTGGTAAGCATCTCGGCCAGTTCGGGATTCTTGAACACCTCGCCTGGCGGCAAGGGCCTGCCGTTCGGGAAAAAGAGCTTTCGCGAGCCGGCATCTTGTTGAAACGCTCTCTTGCCGCGAACCAGAGCCGCGAGATTCTTGGGCCATGGAAAACCATCGCGTGCCACGGCGATGGCGGGTTGAAGCAATTCGCCCAAGCGACGCGTGCCGAACCGGTCCAACGCAAGTTGAAGGCCGGCGAGAACACCGGGCACGCCGGCGGAAAGCCAGCCGGCGTGGTTGACTCCGCCGGGCACTTTTCCATCGGGTCCGGGCTGGAAGGCATCGGCGCGCATGGCAGCGGGCGCGGCGGAGTTGCCGTCCACTGCGACGATCCGCTTGCCGCCATCCAGCGCAAGGAGCGCGCACATGCCGTATCCACCAATACCGGTTTGATGCGGCGCTGCGACGGCCGCTGCCAGCGCCGCAGCGACGACGGCATCAATGGCGTTACCGCCGTCGGCCAGAACCTTCATGCCGACCTTCCGACCAGTCGTCTCGCCCACGACATACCCGAGTTTGCCAGCGGCGGTTTCGTCGGCCAGGAGCAACTGAGGGGCGCAAACAGACCCCGCCACGGCAGCGCCGGTGAGTCTCAGAAGTTCGCGGCGGGAGAGGAGCATTGGTTTCATGACATGGTCTTTCAGCGTCTTCATTTCAGCGGGAGCCTTTCGTTTCGCCGGGATCGGCCGCCAGTAGACCAAGTCCTAGAATCATCGTCGTTCTCAGCACGTGCATGGGCGAGTCTCCGGGGGTTTCCGTTTCACGAGAGCTCGCGCCGGCCTGCTCGACCCCTCTGTGCGCTGATCCACCTATTCTCGGTGCCCTCCACGGTGGCTGTCCCTGTTGACAATCTCGTTTCCGTTGTCAGTCAAGAACTTGCGACGTTTGCTGTCCTGGGGGGCTCCGGCATGTGAGACAAGCGAACCTGACAGAAGCGTTCGGCCGGACTTTATTGCTTCAGGCCCTTCGGTCTTTCCGATATCGTTGGCTTGACCGGCACAGCGGCGGGAGCCGGACCGGCCAGGCGCCGCTCGAGTGCCAGGGCCGTGGCGACGATCATCTCCTCGATCGGCGTCTTCCAACCATCGGCTTCGTAGCCTCCCTCTTCCAGGACCCGGTTGCTGGGGATGTAGCCGAAGTAGCCGTTACAGTATCCGGCCACCCAAACCATGGCCGGCGGCCTGGCCAGTTGGCGCTTCAGCCGCAACGAATAGTCCACCACCACCTCGCTGGCCAGGGCCACCACCGTGACGTCGGAACCCAGGCGGATCACTTGGACGGGATACTCTAACGGCGGCCGCTCCGGGCTCTTCACGAGGCGGACCTTCTCCATGGCACAGCCCAACGGACCGCGCACGGGGCGCGGGTCAGCAAACAGGGCGGCCTCGACCGCCGTGGCCAGCGCGCGGCCGTGCTGTTGGGCCAGCTCCAGCGTCCGGCGGGGATAGGGATTCTGATCGGCGCCGCAGCCGGCAACGAACAGGGCCGTCACGCCCGGGCGATCCTCCTGGAGATACTGCTGGGCGTAGCCGGCGTAGTCGCCGCAGAACTCGTAGAAGCCCAGCGTCGTGTTGTGGCAGGCGTAGCCGAACAACAGGGCGCGGGTCCGGCCGGCGGCGTCGGCCACGGACAGCACCGGAACGTCGTGATCGACCGGCCCGTCCGGGTTTGGGGCCTTGGCGGCGTTGACGTCCTCCTTGGGGAGCTGATAGTTGCGGCGGCGATTCATGGCAAAGCCGGCCCGCGCGTGCCCGTAGGAAAGCTCGGCCGGGGCTAGGCCCTTCAGGGCCTCGCCGACGATCCGGACCAGGGTCTCCTCGAGGAACTTGTGGTACATGCGGGCCTCGTTTTCAGACCCCTTGTGCTCCCGGTACTCCGGGCCGCAGTGCGTGTGCGACGCGGCCAGCAGCAGCCGTTGCGGCGCCAGGTTGTACTTCTCGGCGACCTGCTTCTCGATGCTGTCGCGCAAGGTCGTCAGCACCCCGATCAGGTCCAGCGTGACGATGGCCACGCGGCTCCCCGACTTGTCTTCCAACACGAGGGCCTTGGCGAAGAGGTCCTGGGTGACCCCTTCGGACGGTTTCTTGCGGGCGGCGTACCCGGACATCCGCATGGGGCGCGGCGGCGTGATCTTGGCCGTCGCCAGGCCCGCCTTCCACGTCAATTCGCGGGGCGGCTGGGCCTTGGAGGGAACCTTGGGCGGGTCGGTCCGGTAGAGGCTGCCCGGGCTGAGCCGCTCGGCATAGGACATCATCGCAAAGGCGCCCAGTTGGAACAGCTTGGACGGGCCGCCCTCCAGGGCCTTGCCGGCGTGCGCCAGGTCCTTGTCGGCGGCGGAAGCGATGGCCGCCCCTTGGGGCAGGAATCGCGACCAGACGTACAGGTGAAACGGCAGGCCGCCCAGCTTGCTGCCCCATTGGCTGTCGTACGTCCAGGTGGACTTGGCATTGCGGCCGGGCTGATGCGCGGCCATCCAGCTCAACGCCCGCTGGAGTTCGCCTTGCGAGGCGGGCCACCGGATCGGGTCGCGCTGGAGATGCGGCATCCCGGCGGAATACGCCTCGAAGACGTACATCAGCACGGCGGGGGCGGCCTCCTGGTAGTCAATGTGCTCGGCGTTCTCGAACCGCTGCCGGTTCAACCAGTCGATGGCCCTTAGGCCCACCTTCAGGTAGGCTGGGTCGCCTGTCTGATCGTGCAGCACGAAGGCCAGCGAGCCGAAAATCCCCGTGGAGCACCACCACTCGCCGTCGAACCGCGACCACAGACCGTCGGTAATCCCCCCGCAAGGCATCACGTACTTATCCATGACCAACCGGGCGTAGGTCGTGACCGAGTCCAGCAGGCGGGCCTTTTCGCGGGCGTCCGGGCAGCGGACGGCCGTCGCCAGCACGGCCAAGGCGATGCTTGAGCTGTCGCCCACGTACCACTCCCCCTTGGGCTCGCCGGGCTTGCGCCCGTAGTTCATGTAGTAGGCACCCTGAGGCGTCATGCGGGCCTGGTGTTCGACCATCCGCGCGGACCAGCGGCGGCAGACGTCGAGGTACTGCCTCTTGCCGCTCATGTCATAGGCCACGCCCAAGGCGCGAATGGCATACGAATCCTGGTAGAAGGGGACGCGGCGACCGGTGTCGTCGAGAACCGGAACCACAGCATCGCAGAGCTTGAGAAACTGCTCACGCAGGGCCGGCGCCTGCGGCTCCGCCGTCAGCACGATCGGCGCGATCAAGACCAGTAAGGCGTGCACGGGAGGGCTCCCCTTTCGTCGGATCTGCTTTTCGAGACGATCTGCGAAACGCCACTAGCTTAACCTGGCGTCGGTCCCATCGTCCAGCAAGCAGGCCGGCTCTCCGAGGCATGGCGGACCGCGACAGCCATTGCGGGGAGCGCCGCGATATGGATCGGGGGGGCCGTCGCCACAGACGCATACCCCTCCGGGGCCATCGCGGGTGGTTGGCGATGCCGGCCGCGCGCCCCGGAATACGGTCCTTTCTTGACACGTCTCGGAATACGTATGGGTAGATGAGACTTCCTCCGCGATCGCGGTCGCCATACTCTACGACCGGACTTGGTGCGCGGTCGGGCTATCGCACGGAGACGACGGCGCGGCGGATCGACGAGGGGCCCGCATCGAGGCCGGTCGCCCGCTGGAGGGCTCGAACGTCATTCCGCCCGGCATCCGAGCCCTTTCCTTATCCCGTGGCAGCGTTCCTGCTGGGACCCGAAAGCGTGGAATCCAGGTTGCCGCCCGCGCCGCGCGTCGCGGCCGCGGGACCTCATCCGCCGGGCCGCGAGCCGCCGGGAAGGGCTCGGCGAAGGGGTCGGCCGCGTGCTGGAGGAAGAAAGTTTCCCGCACCGCGAGCTGAGCCTGGCTGCCGCGGGCTGGCGAACCGGCACGCCGATCACCTGCCACGTGGGCCTCGGCAGGGACGTCCTCCACGCCCATCCGAACTGCGACGCCGCCGCGCTGGGCCAGGCCAGCTACACGGATTTCCTCATCTTCGCCCGCGGGATTCAAGATCTCGAGGGGGGCGTGCTCCTGAGCATGGGCACGGCGGTGATGGGGCCCGAGGTGTACCTGAAGGCCCTCGCGATGGCCCGCAACGTCGCCCGGCAGCAGGGTTCCGCGATCCGCCGCTTCACGACCGCGGTCTTCGACCTGGCCGCGCTTCCCGAGGACTACCGGGAAGGCACGCCGCCAAAGGACCACCCGCTGTATTACTACCGTCCCTGGAAGACGATCCTTGTGCGCACGGTCGCCGACGGGGGCACGAGCTACTACTTCCGCGGCGACCACCAACGCACCATTCCCACGCTCTGGCACCAGTTGATCTCGGCCTTCGTCGGCGGCGCGCCATGTTGAGGAGAAGCTGCACCTCGCCGAATCGACCGAGTCGAAATCCGGCACGGCCACGGTGTCCACGTCCGGCGCGGCGAGGACCACCTGGCCGAACTTCACCTTGCCCCGCGTTTCTGCGCTGGCCGCGATCCGCTGTAGCGCCTTCCAGGGCGCGGGAGCGATCCCCGGCGCGGACGGCCGTTTCGAGTTCCGCGAGCAGGTCGGCCAACGGGCGTTGCGAGTCTGTCGGTGTTGGCATGGTGAAGGTTCCTCTCTGCTACTTCTGCCCCAGCGCCGCCTGTCGGGCCTGCTCAAGGAACTGATCCACGGCGGCCTGGATGTCGGAGACGTCGGCTTGGCGCTGGCGGAGCCAGTCGGCCAGCGGGCGGAAGGCCGGGTCGGCCAGCAGTTCGGCCACGCGGGGCACGGCAAGCGTGCTGCAGGCAGCATGGGCGCGGCGGAAATCGATGGCGTAATTGTGCAGCGAGGTCTGGAGGTCCTGCCCCAGGCCGGCGACGAGGGAGTAAAAGAGTGCGGCGAGCTGGTGACGCGCGGATTCGGCCAGCGCGGACGGCGTGCCGCTGCGCTCGAGGTAGTTAGCCAGGCTGCCGTGGGAGACGGCGCGGTCCGCGGGATCGGGCAACTGCTCGCAGAGGGCCAGTGCGCGGCGCTCCTGAATGATAGCCTGGGGTACGTCGCCTTGTTTGCCGAACAGGCTCGCGAGGGAACCGAGCACCTTGGCACGCCGGGCAGGGTCGTTCTGGAAGACCTCCAGGCAGGCCTCCAACTCGGCCTTCGCCTCGCCGAACCCGCCCAGACTCGCCAGCACGTTGGCGCGGTTCATGCGATCGACGGCGATGTCCTCCTCCGCGCGCTCCAATGCTCGCTTGACCTCCAGGATGGAATCGATGCGGCGCAGGGCGGACTGCCAGTCCTTCTGGGCAAAATCGGCCTGCCTTGCAATGTCGAGCGCGCCGATGAGCGCGCGGGCGAGGAACTCGGGATTAGGGGCCTCAGGCACGCTCTGGCCGGAACGATGCTGCTTCCACCAGGCCTCCACTTGCGCCAGCCGGGCTTCCACTTGCGGCAGCGCCTCCGCGGCGCGGCCCTCCATGGTGTCGATCCGTAGGGCCTCCAGTTCCTGGGCGATGACATAGAGTACGGGGCGTCCCGCTTTCATGTACGCCTCGGCGCTTTCGAGCCGCCGCCGGCGCGAGGCATCGAGGTCGCCGACATCGCCGAGTGCGTTGGCCCAGTTGCCGGTGATCGCGGCGAGATCCGCCCATGCCTGGCGCGCGTCTTCGCCCCCGCCCTCAGCGGCGGCGCGGGCCTGGTTGGCGGCCTGCTCGTAGAAGGGCAGACTGGCGTCGGGGCGGCCTCCCAACGTCAGCGCATCCGCAAGGTTGCTCAGGCAGCACCAGCGCGGCCTGCCCTCTGGGGCGGACTCGGCGGCGGCCTCCAGATGCGGGAGCAGGCCGGCCAGCAGGCACGGATCCCCGCGGCTGGTCACGACGCCGGTGGCAAAGTCACCCAGCCGGTCGTAGGCCCCGGCCTGGACGCAATAGACCAGGGCGCGGCTGCCAGCCTCGAGGGCGGCGGTCATGTCCTGGTGCTGGAAGGCGTCGTAGAACGCCGCCAGCCGCTCCGCATAGGCCAGACGGATGGCATTCTCCGTCAGCTCGGCGCAATCTTGCGGGTGCTCCTCCATCCAGGCGCGGATCCGCTCGCGGACCAGCTCGTGGCAGGCGAGAGCGGGGTTCTCATCATCCGGCCCCGCGCGCCGCTCCGTAGCCAGACCCACCGCCAAAAGGTGACGCAAGGGGGGCCCCGAGTCAGGTCGCTGCCCGGGGGCATCCCCTTCGCTCCACACGCTCTTTAGCAGGCCGAGGGCGACCGGCTCATTGGCCATGGCGATGGTCCACAGCAGCCGGCGGGCGTCCGGACCAGCAGCCTCGATGAGCTGATC